>Ga0182016_10003639_pt1 | contig 17476 bp, 6 predicted proteins | sample 712S2MmetaG_FD_120491 | JGI IMG/M metagenome (GOLD analysis project Ga0182016, IMG submission 120491) | Permafrost microbial communities from Stordalen Mire, Sweden - 712S2M metaG | ecosystem: Environmental > Terrestrial > Soil > Wetlands > Permafrost | place: Sweden: Stordalen | collected...
CGCGATGAAGTGCGCAAAACCACCAAATCGCGCTACCCTGATGTCGCTTTTGCTATGAGCAACACTTGAACAGAGAGCCGGATGCGCTGAGAGGTGCATGTCCGGTTGTGCGTCCAGCGAAGGCTGGCGTGTTCAGTGGGAGGTAGGATTCAGTCCCACCGAGGTAAAAGTCAGAAACCTCGTAGCTAGATAGCAAGGAGGAAGGAAACTGAATTCTTGAAGCCTATCGAAAGACCCACCCATGGGGTGGTTGCGAGTCATCGGGCCGTAATGAAAATGAACGTGGATGTGGCCTCGAAAATGAAGAAATCCGAGGGCCGAGCCCGCAACCGTGAGGGCGAAGGCAGCATGGATAGCCGAAATCTGACCGATGCGGCTGTTTCACTTCGGCGGGGTGGAAGCGACAGCACGATGACAAGGACATGCCAAGAAACTGGAGAAGCCCTCCTCGCCCCAGCGCGAAATCGCTGAAGCAAGGTAGGTCCTATAACCGGCAACACCGGGAAATGGGCCGAAGGCGAGAGGGTGGCGGATGGGTCCGTACTGTAGCGAGGATACCGGGTAACTCCGGTGGAGCAAAGGGACCCTGCTGTTTGTAACGGTTCCAACAAAATGGGAGGCAAGGGTGAATGACAAACACACCTATTAGTTTGCAGGACCTGAGGCGGAACATATACGTCAAGGCGAAGGCTGAACCGTCGTGGCGTTTCTGGGGTTTGTACGTTCATGTCTGCAAGATGGAGACTCTGTGCGAGGCGTATGCGCTGGCCAAGAAGAACAACGGAGCTCCGGGAATCGACGGGGTAACGTTCGCGGTCATCGAGGCGCAAGGCGTGGAGCCGTTCCTTGAGCAGATACAGGGCGAACTGAAGGATCGCACCTATGTACCGCTACGAGCACGGCGGAAGGAGATACCGAAGGACGGGGGAAAAGTTCGCGTCCTGTCGATCCCTGCTATCCGTGACAGAGTGGTGCAAGGGGCGCTCAAGCTGATTATGGAGCCGATCTTCGAGGCAGATTTTCAGCCAGGGTCGTACGGCTATCGTCCCAAACACACCGCGCACGAAGCGGTGCATCGAGTTGCAACGGCAATCGTACAGCGAAAAACCCGCGTGATAGATTTGGATTTAAGGGCGTACTTTGATACGGTCAGACATCATCTGCTGTTAGAAAAAGTTGCTCGCCGGATCAATGACGATGAGGTGATGCGTCTGCTGAAGGTGATGCTTACGGCATCGGGCAAACAAGGCGTTCCGCAAGGCGGGGTAATTTCACCACTTCTCAGCAACATCTATCTTACTGAGGTGGATCGGATGCTGGAACGGGCGAAAGAAACCACGCGCAACGGAAAGTATACCTACGTCGAGTATGCCAGATTCGCTGATGATCTTGTTGTGCTGATCGATGCTCATCCGCGCAATGCGTGGTTGTTGGGGGCGGTGAACAAACGGCTACGGGAAGAATTTGCCAAACTGCAAGTCGAGATCAATGAAGAGAAAAGTAGCAACGTGGATTTGGAACATGCAGAAAGCTTCGGCTTCCTCGGGTTCGATTTCCGCCGCCTGCGCAGTATGGAAAGGCAGGTGTGGCGAGCGCACTATACGCCGAAAATGAAGAAACGTACGGCGTTATTGCGCAAGCTCAAGGAGGTGTTTCGGCGATTTCAGTCCCAACCAGTGGATCGGGTAGTTCAACTGATCAACCCTATTCTACGGGGCTGGGTGAACTACTTCGCCGTCGGACACTCCAGCGAGTGCTTTAGCTTCATTCAAGACTGGGTGGAAAAGAAGATCCGGCGTCACATGGGGCGGTCCCGGAAACGACGCGGTTTTGGCTGGAAGAGGTGGAGTAGACACAACCTGTACGAGGACTTGAAGCTGTTCAGCGGCTACAAAGTTCGTCGTGGGGTGGTGCCGAAAGTGCTCCCAGCGCAATAAGTCTCATAACCCCTGGCGCGAAGCAAACAGGAAAGCGCAGTGCGGGAAATCCGCACGCTGCGTTTGACGTGGCGGGAGCTGGAAACGTGACCATGGTCGCCGGACTGCGGTCCATAGCGAAAGCGATGGAATCACCACCGGAGCCTACAGTGCGCGCGCCTGCTCTCGACCCTACTATACCGGGGATAAATCCCCGGCCTACCGCACGATTTACTTAAGGTTAGCCCAAGGTTCGCCGTGGTACTCTTCGCTGTTCCAAATTTGGAGGGAATGGCGATGAGTCTACGGCGAGCTCTATGTGTATTTGCAGGGTTGATTTTGATTGCGGGATGGGCGCGCATGGCGAGCGCGCAGGCGGATTACCCGTTCCGAGACACGAAGCTCAGCGACGACGCGCGAATTGCCGACTTGCAGGGGCGGCTGACGCTGGACGAGAAAGTCTCGCTGATGAGCGGCAGTCCGAAAGTGCCGCGGCTCGGACTGACCCTTTCCGGGCAGGTGGAAGGCTTGCACGGGTTGGCGCTGGGCGGGCCTGGCGCGTGGGGACCGAGGGGCCTGCAGCCATTGCCGACGACAACGTTTCCGCAGGAAAAGGGGCTGGGCGCGACCTGGGATGCGGAGTTGATCAAGAAGATTGCCGCAGTTGAGGGCTACGAGGCGCGGTTCAACTATCAAAACCCCACAACGGCGTTTGGCGGGGTGGTGATTCGCGCTCCCAATGCGGATTTGAGCCGCGATCCGCGCTGGGGCCGGACTGAGGAGTCGATGGGCGAGGACCCCTTCCTGGTGGGCACGCTTACGGCGGCCTTTGCGCAGGGGCTGCAGGGGCCAGATCCGAAGCATTGGCTGAGCGCTTCGCTGATGAAGCACTTCCTTGCGAATGAGAACGAAGACACGCGTTCGTCGTCGTCGTCGGACTTCGATGAGCGGCTGTTTCGCGAGTACTATTCGGTGCCATTTCGGATGGGGTTTCAGCAGGGCGGATCGCGGGCGGTGATGGCCTCGTACAACGCATGGAATGGCACGACGATGATGGTGAATCCCGTGCTGAAGTCCGTGATGATCAACGAATGGGGGAACGACGGGATCATCTGTACGGATGGTGGCGCGCTGGGTCTGCTGATTACGGCGCAGCACGCGTTTCCGGACAAGGAGCACGGATCGGCTGCGGCGATCAAGGCCGGCATCAACTACTTCCTGGATCGCTACGCGGAGGACCTGACCAAGGCGCTGAAGGATGGCCTGGTGACGGAAGCCGATATCGACGGGGTGCAGAAAAACCTGCTGCGCGTGTATCTGCGGCTTGGTGCGCTGGACCCGGCGGGAGCTGATCCGTACGGAGAGATCGGCAAGAAGGATGCAGGGGATTCGATCAGCGCAGGGGATGGGCTGACGCCGCCTTGGGATCGGGAGTCGAGCAAGAAGCTGGCGCGGCTGGCGACGGACGAGTCGATTGTGCTGCTGAAGAACACGGACAACACGCTGCCTTTGGATCGCAAAAAGCTGAAGACGATTGCGGTGATTGGTCCGTGGACGGACCAGGTGCTGCTGGATTGGTATAGCGGGACGCCGGGGTATTTTGTCAGCGCGTTGGAGGGGATTCGCGAGGGCGCCGGGGCGGGCGTGAAGGTGCTGTGGGACGATGGCTCCGACCCGGTGCAGGCTGCGGCAGTGGCGCGCAAGGCGGACGTGGCGATTGTGGTGGTGGGGAACCACCCGGAGTGCAACGCGGGCTGGAACAAATGCCCGACACCGTCGAATGGGAAAGAGAGCGTGGACCGCAAGACGATTGTGCTGGAACAGGAAGAGCTGGTGAAGCAGATTTTTTTCTCCAATCCGCGAACGATCGAAGTGCTGCGGGCAAGCTTTCCGTATGCGATTGTGTGGAGCCAGGAGAACCTGCCGGCGATTGTGCACATTACGCACAACAGCCAGGAGGAGGGGCATGGGCTGGCAGATGTGCTGTTTGGCGACTACTCGCCCGCTGGACGCCTGACGCAGACCTGGCCTACGGGTGACGCGCAACTGCTGCCCCTGATGGACTACAACCTGCTGCATGGACGGACGTATCTCTACAGCAAGGACAAGCCGCTGTATGCGTTTGGATACGGGCTCAGCTACACGAGTTTTGCCTACGAGGGGCTGAAATTGAGCGCGCCTACAGTGGCCGCGGATGGCAGCGTGCAGGTGACGGTAAGGGTGAAGAATACCGGCAAGCGAGCGAGCGACGAGGTGGTGCAGATGTATGTGCAGCACCTGGGCTCGGCAGTTCAGCGTCCGCTGGAGGAATTGAAGGGGTTCGAGAGGGTACGGATTGAAGCAGGGGCAGAGCGGGATGTGACGATGGAGTTAAAGCCGCGCGACCTGGCCTACTGGGATGTGGCGGGACACGTGTGGCGGGTGGAAAAGGAACAGGTGCGCGTGCTGGCGGGTGGATCGAGCGACCGGCTTCCTGTTCAGGCTACATTCGAGGTGCAGACTACTGGGGAGTTCAAACCATAGAGAGAGTGCCGGCTCAGTTGCGAATGTGCCCGTGGGGTTCTGGTGTCCCACGGGCGCCGTTACGGTATTAAAAGAGCAGCTTGGAAAACAAAATGATCCGCCGGAAGAAACTTGAACCGCGGGCCGCCGATTATTCGTCAGACTTTTGGATTACCTTAATTCAAGAAATGCACTGATAAACAATGGAGCGTTTAACTCCTTTATATGCAATAGATAGCTTGGATCATCTCGTCGCTTCCGGCAGCGGAGCGTGCGTCAGTCTGCGAGCTGTTTTAGCCGTGCGATGCAACCCGGTTGGCAACCTTTGATCTTCAATTGGAATCCACTCGTGGTGGCGTTGTCGCTTGGGTGGGGGTTCGTTTGGTGACGCGCTGCGTTAGTGAAACGTTCCGGTTGTAACCCGCGGATACGAATGCCGCGGGCAGTCCGAACTGCACGCAATCTTTAGTGTCTGCAAGCGCACGAATTATGAGGAGAAGCCGATATGCCCCTTTCTGAAGTATCCCTGCAAAAAATCAGCGCGCGCGTCAAGGCGCTTCGATTTGTTCTACCGATTGCGATTGCAATCGTTTCACTCGCTACGGGAGTTCATGCTCAATTTGGCGCCTCGTTGCGCGGCACGGTGGCGGATTCAACCGGGGCTTTGATCCCCGGCACAACCGTAACCCTGATTAACAAAGGAACCAACGAAACCAAGAAATCGGTTTCCGACGGGAATGGGATCTACACCTTCAATGCGCTGGCGCCGGGAGACTACCGGGTGGTTGCCGAGCGGGATGGATTTCAGAAAAAGGAAGTCGCCCAGGTGGTGCTTATCCCGGAGCAGCCGAATGCCCTGGATATTCAATTGCAGGTGGGCAGTGCGCAACAAACAGTGACCGTAAATGGATCATCCGCGCCGCTGTTGGATACGGACACGGCGACGTTGAGTTCTACGATCAGCAGCGACCAGATTCAGCACATGCCTTCTTACAATCGGGATGTGTTCCAACTGGCCCAGCTTACGCCGGGGGTCTTCGGGGATGCATCGCAGGGAAGCGGAGGAGGCAGCCAGGCGTTGCCGGGAAATCAGGGGCCGGGCGGATCGTCGAGTGGATCAGCCGGCATTTTTGCAACGGAGAACGGGCCGCAGATTCAGGCGCGCGGCGGCCAGTATGAAACCAACGGCATCACGATTGATGGAATCAGCACGGTGAGCGCGGTTTGGGGTGGAACATCCATCATCACGCCAAGCGAAGACTCCGTGGGCGATATGAAGATTGTCGCCAACAGCTATGATGCGTCGGTGGGCCGGTTCAGCGGCGGCCAGATCGAGGTAACGACAAAAAGCGGCACAAATTCTGTTCATGGGAGCCTGTTCTTCAAGGCTTCGAGACCGGGACTGAATGCGTATCAACGATGGAATGGCCTGGGCTCCGATCATACGGGAACACCGGCATCGCGGGGCCTGAACAAGGACGATACGCGCACCAACAACGATGGCGGCAGCCTTGGTGGACCGATTTGGAAGAACAGATTCTTTGCGTTCTTCAATTTTGAGCAAAGCCCACAATCGGACAGCACCACAGGGCAAGCGTGGTATGAGACCTCGCAATTCGATAGCTCCGGCGCCGAACCAAGCAGCATTGCTTCGAGTTACCTGGCCTACAAGGGCGAAGGCGTGGCGGCAAGCAGCGTGGTACCGGAAACCTGCGCATCGATTGGCTTGACGCAAGGGACGAATTGCTCCGAGGTGACGGGAGGGATGGATGTGGGATCTCCGCTGAAGGGGGTTGCGTTGGGCAAGCAGGACCCCACGTGGAGCTCCTCGAATTCGCCGGGAGTCGGTGGCGGGCTCGATGGCGTTCCGGACATCGGGTTTTATAACACCGTGAACCCGACTACGGTATCGCAACAGCAATACAATGGCCGATTGGACGCGCAGGCAACGCAGAACGATCATGCGAGTTTTGCGATTTACTGGGTACCGACATCGACGACCGATTACAACGGCCCGATTCGCTCGGCGAACCTGTGGCACCACTCGCAGGTGAACGATGCTTTTTCCGCTATCTGGAATCACACCTTCTCTGCGACATTGCTGAATGAGGCGCGGGCGAACGCGGCGGGTTACCGCTGGAATGAAATTACCAGCAATCCACAAGAACCTTTTGGATTACCGGATGATAACCTGGGCAGCATTGGGACAGCAGGGCCTCAGTACTTTGGCGCCCCCGGACCCAGCAACCTGAACCAGTGGACATATGAGTACAGCGACGTACTGACAAAGGTGCTTGGGCGGCACAGCATCAAGGCGGGCGGTAACTTGACTCGCTTGTACTATTTGAATAACCCGGTGTACGCAGCACGTCCGTCGTTCACCTTCTATAACCTTTGGGATTTTTCGAACGACGCGCCCAACGGTGAGAGCGGTCAGTTCAATTCGTCTACGGGAATTCCATCCGCCAATCGCGAAGACAACCGTGTCAACTTGTGGGGCGTGTTCGTTCAAGACGATTACAAGATTCGCCCGAACCTGACTTTGAACCTCGGGATTCGCTGGTCTTACTTTGGCGCACTAGACTCAAAGGAAAACGACCTTGACTCTTTGCAATTTGCGTCGGGGGCCGATCCTCTTAGCAGTTTGAGCGCGCGAGTGGGAGGAGCGCTGTATACACCGCAGAAGTCGAATATTGGTCCGCAGATCGGTTTTGCATGGCAGCCACTGCAATCAATGAACCGGCTGGTGGTCCGCGGCGGATATGGCATTAACTTCAACCAGAATGAGATCGCAATCCTGGCCAACGGATTCGGGAATCCTCCCAACGTGGTCAATAAGGACTTCTGCTGCTCGACCACTACGACGAATATCCCCGGCATCCTGTACGAAACGGCCACCAATATCAACTCGCTGTTTGGATATGCTCCCAACCCTGCTGCCATCACAACATTCGGGCCGAATAACCTGCCGACAAGCGGGGTTACCTCTCTCACCGGTTTTCCATCGAACCCGAAGACCATTACAAACTACCATTACTCCCTGGATACGCAGTACCAGTTCCCGCACAGCCTTGTTGCTACGCTTGGGTACCAGGGAAGCAGCTCGCGGCACTTGCTGGTGCAATCGAACTATAACGTGATTGCGGCCGGGAATGGCCAGGCACTGAATCCGGCGGTCAATTTTATTGACTATTACGCGAACACCGGAACCGGCAATTACAACGCGATGATTGCCACATTGAAACGCACCTTTGCCAACCACTTTAATCTTGAGGCGCAATACACCTGGGCGAAGGCGATGGATGAGAACTCAGGTCCATATTCAGAGGACCCTTACCCATTCAACTCTCATGCGGCTTATGGGCGATCGGATTACAACGTGGGAAATTCCTTCAAGATTTTTGGGATGTGGCAGCCGGTGATTTTCCATGGAGAGCATGGATGGGCTGAGAAAGCGGTTGGCGGATGGTCGCTGAGCGGAATTTACAACTGGCACACCGGCTTCCCGTGGAACCCGGTCTACAACACGAATACGAGCGGCTCCGCGTTGTATTACAACGGCAGCGGTTACGGACAGCTTCGGCCAGCGGGGGTTATGGCTGGAGCGGGCACAAAGACAAGCAATAACACATTCATGCAACCAACCAATCCTAACTACGGTGGGAATGGAACGAGTTATTTCACTCCGCCATCGTTTGTGGTTGGGCCTGCGTTCCCAGCGACCGCACCTCCCCCAACGCCGGGAATTGAACGCAACAGCCTGAATGGCCTGCACTATGACGACCTCGACGCATCGTTGAGCAAGGGGTTTGGGCTTCCAAAAATGCGGGTACTCGGTGAGAACGCGAGGTTTGAAGTCCGGGTGGACGCGTATAACTTCTTCAACAAAACCAACCTGAACACCTCGAGCATTGACAATACCCTGGGCTCCGTGAACCCCGACGGCTCAGTGCAGTCAGTGAATTCCGATTTTGGTGTAGCGCGGAATGCGTTGGGGAGCAGAACAGTTCAACTGCAAAGCCGCTTCAGCTTCTGAGACATCAGTGATTCGGTATCGTTTTGGCTGATTGGAACGCCGCCGCTTCATGCGGGTAGCAAACGCCTGGTTTGCTGCCCGCATGGAATCCAAAGCATGCACATGTTACCTGTCCCCATCGTAGAGGAGGAGTCTTCGTGCTTCGATTTCGGTCATTGATGCTTATTGCACTTGTTTCAGCCTTAGCGATTTCGCATGTGAAGGCGCACGCGCAAGAGAAGATCGAGATTGATGCGCAGACTCCGGGGACGCCGTTTCCGCATTACTGGGAGCAGATGTTTGGATCGGGCCGGGCGATCCTCAGCCTACGTGAAAGCTACCGCGAAGATGTTCGTGCGGTGAAGCAGGTCGCGGACTTTCATTACGTGAGGTTCCACGCGATCTTTCACGACGAGCTTGGGGTTTATAACGAAGACGAGCATGGTAACCCGGTCTATAACTTCTCTTATGTGGACCAGGTCTACGATGGGTTGCTGAAGAATGGTGTGAAGCCGTTTGTCGAGATCAGCTTCATGCCGAAGAAGCTGGCGTTCAATCCGGACGCACTGCATCCGTTCTGGTACAAGCAAAACGTTTCGCCGCCGAAGAGCATGGAGCGCTGGGACGACCTGGTGAAGCACTTCGTGCAACATCTTGTCGAGCGCTATGGCGTAGACGAAGTGTCCACATGGTACTTCGAAGTGTGGAACGAACCGAACATCGATTTCTGGAATGGGATTCCCCGGCAGAGATCGTACTTCGATCTGTATGCTCATACGGCTCGCGATGTTAAGAGCGTGAGTCCCCGGTTACGCGTGGGCGGCCCGTCCACCGCGGCGGCTGCGTGGATTCCGGAGTTTATCAAGTTCACAACGGACAACAAGGCGCCGGTCGACTTTGTTTCCACGCATGGCTATGCGGACGATACGGTGGAAGATCTGTTTGGCACCAATGAAGATATCCCGATGGATGAGCGGGTGTGTCACGCAGTGGCCAAGGTCCATGAGGAGATCAAATCATCAAGCAAGCCGGACCTTCCGCTCATCTTGTCGGAATGGAATGTGCAGGGCATGAATGGGTCGCGCGACACGACCTTCGTTGGGCCCGCACTGGCGAACACGGTGCGCCAATGCGATGGGCTTGCGGATATGCTTTCATTCTGGACGTTTTCCGATGTGTTTGAAGAAGGTGGACCGATTGCCAAGCCATTCGATGGCATGTTTGGATTGCGCGCAAAGGGCGGCATCAACAAGCCAAGCTATTACGCATACGGATTGCTGCATAACTTAGGCAGCGAGCGGATCGCGAATGCGTCAAAGAATGTGATTGTGACAAAGACCGCGAATGGCGGGCTGGCGATTGCCGCATGGAACCTGGTTGATCCGGACAAGCACGGAAGCGCACAGGTGATTGATTTCGATTTTCATCACTTGTCTTCCGATGCGCACGTGAGCGTACAGCGGGTTGATGATGAGCATGGAAATGTGTTGAAGGATTATGCGGCCATGGGCAAGCCACTCGATCCCACAGAGAAGCAGGTGGATGAGTTGAACCGGGAGTCTGCGCTGCCCGCGCCGGAAGAGACAAAGCTGCAGGGTGGCAAGCTGAGATTGAGTCTGAGGCCCAATGCGCTTGCGCTCATTGAGATTCAGCCGTGAACCAAATGCAGCTTTTGGTATTAGAGTTGTATTTCGATCAATCGAGGAGCCGAGCAAGGGCCCGGGCCTAAAGGCCGCGTAAATTCGGTCTATTTCAGGGGGTTAAAACCCCCTGCCCCCTCCGTAATTCTCCCCCTGGTCCCTCCGTAATTCTCCCCCCCTGCTCCCTCCGTAATTCTCCCCCTGGTCCCTCCGTAATTCTCCCCTGCTCCTTCCTTAGTTCTCGCCCAGTTGCTTCCGTAATTCTCGATCCAAAACTGTAGTGCTAATTGGGGCGAGGCGGGCTTGCATTACTCCTTCAGACGCGCCTTGAGGACGGAATGGCTGACGGGCAATTCGTGAAGCAGGAGTTCAGTCGCTTTTACTTCCGGGTTGGCATGGAACCAGCGCTGAACGATGTTGTCGTGCAGGAGATTCAGGATCGCAAGCAGCGACATGCCCTGATGGTGCGCCATCCATTCGCGGACAAGAACGGGCTTCCTGGATGGACCTGAGAAGTCCGCGGCCTCATAGAAACCGAAGGCGCCACTCCAGCCCATGGAAGCCATGCGGCGCAGGTTGCGGAGGGCGTCGACTGAGTCGACTCCAAGCGCGAGAAACGATGAATACGGAGAGATAACCGGGCCGGCTGCGGCTTCGACCCAGAGGGCGATTTGTGGGATTCCGTAGGCCTGGTAGTGATAATGACCGAGGTCGTCCTTAGGCGACCCGCCTGATTCCGAAATGCCCCAGGCAATATTGAGGTTGCGCGCGAAGGCGCGCTGCACGCGGACACACGCGCAGAGAGTGCGCGAGATGAGGGTGTCAGGGTAACTGCGCATCCACAGCGCGGGCATGAGGTATTCGAACATGGTGCCAGTCCACGAGAGCAGGAGGAAGTCGCCGAAGGCCTGCACGTGCTCACGCCCGAGCCTGAACCAACTCTCCTGACTTATCTGATTTCCAGCGATGCCAACGAAAGTCGCGATGCGCGCTTCAGAGGCGATCATGTCATAGCAGGCTTCATGGAGCTTGTTCGCACGCACGTCAAAGCCAATGGACAAGATTTGCCGGCTCGGATCCGCGAGGAAGGCAAACTCCGTTTCTTCAACGAGGCGCTGAGCCTGTTGCGCGATGGCTCGAAGAGCGGAGCCAAGGGTGCAGAGGTTCTGTGCGGCGCTGGGCAGGGCTGCGCGCAGTTGTTCGGCCAGTGCAAGAAGCTGCGAGTTATTTGCGAGTGTTGTTGAGGCGAGGGCGAGTTGCTGCTCCAGGTACTGGGAGAATGCGGCTGCTTCGACAATGGAAAAGCTGAAAGCATCCTGTTGAATCGCGAGTTCCGGGACTCGACGAAGAGCCGCGTATTGAGGAAGCAACCACGGCATGTAACTCCGCAGCAAAGCATGGATCGCGCTGACACGGTGCGAAGTCTCCGCAAGCCACCAACTGTCATGGATTTGGTCCGGGTGCTGGTCCGGCGTCAGGTTCGATGAGGACGCGGGTGTGGGATCAGCGCCAATCAGCCAGTCTATCCATGCCTCTGTGGATGCTTCAGAGCCGGGCGGAGTGAGTTGAGTCGAGGGAGCTTGAGCTTTCCCCTCTGAACGCGCCAACTGCCAGTGCGCGCGAAGACCGGAGAACAGTTGACGGTCAAGCAAGGGTTGTTTCGCAAGTGCGAGAGCGCCGGATCGCAAGGTATAAAGTGAAGCGACAAAGTTTCCGCTGTCGACCGAAGATACGAAGGGCGCATCGCTGAGTGGTTCGAGCGATTGCGTGTCGTACCAGTTGTAGAGATGGCCGCGATACTTTTCGAGACGGGCGATCGTCGCGAGGGTTCGGTCGGTAAGGGCGGTAAATTCAGGAACAGTCAGGAAGCCGAATTCGCAGGCGGCCTGACGGGCATTGAGCAAGAGGCCGAGATTTGTAGGTGAGACGCGAGCGGCCTCAAACAATCCATCTTCCTCAACGTTGTCGGGGATGAGGTAGTTATGGCGCTCTCCACCGAATTGATAGAAATAGCGCCAGATGCGCAGGGCATGTCCCAGTAGAAACGATTCGTCACCAGAGGTGAGGCGATTCTGCTGATCGCGCGGCGGCGCATTGAGCCATAAGGTAACGATTGGCGCAAGCGCCCATAGCAGGAGGATGGGCGCAGCAACAACAAGGGCATGGTGATGGTGTGGATTGAAAAGATAGACGAGGACTGCCACTGCCATCGCGACGAGAGGCGTGAGGGCAAGATATCGGTCGATCGGTGTGCGGCTCGTGGACTGAAGTTCGGCCTGAGCCGCGGTTTCCCACTCCAGCAAACGCTCGCCGGTTATGAATCGGCGCACCAGCGCACGGATGATGGCGTCAAGACAGAGAAGCGCCTGGTGGGGAAGAAAGATGAAATTGAGCAAGGTGATGAGAGCGGCGTTCCAGAAGCCGGAGAGTGCTTCGCCGACGCCTCCCTTTTGTCCCGTGGCGATTGCCCGGCCAAGTCCGAAGGCGCATTGCACGACGGTGGGAAAGATGAGCAGGACGAGTGGGACGATGGTCCAGTAAAGCGGTCCGCCGGGAAGGCCAAGCCAACCTGCGACGAACAGGATGAAGGTGAGCGGTTCGACGAGCGAACGCCTCAGATTATCGAAGATTTTCCATCGCGCGACGGAAGAGATGGGACTCATCGCCCATCGGCCTGACTCATCGGGGACTCTCGAGAACATCCACTGGGCGATCTGCCAGTCGCCACGCACCCAGCGATGTTTGCGGCGGTTGTAGGCGCTCAAGTGCGACGGGTAATCGTCGATGAGTTCGATATCGGTGGCCAGGCCGACACGCGCATACGCGCCCTCGATGAGATCGTGGCTCAGCAGAGCGTTGCGTGGAAAGCGACGGTTGAGAGCCGCATGAAAGGTTGCCACTTCATAAATGCCCTTGCCGGTGAAGATTCCCTCGCCATAGAGGTCCTGGTAAGCATCGGAGATAGCGCGGCTGTAGATGTCAAAGCCGCTCTGCCCCGAGTAGATTCCGGCCAGCCGCGAGCGTGACGCGGAGCGAACGCTGATGCCGATACGCGGCTGCAGGATTCCATAACCCTCCGTGACAATGCGCAGTGTGGGGTGAATGATTGCCTGATGCAAGGGGTGCGCGATGGCGCCGACCATCCGTGCCGCGGCGCCGCGCGGAAGCTGCGTGTCGGAGTCGAGCGTAAGCACATAACGTGCCTGCATGAGCGCATCAAGACGGCCCGCCTTGATAGGGAAGGCATCGAACTCACCCATCAGAAGCTTGTTGAGATCGAGGAGCTTGCCGCGCTTGCGCTCCCAACCCATCCAAACGCCCTGGCGTGGGCTGAAAATGCGATGACGATGGAGGAGGATGAAGCTTCCACTACTCTTTGAACCGTATTTTGCGTTGAGTTCTTCAATCCCTTTTACGGCAAGCTCGACGAGTTCGTGAGCATCGTTGGCGTGTGGCTTGGTGACCGAGTCGGAAAGATCGGTAAGCAGCGCGAAGTGCAGATGAGGGTCGCGATTGGCGAGAAAGCGGACTTCGAGATCGTCGATGAGTCCTTGCACCTGCGCTTCATTCAGCAACAGAGAAGGGACTGCGACAACCGTGGTGCAATTGACGGGGATGCCTTTGCTGAAATCGAGTTTGGGCAGGGGATCAGGGTCAAACAGAGCGGTGACACAGTTGTTGACCAGATCGACCGCGCACTGCATGACCGGCGTCAGGAGCGCGATGGAAGCGATCAGGCACTGGAACAGACTGGAATGAGGCAACGGGAGAAGAATGAGCGCGCCGATGAAGAAAATGGTGAGGAGCTGAATGCCGGTGATGTAGAAGTTGTCTGCCTGGGAGCGAATGAACGCACGGGCATGGTCAATGAACGGCGGGTGGAATCCAGTGTGCGCTGCGATCCGCGGAAGCCCTTTATCGATGAGAAAGTAACCGACATGAATGCGGCGGAGCTGTATGCGCGCATCGTTGGCGGGATTTGTGAGACCTTCGCGGGCGAGATCGAGTGCGGCTTGCGCCACCTGCATTTCAGAGCAATCGGAGTGGTGTGCGATGAAGGCGACCCGCTTGCGATAGAACTCACGGCTGTCGAAATCCATGGCCCCGTAGGCCTGCGCGGGATCCTGACGAAGCGTGGCATCGAATAGAATGAGCGGCTCCAGGAAATGCGCCCAATCGGCATTCGCGATTGCGCGAAGACTCTTGATATGAGCGGCAACCGATGGCCCCGGCGCGGAGCCGGGCAAGCTCATGAGAATGCGAGCGTCGTCGAGCAGCGATTCGAGCAGAACGAATTTGAGAAAAGTCGGTAGATTCCACAGTTCGTCCAGATTCAACGGATCGTGCGTCTGCAAGACACGAATCAGTTCCCGGAAGGCGGGCGCCGAGAAATCCCCATCGACGGCACGCAGATAAGCTGTGGCGATAGCGGCAGCACGCGGTTCATCTTTTTGTGCGGGAAGCATAACACGAGGAAGGCGCGCAATCACGCGCGGCTGGTCAGACACACCACGAACCGCGGCGCGAAGGAGACGCGCATTTGCGCGCAGTTCAAGAAGCGCCGAGTTTGAGTTCCCGGCGGCCCCGGATGAAGGGCGCAGCAAAGCCAAATCCTGTTCCAGTGCTTTGAGGGCACGTTGCGTGTGGTGAACGCGAGCGGGGAAGGTGCCCTGAGTTGCAGGCCGATGTACGATATCCCACGACGTGGCGATGCGAACGCTCTCGAGGAGCTCGTCATTGAGCGGCTGCACGGTTTCCGGAACTGTTGGTGCGTCAATCATGGCGCCTCACCGGTAACTTGCGGCTTGCATTTCAAACATGGCGGCATAGCGGCCTCCGAGTGTCATCAGTTGCGAATGGGATCCTTCTTCCACCAGTTTTCCAGCTTCGAGCACTACGATGCGGTCAGCCATGCGCACGGTCGAGAATCGATGGGAGATGAGAAGTGCCATTTTGTCCTGGGTCAATTCAGCAAAGCGCTCAAAGACCTGAAACTCGCTGCGGGCATCGAGTGCGGCGGTGGGTTCATCGAGAATGAGCAGTTGCGCATCGCGAAGATACGCGCGGGCGAGAGCGAGCTTCTGCCATTCACCGCCGGAAAGGTCTACGCCGGTTTCAAAACGGCGGCCGAGCATTTGGTCGTAGCCCCCATGCAGCCGCGCGATTACCCCCGCGGCGAGGCTCTTTTCAGCCGCATCCTCAATCTCCATTGGTGTATGAGGAACTTCAATCCTGCCAACCGCGATATTGTCGCGCGCCGTCATTTCGTAACGCATGAAGTCCTGAAAGATGACTCCGATTTCCGCATGCAGGTCGGCAAGGTCGTATTCCCGGAGGTCAACGCCATCAAGCAGAATCTGGCCCTCGCTTGGGTCATAGAGCCGCGTGATCAATTTGACCACGGTGGTTTTTCCCTGGCCGTTCTCGCCAATCAGGGCCACGCGTTCGCCGGGGCGCAAGGTGAAATTGAAGTTGCTGAGGACACGCCGATCTGTACCGGGATAGACGAAGGAAACATTGCGGAACTCAAATCCGCGTGTGATGGGGCTGGGTGCGGGAAGCCCGTTCTCTTTGGATGCAACGGTTGGTTTCATTTCAAAAAACGCAATTAGATCTGTGAGGAACAGCGCCTGATCGGCCACTCCCGATGCCGTTGAGAATGCCTGCTGGATATTCGCCATGGCCTGCATGATGGCGGTTGTAATCAGGGTGAGATCGCCAATGCTGTAGCGGCCCTGAATGGTTTGGTAAATGCTGTAGGCATACGCGCCGTAGTACCCAAGTTGACCGGTAATGGCCAGCAAACCGCCCCAGAAGAGACGCCGCTTATTGAGGGCGACATTCTCGTTGTAAATCGTTTGCGAGAGCTCTGTGAAACGAGCCGTGAGGTATTCGCTGAGGTTGAAGAGTTTGAGTTCCTTCGCCGCTTCCTTGCTTCCGCCTACCTGGCGCAGGTAGTCCATTTGGCGGCGCGCGGGGGTTTGGCGGAAGTTCTTGGCGTAAGTGAGAAAGGCGAAGTGGCTCTCACCGAGAAATGCAGGCAGAATGCCAGCCACAAGCAAAAAAAGAAGGGCTGGGGAGTAGCGGATCAGAACGGCCGAGAAGGCGATAGCTGTGACGGTCTGCTGGATGAGGCGGCCCATCTGCTGGATCATTGCCAGGCGGTCGGTGGCTTGCACACGCGCGCGTTCCAGACGGTCGTAGAAGACCGGATCCTCGTACACGGTGACGTCAAGCGATGCGGCCTTGCGCATGACTTCAACGCTGACGTGATGCGTGTACCGATCGGCAAGCAGGTTATCGAAGTAGTCCACTGCGCGCGAGAGGACGCCTGCGAGTACGGCGAGAGCCATCTCCGCGCCCACCAGCCACCAGAAGTGAGGAGGTAAATCCTGATGCAGACGAAGGCGATTGACTCCGTCGATAATGAATTTGGCGATAATCCCTATGCCGACAGGCAGGAATGCGGATGCAAAGCGGATGGTGATATTCCAGAAAACGACCGAGGGGCCGGATTCCCAGACGAAGTGAAGAACCGGGGGAACATTCTTCAGCGCGCGAATGCGGTCGGCCCAGGCGTTGCCGGGGGGTTGTTGCGTACCGGATTGGCTTGGACCGGAACTACCGGCCGGAATCGGGTCAGTCATGATCCAGGGCGCTCCGTTTGCGAACAGTCGGGTAACGCTGGGTTCGGTGGAGGTGCATTGAGAGGGTTAGCCGAGGCACATTTTCTCCGCTCTAGTGAACGCGGAGCCTCGCTAGACATTTGACTTCTTCGATGCAGACTTGCGGCGGCTCGTTGTTTGCCGTTCGATTCTGGCGGGTTGAAAGCTTCGCTGCTGGAGGGTGTTGGCGAGCGCAAGATAGACGTTGCGCTTATTGAAACGGAGGTCTTGATCCGGCCCTTAAAATAGTGCATTAGCCTTCCCGCCCTAGAGAGAAACAGAACAAGAGATCTTGGATGATTGGCCTTCATCGACTCCCATTCATCGAGCAAAAAGCGCTCGATGAATGGGGCACAGTTTCATCTCTTGTGGGTCGGCAACGGCGGTGGGAGACTAATAAGAAACAATCGCGGCCGGTACTGAAGAGCGTGGGCGGGGACGCCCGCGCTACAGCCGGTCAGGAGACCGGCGCTACAGTTTCATATCCTGTGAGGCGGCGAAGGCTGTGGGGGGGCTGACAAGAAACAGGGTGAAAGAAGGAAGGGCCCGATGGCCGGCATTTGTGCTATCCCACTCATCGAGCAAAAAACGCTCGATGAATGGGGCACGGAGCGTGAGTATTAACGAGCCGAATCAAAAGCCGGCGGGAGGGTTATAGGGTTTGAATCCGGCAATCTCCATGCCGCGCTGGGCTTCAGGGTTTTTCATGAAGGTTTCCCACACAAAACCGGTGCGCGC
>Ga0182016_10003641_pt1 | contig 17472 bp, 25 predicted proteins | sample 712S2MmetaG_FD_120491 | JGI IMG/M metagenome (GOLD analysis project Ga0182016, IMG submission 120491) | Permafrost microbial communities from Stordalen Mire, Sweden - 712S2M metaG | ecosystem: Environmental > Terrestrial > Soil > Wetlands > Permafrost | place: Sweden: Stordalen | collected...
CGACCTGGTCTTTTGTGGCCTGGCTCTCGCACTTGGCCAGACCGGCACGCAATTGGGCAATGCCGAGGTCCGCCCCGGCCTCGCCAAAGACCTGGCCCACCAGGGGCCTGCCGAGGATGCCGCAGAGTCGAACTGCTTTTGCCGGTGCCCCGGCCGATGTGCCGTCTCCTATAGCCGCACGCGAAAAGCGATGATCGTTCAGATCGCCAGGTCCAGCAGCGTCAGCTCCCGCCGGCGGAGATCCATGCCGGCCGCGTCCGGGCCCTCCGGCATGACGTCGCCCGACTTGCCCGGCGAATCCGGCGGGCCGCCGTCGCCCGGGGCTTCGAGCTTGGCCTTGCAGGCGGCGCAGGGCTCCTTGGCCATCGTGACCACGCGAGACTCGTGTTCCACGTGATCGCAGCCGCAGGCCTGCATCTTTTCGCCGCAGAGCCGGCAGAGCGTCAGGTGATGATAGGCCAACGTCGAACGGCAGCCGTCGTGCAGGGCATTGCTGGGACCGCCGGGGTACGGATTGTCGTCCCCGTTTTCTGGCTGGTCCGGTGCACCAGGTTCATCCTGGCCGCCGATCGAAGAACCGGGATCGCCGAGCATGGCCCGGATGTCGCGGATCTGTTGGCGGAGAAGCTTGCGAATGCCGCCGTTTCCCACGGCGGCCATAGCCTCCTTCGCAGTCTTGCCTCCTTGCACCTGCTGGAGCAAATATAGGTTGGTTTGGTGCGCGTCGCAAATGCCCTGCAAAAAATTCTGGAAACCGGGGTTGTCGGTGGAAAGCCCGAGAGCCGCTTTGAGGGCCTCGGCGAGGGCCGCCTCGGCCTGCAAACCGGCCGCCACGGCATTTTCCCCGGCCCACTCGGCAACGCGGCTAGAGGCCGCCTGGATGGCCTGTACGGGTTCCACGGCCGCCGGGCCAAAGGCCGCGACCATCTTTTCGGCCAGGGCGTCGTATTCGTCCACCAGGCCGGTGTAGAGCCGCTCGAAGAGCAGATGCTGCCCGTAGAAGGTCGCGCCGCTGGTCTGCCAGTGGGCCGAGTGATAGAGCCAGTTCTGGGCCCGCAGCATGCCCAGCACGCGTTGCAGGGCCGCCTGGAGCGAGTTTTGCTCGCCGCCGCCCGATCCGTCTGATCCGTCGCCCGCCGCCAGATCCTCGCCGTAGCGGCGATCCAGGTACCGCCGCAGGAAGGCCTGGCAGCGATCGGCGACGAAGGCCCGCGGCTTGCCGGCGAACTGCTTGTCGAGCATCTTCGCGCCGGCGAAGACCACGCCGTTAGGGATCTCTTCGAGGCGCTCGGGGGTGAGCTGGGCGGAAAGCAGCCCGTCGACGGCGTCGCCGGTGTCCACCACGTCGGCGGCGTGCAGGGCGGTGGGCCGCCAGAGCGGCGGCAGCTCGTTGCCCTCGGCATCGGTGAGGGGAACCCCCTTGGCGTCGATGCGGTATTCTCTCTCCGTACTCAGCACCAGGCTGCTGCTGATCGCGTCCGGATCGCTCTCGGCCGCCGTCATGAGCCAGTCGGCCATGTCGAAGGAGGCCTTGTGGGCTGCTGGATTGATCCAAAGATCCCCGCGGACGCAGGCCACCGGATCGGTCTTCTGCGCGCCTTCGCTCTCACGCACCGTGAGCATGTCGAGCCAGGGATCTTTGAGCCTGCCGAGCAGTTTTCCGATTCCATCGTTGCTCTCGTCCGGATGCGCGAGGCGCGATTTCAGGCCGTTCGGGGAAGCCTTGATCAGCTCCAAAATCGTCTGCAGGGCCTGCTTGTCGAACTCGCCGCGGCCTTCGCTCTTGAACGGACCTTCCTGGGCGACGATGAAGCCGCGGATGACTTCCTTCTCGCGGTCGACGCCGATCGGCCGTCCGCTGGTGGAGACCTTCAACCACTGGGTGTTTTCGCTGGCGGGTTTGTTATCGTTTGCCATGGTCGCGTGTTCCTTCTGATGGGCCGCGTTTGCTTCTGGTGCTGCTGGTTCGGGGGGCTTGCCGATGGAAATGCCGTACTGCGTGTATTCCGTGCCGTCCTCGCCGACGTCGTGCCATTTCTCCAGCCAGGTCAAGGCGTCCGGCTGGTCGGCCGGCACTACCGACTGGTCGCGATAAACGAGCACCCGGCCGGGGGCGGCGAGGTTGCCCATATCCGTCTCTTCGGCCTTCGGCACGTCGCCGCCGGGCATGCCCAGGGCGTTCTCGATCGAGGAGTCCTGAATGATCACGTAATCCGGGATCACGCCGATCACCAGGACCCAGTGCCCGTAGTCCCAAAGGGCTTTTGCGGAGCGGACCCCGGTGTAGTCCTGAACGGGGCAGATCACGGGCCGGCCGGCGGCGATGCTCTCGGCCAGGTCGTCGATCGACATATTCTGCTGGGCGACGACGTCGCAGCCCAAATCGGTAAAGGCCTTGATGATTGCCTGGGCGCTGGTTGACTTTTCCTCGCTGCTTCCCAGGAGCGTGACCCAGCCGGCGAGCGTGTCGGGCCCGATGCCCCAGAGGCTGGCGGCGGATTTCGAGGCGCAATCGCCGCACTCCCAGTGATCGGGTTGGCGGACATCGGCCGGCTTGAGGATTGTGATTTGCTTGGTCATTCGGGTTCTCCGCTGGGCAGCGGCAAGGGGACGTGGAGCGGGTTGTGTTCCGGCGAGCAGGAAGCGGCCAGCGTGGAATCGGGTGCCTGGGTCTCGACCTCGTAACCGCAGGCCCGCAGGGCGTGCCTGAGCGTTTGCTCCTTGGCCGGCGTGTACTCCCGCATCAGGTCGACCGCGGAGCTGAGGGCATGTAACTGTTCGGGGCTTGTGATTCGCATTAGGAACTTTCAACAGGAAGACGCGAAGGTTTCAGGCGATGGCTTTGCGGCGGGTTTTGTGGGCGGAAAGCCAGGCCTCGATCCGCTCCACGCTGGCCGCGAAGAATACCGGATCGAGCTCGATGCCGCTAAACTTCCGGCCCGTCTCCAGGCAGGCGATCGCCGTCGATCCGCCGCCCATGAACGAATCCAAGACCCGCTGTCCGCGGCGGGTGTGGAGGCGGATAAAATGGGCCGCAAGTTCCCATGGCTTCGGCGTGGGATGATCGCCTTCCTTGGGAATGATTTTCTTGATGCCCTTGTAACCCGGCCGGATGATGTTTTCGATCTTGTGGCTATGGTCGAACCAGGCGGTCTTGCCTTTGCCCTTTTGCGCGACGAGGACCGTTTCGTAGCTCCGGCGGTAGTGCCAGCCCATGCCGATCGGCCCTTTGTCCCAGACGACCATCTGCTTGAAGTGCATCACCTCGTCGATCCACAGGCTCCAGCGCGCGAATTGCGGATCAGGACCGCCGCCGCCGCCGCAGCAGCAGCAGCAGCAGCAGCAGCAGCGCAAAAGCCGTGCCCATTGCGGAAAAACCGAACGGATTAGTTGATTGGCTTCCGGGCCGTCGTTTAGGATCGGACGACCCAACGGTGAATCTTTCCCGTAGGGAGTCTGCCCTAGGGCAGACTCCCAACGGTGAATGAGGTCGTTGTTGTTGTTGTTGTGGCCGTATGGCGGATCGGCAAAGATGAAGTCAATGCTGGCAGATTTCAGATCGGGAAGCACGCGCAGGCAGTCGCCCTTATAGAGCCTAATGCCGTGTTTCCGATCTTCCCAATCTGCTTTTGGCATTCTTCGCGCCTTCGTGGTTAATCTTGTGCTTTCAGTCCGTGACTTTGGGAGCGTTCATATGCAGGGCCACAATGGCCAGGGCCAGCCGCCAGTCGAACCAGAAGAGCCAACTGATTGCGGCCAGCTCGCCAAGAAGAAGCAAGATCAAGCGGGCGATGAGCGCGAAGCTCAGCGTCGGGTTGTCTTCTTCGTTCATGCCTTGCCCCATTCCTTCACGACCTCGGCCACGCGCCCGGGCAACTCGCTCGGTTTGCACTCGGCCGCTGCGAGCAAGGCCTGCCGCTTGCCGGCGACGTGCTCGTTGATCGTGTTGTGGAGTTCGATATCGGCGGAGAGTCCGCCGGCGTAGGGCCCTTCGCGCAAAAGGACGACGGCTTTGACCGGCGCCTCCAGGGCGTCCTTCATCATGCTCACGTGGCCCTCGTAGAAGGCGTCGATCCGCGGCAGGAAAGTCTTCGGGTCTCTTGCGGCCTTGAGGGCCTCGTTGGCCTCGATCCGGCCCATGCGGATCAGCGTATCGGCGACGACGACCTCGGCCTGGAGCAAGGCCAGGTTGTTGGCCACCAGCGGCGCGACGGTGTGCAGGGCCTCGGCGCCCGTCACGGCGGCTTGTTTCGCCTCTTTCTCGCCGATCGCCGGCTGGAATTCGCCCGGCGTGACGCCGTCGCCCCCCGTCGGGGCCCCGGGCTTGCCGTTGTTCGGATCGCCGCCGGTGGGACTGGGCTTGAGGCCCATCTCGCTGGCTTTGTCCAGCGGTACCATATTGAGCGGCACGAAATGCATGTCGGCCTCGGGCTGGTCGAGCCGGTTCATGCCCTCTTCGTGCCTGATTTCGTTGACGCTCATCGCGCCCACGGAGAAGAGCGTCCGCTGCCTGGCCGAGCGGGCACTCGGGTCGGCGGAAAGAAACGGGCTGAAATTGAAGCGGCAGAAGTAGGGCCGCTGGAGCAGCTTGGCGTTGATCTCGCTCGTCCACCGCTCGCACCAGGGCAAGAGCGTGAAGGTCACGAACTGCCAGCCCAGGCGGGTGACGTCGACGCCGCCGGCCTCCAGGTCGTAAAGCACCGCCGGGCTGATGCGATAGGCGCGGGCCACCGCGCGGAGGAGGAACAGCCTGGCATTGAGCATCTGCATCTGTTCGATGCTGTAGGACGTGCCCTTGAACTCCATGCCCTCTTCGAGGATCTGCTTGTGGTGGCGGGCCCCATGCTCGGACGTCTCGGCCAGCGATTTCTTCAGCCGCGCGTAGGCCTGCTCGGACATTTTGCCGGGGTGGATGAAGTACCCCATGCTCATGTCGCCGTTTTTGAAAATCTCATTGGCCAGCCTCTCCGCCGCCTTGTCTCCGCCGATCGTCTCGCGGATCATGCGGACCGGGCTCTTGCCGATGATGCCGTCCATGGTGAGATACCTGATGTGCAGCATGTTCGCGGCCGGGACCAGGCCTTCGAACTCGCCTTTCTCGTTGTGCAGCTCGTAATACAGCTTGCCGTCGGACTCCTTGCGGATCGGCTTGGTGCGTTCGGCCTTCGGACTGCGGTTCCAGAGGGCCATCACCTTGTTGCCGCGGATATTGCGTTGGATAAAGGAGTAACCGTTGCCGTAGGTTCCGAGGTGATTCTGTTCCACGTCCCGCCAGGTGACGGAGGTGGTCTCCGGGTTGACGGCCTCGGCCAGGATCGGCTGCATCTCGTGATCGCGGGCCAGCTCGATCTTGCCGGACTTCTCGTCCCTCTTGCAGATTTCCACGCCGAGAACCATCATCGACTCGCTCAGGCAGGACACGGCGGCCTTCACGGAGCTGCAATTCAGGGCATTCTCTTCGGTGATATGCTCGCCCGAGCTCGTGGCCTGGCCCTGGTTGACCCAGTCGACGAGCCACTGGTCTGGGTTGTTCGTGCTGGCCAGGGCTTCCGCGGTCCGGGTGATCAGATCTGCAAGCATGTCACGGTCCTCGCGCCGCGAAGAAACGGCGCTACAAAGATGGGCGTCAAAGACGTTGGATCAGGAGTCAGATCAGGCGTTAGATGCGCGGCTCGGGTGCGGGGAGCTGCTCGATCCGCAGGGTGAGCTTTACGCGCGATTTATCGGGGATGCTCACCATGATTGCGGGGCATATCGCATCGATCACGCCGACCAGAGGAGAGTACTCGCCCTTGGGATGGACGAGCTCCTTCTTGCCGGCGTAATCCATGGAGAGCGTGAACTCTTCGCTCAGCTCAGCCATCATGCGGGTTTGGGTCATCATGGAAGGCGGTGGATCTCGGCTGTGCGGCGGGGAGTTTCGTTCACCCAATCGATGAGCCACTGGTCGCTCCGCCGCGGCGGGCGAGAGAGCCACCAGAGCGTCAGGGGAGCAACGATCAGCGAAGTCAGCGTGCCGGTGGCAAGGCCGACGAAAACTGACAGGAGCAAGTCGTTCATATTCCCAGCCTATGGTTGCGTTCGTCTTCGCGTCGCCGGCGTTCGACTTCCATCTGTCCGGCGATCCCCAGGAAGCCCAGGGCCACGCCGCCCACGACCAGCCCCAGGGGCAGCCAGGCCAGGCAGCAACCGGTGACGACCAGGCCGCTGCCGAGGCCGACCAAGAGGTCGCGCAGCAGCACGTTGATCTTCTTTTCTTCGATCGGGGATTTTCTCATACGCTCCGCACTCCTCGTGATTCGTAAACGCTGACGTTCATCGCCAGGCGGGTCGCTGCGTCCAGGGCCATCACCAGGCTCACGATGCCGTCGATCTTTTTGCCGTCGCCGCGGGGCGGCTTCACCGGACGCATGTTGCCGTTGGTGTCTTCCTTGGCCCGCACGTGGCCGGCCTCCCACCTGGTGATCGGGTTGCCGTCGTGATGCAGGTTCCCGGCCAGGATCAGCCGTTCGAAGAGGGCCGCCGGCCAGGCGTACTTGCCGACGGTCTGCTGGAAGGGCCAGCAATAGTCTTCCGGGATGACGTCGTTCTTCTTGAGGCTCTCGATGATCGGCGCCGCGTACCAGGGATCGTAGGCGAACATCTTGACGTCGAACTGGCGGAGCAGCTGGCGGAGGTCCGCCGTGATCGCCGTCGGGTCGACCGTCGTCGCGCTCATCGTGCTCGTGGTCCGCAGCCAGCCGTCCTGGACCCACTGGCCATAGGGCGCGTCGCCCTTGTACTTGTCTACCGATTCTTCGGGCAGCCAGTAGAACGTCAGCACCTTCACCGGCTGCTCCAGAAGGACCATCATCTTGATTTGGTCCACCGGTTGTTCCTTGGCCTCGGCTCCCTCGCGGGCCGCCGTCTCCTTCAGCTCGCCGGCGGCCTGGATCCAGGCGTCGGGGTTCTCCGGAAAAACGAGCGACAGGCTCGACATGTCGTCCGTCTTGCCGAGGTCGAGCCCGCCGCCGCAGACCTTGCCGAGAAGGTCCTCGGCGGAAAACTCCCGCTGGCACTTCTCCCAGTCGTCGGGACGGATCCACGGATTGCTGGATCTTTGCCAGACGTTCAGCCGGTACATCTTGAAGTCGGCCAGGCCGGCGATCGTCGGCTTGCTGGTCTCGTAGTCGGCCAAGTACTCGTCGACGTCGATCGTGTGGCCCCAGGCCGGGTTGGCGAGTTTTCCCCACTTCACCGGATCGGCATCGAGGTCCGCATCGCTGATCGTCTGCGGGGCCTCGTAAATGGCGGCAAAGAGGGCGTGATTCTCCGCCCGGCCTTCGAGGACCTCCTTGGCGTATTCGTAGCGTTCGTGGCCGTAGCCGTCGGGATTGTTTCCCGCGGTCGTGACCTCGATCCGCAGCGGCTCGCTGCGGCTGATGCCGGTCCGCGTGATCCGCTTCATGAATTCACGGTCGACGACGTGCGTCTCGTCGACGATCACGGAGCCGTTGAGGCCTTCTTTGCTCTCTTGCGTGCGGCTGTTGCTGCTCGACAGCGGAATCATGAACGATCGGCTCGGCAGGTGCGCGATCGACATCTCGTTACGGTTGACCTTGCAAACCTCGTCGAGTTCCGGGCTTTGCTCGATCATCGCCAGAACGTGCTTGCTCATGTTCTGGCGGACCTGCGCGCCGTCCTTCGCCGCCAGAAAGACTTTCTGCCCCGGCTCGCCGTCGCCGCAGGTCAGATACAGGGCCAGGGCCGACACGGTCGGCGTCTTCTTGTTCTTCTTGGCGACGAGGATGAAGGCCTCGCGGAAGCGGCGCACTTCGCGCTTCCAGCGTTCCGAGTACTTCACCCAGCCGAACAGGCGCATGATGCATTCATATTGCCAGTCCACCGGCTCGCCGGCGGCGAAGCAGTTCATGTATTCATGGGCCCGCTCGATCGACAACTCGCGGCCGCCGTCGTCCCATTCGTCGAGGATCGCCTCCATCGGCTGCGAGTAGGCGCCGCGGAGGACCATCGGCTCGCCGGACCACTCCCCTTCGTAGAGGCGGCAGTAGCGGCCGATCCACCACGGTACCCAGCACGCCCGGTCCAGATCGAAGCGGCAGCCGGCGGCGGCTGCGCGTTCGTCCGACTCGTTGCGGATCCAGGACCTGGTGAGTTTGTCGATCGCCATTATTTGATCAGGGCCCGGGTCCTGGTGCTCACCTGGAGCGTCTTGTTCTCGGTCTCGACGTGCAGCCTGGCCCGGCTGGACGGCGTGAGGCCGAACTCCTGCTCGATCCGCAGAAGCGTTGCCGCTCGCTTGTGCATCGCGCCGACCTGGGGATATTGGGCGACGCACTTCTCGTCACCGTGCTCGTCCTTCAGGCTGTAGGTCGTGCCATGTTCCCGGACGAACTCGCAGTCCTTCCAGTACAGCACGAACTCGACGCAGTACCGTTCGAGGATGCGGCTGTCCGGCTGCCGGCCGACGCCCATCTCTTCGAGGTCCTTGACGACCTGCTTCCAGACGGACTTCTCTTCCTTGCTGAGCCGCTTCGGTGCGGTACCGAGCCGGCCCTTGGGCTTGGGCTCGTTTTGGCGTTTCCGGTCCGGAATGCTTGATCCGCGGGCCGAAAGGATCTCGGTAGGTGTTGGGACAGGTCCACGTCTCACGGGCAAAACAGCCTCATTTTCCAGGGGATGGCCGGGCCGGCGGCCGGGCCGCCAAAATCGACCCCCCCCCATATCAAAACTCTTCAAAAAATGTGCGGCGGATCAGTGCGGTTCTGCGTTTTTTTGCCTCGAAAATGCCAACCCCCCTACCCGGTCGGGTGGGTTTGGGCGGGCTCAGGACTTGGCGGTACGCATGGCACGCATCCAGTCCCGGCCGAGGCCTTCCACGCGCTGATGGCAGGCGTCGCACACGGCGAGCAGCTCGTCCTGCCCGACGATCACTGCATGACCGTCACTTACGCGTTGCAGGTGATGGCTCTTCGTGGCCACCGTCGCGCGACCCTCGGCTTCGCACAGGGCACACAAGGGATTGCATGCCTTGTGGATCTCCGCGATCTTGTTCCATTGCCGCGTGTAGCCGCGCTGGCGTGAGCTGAGGCGGAAGTCCAGCCGTTCACCCTGGCGACAGATCTGGCATCGGCCCGCAATCAACAGTCCCCGGCAACCAGGTTTTGGGCAGGGCTTGGTCAAGGAAGCTCTCCATCGCGGTGATGGTTCCTGGTTCGAGATACTTGCTCACCTTCAGGTCATGGCCCAGACCGGTCAGCACACGTCTCGCCATTTCCGAGGCAAAGACATCCTCCGACACGCAGATCACGGTGCGGGGATGCATCTCACAGTATTCAACAAATTCCTCGAAGCTCTTTGCCACGCAGGATGCCTTTACGAGTTCGGGCCCGGATCGAGCGTCAACGGTCCTTCACCCACGCGCAGATGGTCCGTCTCGTCGATCAGGTACCAGTACCAACCTTGCGGCGGGGCGGTCTGCGTATTGGTACTCGCCACGGCGACGGTACATGTCAGCCCATTGCTGCTGACCGTGATGTTGGCGTTGGTCACCGTCCAGAGGCCGGTTGTCTTGGCCAGGGCCGAAGTGACCACGAAAGTCAGGCTCTTGCCAGTCATTGACGTGGAAACCGGAATCGGCAGCTTGCCAGCCATGAATTGCTGGAGCTGAAGCGGCAAGGGCGTGATTGCGCCGATCGGGGCGATGCCAGTGATGTTATAGGTCGGTGCGGTCGGCGCATTCGCCAGGCAGCTCGCCGGGAAAGCCCCGATAAAGGCGCTGGCATTCCCCGCTCCTCCCAGCCCGGCCGCGGCCAGAAGAGCGTCACGACTGCCTGTTGCCGGCGTTTCCGGCGGTAGCGCTTCAAAAACAGCAGTCACGTCTGCCTGGATCGAGGCATCGGTCGGGCCGGCAGGCGGTGCAGCGGACAATGTTGCCGTGGTTGTCGTAGTTGATCCGAGCGGAGTGTAGCTCCCAGTGATCCCATAAAGGTTATTGAGAAGCGGCCCGACCCACGAACCTGAAGGAATCGCTACTGCCACTTGGGCCGCTGTATCTGGATACAACCCCGAGTACAAAGTCTTTGCAAGAACCAAATAGGCATCCGACGTGACCCACAACGCCATCGGATTGGTCCAGTTGTTCGACCAGACGGGGCAGCCGTTGCACAATCCCCAAACGGGATTCATCGTCATCACCGTGCCATCGGCGGCAGTACCCGTTCCTGAGATCAGGATGCCATTCGGGTACATGTTTTCCCAGCCCATGCCGAACATGTTGGCAGCCAGGGCGCCGATTTCCAATTCCTTCGGCAGCATGGAATAGCTTGCATTTACGCAGACAACCTGCATCGCTCCAGCGCCTGCCGTGTCGGCGGCCGTGTAGGTCCAGTAGATGTTACCGCTGGAGTCGCTGCTGAGGCTGCCGCCGGCATTCAGTGCCGTCGATTGATTGATCTTGAAGTCCGCCAGCACCGGCGTATGCGCGTTCGCATACATCGTGTTGCCAGCGCCGTCCACCGGCACGCCGACGCAGATTGTCCCGGTGCTATATTGATTGAGTTGCAGCATTTTCAGACTCCGAGCAGGAAACGGCGGCGGCGACTGTTGAGGGCCTTGTAATCGCGGTGCCTGCCCGGCAGCAGCAGCGGCACGCCGCCGATTTCAAGCAGGATGTTCGTACGATCGGCGAGCGGCGGAATCATCGCGGCGGGCACGGTTCCGATTCCGATCATGAGGTCGGCGATTGACCCGACGTTGTTTGCTGACGCAGTTTCCTTGCCGGCAATCGCCGTTCCGAGACTGGCCGCCGTCGCCAGCGTGGCCGCAGGCGTGCCGCTGTACGACAGGGATTGTGCCACTCCATTGATATACCCAAGCAACCGCGCGTTGCCAGACAAATTGCCGTTGAACTGCATGAAGACATGCACCCAGCCACCGCTGGCCTGTGCGATCGTTCCGTTGTTGGCCGAGCCGTTGTTGGCCTCGAAGTAGATCGTGCCGTTGCTGTACCAATCGACGAAAAAGGCGTATACATCGCCCGACGACGACCCGAATCCAGCGACAATCTGGTTGGCAGCAGATACCGGCTTGTACAGCCACGCGGAGATCCAAGCCGTGGTGGCGCCGCCGAGCCAAGTATTAATGCCCGACGAGACGTACTGGCCGACGGCTATGGCCAAGGCTGGCCTGCCGTTCGTCCTACTCCACGTCGGTCCGGAGGAATAGCCATTAAGCGCGCCTGAGTTTTTCAGCAACGAGGAATCAAAGTACTGGTTCGATCCGTAACAGCCCATCAGCCCGAATCCGCCGAACACGAGGCCACAGGCCAGCGGGCTCTCCGGATTGATCGTGCAGTAGTCGGGCCGTTGGGTGATCTGAATGCTGCGCATTACGCCAAGGGCTGGATCGCGTCCGGGAACGGGGTCAAAATAATAAAGTGGTCGGAAACGGCTGTGGTGTCCGTGTCGATCGGAGCATTCGTCGAGTTGTTTGTATTCACGAAGAATGCCACCCCGAAGAACCGCTCGCTGATATACAGATCGCCGCTGGCGAGTTCCTGTTGCTGAGTCGCGGAGCTTGCCTTGATCGCTCCGAACTGCTGGCAGTTGCCCTGGAGGGCGGCGACGTTGGCTGCGGTGCTGATCGCGGCATTGGTGCTGCCGAGTTCGCCGTCGATGTTGGTTCCATCACTGGTAATCAGGAAAACGAGCACGGAATCGCCGACGCCGGGGGCCGTGCTGCCCCATTTCGTTCTCGCTCGCCACCGATAATGAGCGGGCTGAGCGCCGACGCCCCGGTCAATGATCGCCGATTGCCAGCCGGCGCCCCGCGCCGTATTCGACGGCGTAAAGTTATAGGCGTTGATCTGCGTGCAGTTCGCGGCCAGCGTGCCGGAGCCGCTCTGGGCCAAAGTGACGACGTAGTACAGTCCAGCGCTGTAGACGATCGTGCCGACCGTATACGTACCGCTGGTCGAATAGACGGAGTACGTCTGCAGGCCGCCGTTGCCGGAGCCGATGTTGCCGAAGAAAACCGGCAGACCCGGGTTCTGATAGATTTGCTGTTGCATTATTCAAGCCCCAAGGATTGCCTGGCCAGGGTCACGTCGCCCCAAAGCACTGGGCCGTATTTCGGGATCGTTGCCGACGACATGGCCGTGATGTTGTTGCTTTGGGCCTGGGTCATGAGCGCAGTGGAAACCAGGCCGGCGAGGATCGTCTGCGAAGTCGGCAAAGTCAGGTCCACGTTGTCGAAACGCGGATCGTCGTAGTAGCTGAACCAGGCGGCCGCATAGGGGTTCGAGCCGGTGGCGGCCTGGGCGGCCATCCACCACCCATCGGTCATGCCCTGGACCTTGATTTGCCAGAGCGGCACGAGCTGCGTGGCTGCCACGGTCATGGCCGTCAGCGCGGCCGCTGCCTGTTGGTCGCTCTGCGTCATGTCGGAGACGACCGCTTCATTGATCCACGGGTAACTCATTTGAAATCACTTCCAAAACGAGGGCAGCCAGGGCTGACAGAAGATATGGAGCCAGAGCCCCGGCATCGAGAGGGCGAAAAGGCCCTTGGTGTACACGTTCCACCACGCGCAGGCGTCGCAGAACGATTCGTGGGGAATTCCAAGCAAGTCCAACGCGGCATCCCAGCCCAAGGCGAAGAGCACGTAGAAAGCTACAGTGGCCAGGATGACGCGATGGAGCATCTGAGCAACGATTGCGAGGATGGAGACGAGGAAGCGATCAGCTTGCGCTCGTGGAGCTGCTCGAAGACGAGCTTGTCACCAAGGCCATCGAAGGCGAGCTTGCCGAACTGCTCGCCGGCGAGCTTGCGGCCGCGGTGACCGCCACGGCGGCCGGGCTGGTCAGCGGCGTGGTCCAGGCGGCGATCGCGGCGTCGGCTGCCTGCTGATCGGCGGCGGTGTGCTGCTGATCGGTGAGGATGAGCTGCTGCGCGGCGGCGTCGTTGGCCTGGGCCTGGGCGAGGGCCGCGGCGGCGGCCGCCACGGCCGGGCCGGTGACGTTGGCCTGGTTGGCCGTGTCGGCGGCCTGCTTGGCCAGGTCGCTGGCGATGTCGGCCAGGGGCTGCAAAACGCTGGCGGGAACTTGCGAAACGTCGACCGTGGTGCTGCCGGTGCTGGTGGTGCCAGTACTCATGGGAAAAATCCTCTTGGCAAAGGGATGATGGTGGAGCGAGTGGAGAGAATGGACAGAGCGGCGGTGAAACATCACCGCTTCCAGAGAATCGTGGCGATGGTCAGCAGCGCGGCCCAGGCTGCGCCCATGCCGAGGCGGAGCCGCTCGCGAAAGCCGAGCAGGGAATCGACCTGCAGGTTCAGTCCCGGGCAGGTGCTGTCGCCGGCGACGCCGTTGATGGCAATGTCATGCTTGCGGATCGTGTCCTCGGCCAGGTCCAACCGGCGCTTGACGTCGCCGTGGTAGCCTTTGACGGTTTCCTGCAGATCGCGGATGGCTTGTGTTTCGTGCTCGGTCATGATCAGGTCTTTCGGGTGAGCGTGCTGGCGATGATGGCCGCTTCGGTGGCCACGTCGGCCTGCACCTTGTCGGCAATTGCCGACATGCCGCGGGCGAACTCGCGCCCGCACGTGCGGAGGTCTTCTTCCGCCTGGCCGTCGCTCTTGGCGGCAGTTTCCAGGCGGTCGATCGAGTCGGTGAGATGGGTTAGCGTGGCCACGCCGCGGACGTGAAGATCCTCGGCGATGGCGCGCAAAAAACCGTTGGGGCCGACGGTCGCACGATAGACCAGGTAACCGATCGCACCGGCGATCAGCAGGAGCAAAACAGCAAACAGCCCGCCGGGCCCGATCGTCCGGGCCAGTTCCGACCAGGCGGCCGGATCGGTGGCTTTATCGGAAATCTGGGCGAGTAGCATGGGTCGTGTTGACGGTTTCCATGGGTTCGGGTTCTGTCTGAGATTCAGTCAGCCAGGCCCGGCGTTTCTTCTTCTGCATCTTGCGGAAGGTCTTGATCACGTCCAGGGGCGGCTTTGGGCGATTGACGATCGGCTCGCCGTGGTTGGGCTGAAACGGCACCAGGCGGTGCCGGGCCGAGCGCTGGGTTTGCATCATCGCGTCTACGGGCGATTTGGCCGGATCGAGGGTCGGCTGCGCCGCGGGCAAATTGTCCTCGTCCAGGTCGACCGGCAGCGTGGGAAGCGGGGCGACTTCACCCATAAAGGATCCGTTGAAGTAAATGCGGCTGTTGTGACAGCGGAAAACTATTGGCATCGCGGGAAAAGCCTGCGCAGGCCGGACGCGGCGGTCCCGCGGAGCGTACAGGCCTGGCCAGACTGGCCGCTTCCGGAATGGAGCGGAAAGGCCGTCTTCGTGCGCGCCTCAGGCTCGCCGGCGACGTGTGCCGATTCGGGTACCGGTTTGGGTGCGGGCTGCTGCAGAAACTTGCGGACACGCTCTGCCGACTGGTAACCGATCAGCCAGTCATAGGGTTTTCCGGCGGGGCCGCTTCCATCGATGAGTACGAATTGCGGTATGGCGTTGCTTTTCGGGGAGAAGAGCTTTGCCGCCAGGTCCGCCTCGGTATCGACGTCGATAAGTTGCAAATTCAGGTCTCGCAGGTCGGGGAGTACTTCGCGCTCCAGTCGTTTGCACGGTCCGCACCATTCGGCCCCCAGGACCGCTACGCGTGCAGGTGTCAGGTGAGAGGTGTCAGGTGTCAGAGAAACGGAGGCGTTTACATGCGCTGGCTTCGTGTAAGGCTGCCCGGCGGCGACACTAACCACGATTCCCGGCGCGGGCGAGCCTGTGTCTTTGCTGGGCGTAACGTGTACCGGTTCAACGTGCTCTCGCTGGGTCGCGACGAGGACCTCGGCCGCCGGCGGATGCTTGCCGCAGCCATGGAGCATGAATAGAGCCAAAAAGAACATCAGGGCCAGGATGGCGATCGCCACCAGCGTTTCGGTCGTTTCGCGTTTCAAGGGTTCACCTTTCGAAAGGGGAAGGACAGACAAGGGATTAAACACGAAGGCGCGAAGGACACGAAGCGAATCCTAGGTAGCAGCCAATCACACCATACGGTGTCAGTTCGGAATTCGCTCAATTCCTTTGTGCCCTTCGCGCCTTCATGTTTAGAGTCAGTTTTCCGTGTAGGTCACGCTGCGCACGGCCCAGGCGTCGGCGTAGGAATCGCTGATCCAGTCCAGCGCGTACCACGCGCAGCCCTGGTCGCCGAAATCGAGTCCCCAGGATTTGGTAGCGATTTTCACCCGCCAGATGCCGCCCAAGTACTCCAGGCCGCAGCCCAGCACGCAATGGCCGCCGCGGAGCCGGCCGCGGGGCTTGGGCACGCAGAGCTTGCCGCCCACGGTTTCCAGCTCGGTGAAGTTGCCGTATACGCTGATTCCCAGGGGCGTGGGAAATCTGCACTGCACGGCCGTGGCGATCGAGACCCGGTTGGGGCAATCAAACGATTCCTCGACCTTGTAGCGGGCGGCCTCGGCTTCCCAGCCGGATCCCGCTGCGAGCGTGAAGCTCGGGCAGGTGGCCAGTTTGCAGACGCCGGTCGTATGCAGGGCCGTGAGGGCATCGCCGATATTGGCTCCGGAGTCGCGACCGCCGCAGATTTGCGCGTAGAGGTTCCAGGGGGAAAGCCCCACGTCGCCCAGTCCGGCGATCTTGCGGCCTGTCAAGACGGCGTCGGTCGCTTGAAAGCCGACACAGGCGCCATGCTTGCCCTGCAGGCCCGGATCGGGGATCAGGTCGCTGAAGTCGCACGGTTCCCATTGCGCCTGCGGCAGGATGGAAATCGCCTCCTCAAGGCAGGGACGCAGCGAGCCGACGGCCGCGGTACGGTCGAAGCAGCCGAGGGCAAACTCTTGGTCGTTGACGACGATCGTTTCCATGCGAGGTGTCAGGTTTCAGGTGTCAGGTGTCAGGTTTCAGGTGTCAGGCCGTCGGCAAAGGCGTCTTCACTGACACCTGACACCTGTTGCCTGAAACCTCGATTTAGGAGGCGAGCGGCGGGGAGTCGGTACCAATCTTAGGGCGTAACCTTACTCTCATCGGCCGCCGCTCGCCTGTACGGGGAGATCGCGGGCATGCGCGGCGATCAGTCGGCGTATTCGCGGTCGGACCTGGCGTCCGTGGTAGACGTGGAAACCGCGCTGAGCACGTTGGGCCGATGGGGCCAGTCCGCATTGCGGGGAACATCGCGCGGGGCATCGCCCTCGTCGATGCGATCCAACGAGTTGAGCACGTGCTGGCCATCCAGCAACAGGCGGCGAACCGCGCTCACGTGCCGGCCTTCGGCATGGACCACGGTGTAATTGCTGTCGGTTTTCTCGACGATGAGCAGCTCGGACATGATTTTCAAAAAGTTCCAGGGGAGAAGGGGTGCAGGCGGCGAGCGAGGAAAACTCCCGGACCGGGCCGAACGGAATTCTTCGTCAGGCTTCTTAGTGGAGTTATCCTCGCCCGCTACCCGCCGGATCCGGCGCCTAGCAGTGCGGCCAAAGCTGCGCCGGTCTGGGGCAACGGGGAGGTTTTTGGCTTGCCGGTGCCCCTTCGCAGAACGAGCACCGGCAATTGCTTGTTTTGAGCCGCCTCTATCGCGAACATTACTTCGGCCACGTCAGGACCTGTTTCGGCCTGGTCGATGACATGCCATGCGACGTGAGATTTCGTTACGGCCGCAATGACTTCAGGGGCGGTGAGCACGGCGGCGATCGCCGGCGTGCGGTGCGCGGAGTCTTCGACGACGACGGCCGTCAGCGGACCGCTTCCGCCGGGCCCGGCGTGATCCTCATAATGGCGCAGGAAAACGCCGCCGGCGAAGAGCAGGATCAGCAGGACGGCAAAGGTTTTTTGAGCGGTGGACATGCGAATGATTGCAATTCGGTTTCAGTTCGTCGAGCTTCATGACGCAGCCAACTCAGGCGCTCTTGGCCGGCGTCGCCGGCGTAGTTGCCGAGGCCGCCGGCAGCTTCCAGGCCGTGACCACGCCGCGCAAATACTCGCAGGCCGTGACGGCCTGCGGATCGGCCGAGACGGGCGCCATGCACCGCACGGCGGTCAGCGCGCCGTAGGCGGCCAGCTGCTCGCTGGTGTCGATGGCGCTGACGGCCGTCTTGCCGGCTGCGGACGTGGAGAGATACGTGCTGCCGAAATAGGCCACGATCCAGCCCAAAATCACCAAGGCGACGAGAATCTCAATACATAGGCCAATCGTCTCAAACATAGTGCTATCCGTCTCAGGTTTCAGGGGTTTTGGTTCAGGGAATTTGCCGTCGGCAACGGCAACACTAAAATGCCACCAGTGCGATCCGCCCGTCGTTTGCCAGAGTCCGCGGCCGGCCTTCTGGGCTTCGCGCTGGGCGGCGACCTGGTCTTTTGTGGCCTGGCTCTCGCACTTGGCCAGACCGGCACGCAATTGGGCAATGCCGAGGTCCGCCCCGGCCTCGCCAAAGACCTGGCCCACCAGGGGCCTGCCGAGGATGCCGC
>Ga0182016_10003642_pt1 | contig 17470 bp, 17 predicted proteins | sample 712S2MmetaG_FD_120491 | JGI IMG/M metagenome (GOLD analysis project Ga0182016, IMG submission 120491) | Permafrost microbial communities from Stordalen Mire, Sweden - 712S2M metaG | ecosystem: Environmental > Terrestrial > Soil > Wetlands > Permafrost | place: Sweden: Stordalen | collected...
ATCCTTCGACTCACCACCCCCGAGCTCCACCCCAAGGAGCAAAAATCGCTCCTTGGGGACCCCGGGGCCGAAGAGTACGCCTGGGGCCCGGTTCGCTCAGGATGACATGCGCGTTCTATTGACGCCCTCAGTGCGTTGTCATCCGCAGGGAGGAGCGCTAGTTGGCGAGGACGGCGCGGTAGCGGACCTTGTTCTTTTTGACTTTCTCGATGGCTTCGTTGGCTTTGGCCATGGGGAAGGACTCGGTCTTGGCTTTAACGCCGTGGCGGGCGGCGACGTCCATCATTTCGCGGAGCTGGTGAGGGCTGCCGATGGGGCTGCCGGTTATTGAGCGCAGGCCGCTGATGAGGGGGAAGGCCTGGAAGCTGACTGCCGAGGGCGGAACACCAACGAAGCAGAGAGTTCCGGTGGGGCGGAGGGCCTGAAGGTAGACGGCCCAGTCCTGATCGGCATTGATGGTAGAGATAATGAAGTCGAGGGTGCCGGCAACCTTGTTCAGCGCCTTGCTCTCTCGGCTGTTGACAAAGTTATGAGCGCCGAGAGCGCGTGCTTCTTCTTCTTTGTCGGCGGAGGTGGAGAAGGCGGTGACATCCGCGCCGAAGACGCGGGCGAATTGTATGGCAAGATGACCGAGGCCGCCGACGCCGATGACTCCGACGCGAGAAAATGGGTTCACGCCGCGGTTGCGAATGGGGTTGTAGACAGTGATGCCGCCGCAGAGCAGGGGTGCGGCGTTTTCGCTCTCGATGGCGTCGGGAATGGGGATGACGAAGCGATGATTAGCACGGACGCGATCAGCGTAGCCGCCGTTGCGATGAACGCATGTTCCTTCCATGGAGGGGCAGAGGTTTTCCATACCGCGAGTGCACCACTCGCAGACTCCGCAGGAGTTGGATTGCCAGCCGAGACCGACGCGCTGGCCAACGATGAACTGCTTGACATCGGAGCCGACGGCGGAGACTTTGCCGATGACCTCATGGCCGGGGATGAAGGGATACTGGCTGATGCCCCAGTCGTTGGAGATGAGGTGGATATCGCTGTGGCAGATGCCGCAGTGGGAGATAGCGATTTCCACTTCCTGAGGGCCAATCTTGCCCGGGTCGTACTTGAAGGGGAGCAGTTCGGCGCCCGCTGCATGGACTGCAAGTCCTTGAATTTGAGCCATTCGCTTTATTTATTCCTTCGTTGAGTGTGGAAGATGGCCCGACGGCAAGATGACTTGGCCTTTGTGCGGTCAAACGAGCTTGCCAGAAAAGAAAGCATGCGAGATCGAAAACACCTGCACGTCTAGTCTAAACCGCCTCCACCATCAATGTGCAGGTTGAGAATCTGGAAACCGCTGACGACACCGCCAACGGAAACCTCGGAGGAAAGCTCGGCGGACTCGCCATTGAGGCTTACGTCTTGAGCAGCGCGCATGGGCTCAAGGGCGTTTGCCATTGAAAGCGGAAGGCTTGTGAGGGTGTGACCATCTAGGCCGGCTTGCGTTTCAGGTACTAGGAGGCTGATGTAGAGGTGGTCCGCAGAGTGCTTTGCCCGTGCCCGAGCGAGGACAGACTGAATATCAGAGGGGTGGGTGGGTTGGCGAGGTTGGTCCAGTGTTCGGTCCAGCGTACCGGCATCCGACACAAGGAGGCGAAGAGTGCCGGGTTCGAGACGGGCGGGAAGGGTGACGGGGATACGGAGATTGCGGGCGGGCTGACGCCAGGGACGGAGCGTGGCTTCGACGATGACTGTGTCACCGGCGTGGACGATGTCGCTGGAGACGATGTGCGCAGATTCAAGATCGAGGGAGACGCGGCCGGGGATCTCTTCTACTTGAAGTTCGATGGAGCGGATGTTTCCTGTGCGCGTGTCGTTTTGATAGATGCGGGCGAAGCTTGTTCCGGCCAGGATTGCGGCATCGAGTTGTGAGTTGGCCTGGTCAGAGGCGGAGACCCAGAGGTTGATCGGGGAAGGGGCTGCGCCCTGGAGGTCAATGGTGCCGGTGACGTGATAGCTGGTTTCGGCGGTGCTCTGGTTGGTTTCGAGCAGGGACTCGTAAAGCGAAACCATCATGGCCTGGGCGGTGAGGGAAGGAAGATCGAGGATCTCAATGTTGAGTTTGCGTGTTGAAGTAGGGGAACGGACGGCGATGTGGAGGGGAATCATCTTTGCGCGCGCGCCGAGGACACCACGGATGGCCGCATCGCGATCCTCAGTGAAAGCGCCGATGGTCTGGCCGGTGTTGATGATCTTGAAGGGGTTGAATGGCGAGGCGAGGGTGACGACGACTTCGGCGGTGGTCATGGGGAGGGAGACTGTTCCGGCCTGGAGAACAGGGTGACCGCAAGCGAGGAGTTGTTTGGGGTCGACATAGGTGACTGTGCAGGTGGCGGCAAGCTCGAGGTCACCGCGAATGAGCTGCACGCTGACGGCAGAGCCGGGGAGAACGGGGGCGGTGGACATGGGTGGCTCGCCGCCGACGGTAGGGGGCGATGAACCGCTGCCGCCGGCGGCGACGTAGTCGAGCCCGGTGCCGGCGACCTGCTGCTGCCAGAAGCGAATGGCATCAGGATGGAAGCCGCTCATGGAAAGCGGGGTCTCCATTGTCTGAAAGGTCATGGAGGGGGATTGAGAGAGGGGGTTGGGTGAGCGATCGACTGAGGCGGGGAGCAGAGATGGCGGAATGGTCATGGACTGCAAGTCTGCTGATTGCTGGAGGTCGGCTGGCTGGTTGGAAGCCTGGATCGGCAGGTCGCGGACCTCGAGCATCTGCTCGATGGGAGTGATGCCGGCGATGGCCTCTTTGGAGAATTGGCCGAAACGATAGGAAATCGAGCCGAGGAGGCGTGTGCCGACGTAGACAGGGCTTCCGCTCATGCCGGCAACTACGCCGGTGTATTCAGCCTTGGTGCCTTTGAGGACGGCAAGAACGATGTCGTGGCCGGGCCCGCGCGCGCCGCGAAGCACGCCGAGGACCTCCACCTCCATTGGCTCGGGGGTGGTGCCGGAGAACACGGTCCAGGCGGTTGCGGTGAGGCCGCGATGGACTTCGCTGAGGGGAAAAAAGCCGCCGGTGGAGGGTGGAGGAACGGGGACAGATTGCGCAGTGAGGGCGATCGGGCAGAGGCAGGTGACGGCAGCCGCTAAGAGGCAGGGAAGAAGCGCGGCGATTTCCTTCGGGATTAGTTTCACGTCTATAAGAGTACAGCCGGTTGACGGGCTGGAGCGGCAATCGTGAACCGGCTGGTGTGGGAGGGCGGTACGCGGTTGGTGCGAGCCTGTATTCTGATGGACTAAGAGGTCGCCATGAGAAAGACGCACTCGATTTTGCCCGCCGGATTGCGCGGGATTTGTCTTGTTGTGCTGCTGTTGATGGGAGTGGCTGTCGTGGAGAAGGCGCAGGGTCAGGCGCCGCCGCCCCAGCCTCCACCAGCACAGGATCAGACGGCACCGGATGCTGGCGGACCTGGGGGCGACTCTGGCGTGATTGCGCTGCCGAAGAAGAAGGAAGCGCCGGCCGATACACCGCCTCCTGCGCCGGACGTTCCGAAGATCAAGAATCCGGAGGGGCTGCCCCCCGTCTCGCTGCATGTGGACGTGTCGGAAGTGACGGTTGACGTGGGCGTGCTGCTGGAGAAGACGCACCAGTTTGTGCCGGGGCTGAAGCCGAACAACTTCAAGGTCTATGAAGATGGAGTTGAGCAGAAGGTGACTGGGTTCAAGCGGACGGAAGCGCCGATCACGGCGCTGGTGATTTGCGAGTTTGCGGCGACCAGCTACACGATGATCTACGACATGCGAAATGCGGCGATGGCGTTCACACAGCAATTGCGGCCGCAGGACTACGTCGCGCTGATGACGTTTGATATGCGCACGCAGATTTTGACCGATTTCACACAAGATAAACGGCAGTTTCAGGAAGCGATTATGTCGCTGCGGATTCCGGGGTTCAGCGAGACAAATGTGTTCGATGCGCTGTATGAGGGGATCGACCGGATGGAGCGGATCGAGGGACGGAAGTACATCATCCTGATCGCGTCGGGGAGGGACTCCTTCTCCAAGCTGACTCTGGACAAGATTCTGAAGAAGGTGAAAGAGAGCAAGGACATTACGATCTTCACGATTTCAACCGGGGGTGGGATGCGAGCGATGACCGAAGGGCGCATGGGGATGCGGAACCAGATGCGGGACATAGACTTCTTACAGGCCGACAATGAGATGAAGACCTTTGCGAGCCTGACGGGCGGTGCGAGCTATTTTCCCCGGTTCCAGGGCGAGTATCCCGACATCTTCAGCGAAATCAATCGGAATATCCGGTCAAAGTACGAGCTGGTGTATCACCCAACGAATACGAAGCTGGATGGGACGTTCCGCAAGCTGCGCGTAGAACTGGTGGATGACGAAGGGCAGCCGCTGCACATCCAGGACGAGAAGCACAAGCCACTGAAGTACGACATTATTGCGCGGGAAGGGTACAACGCGCGCCGGCAGGTCGAGTGAGCCGCGCCAGCAGGTCCCGCGCAGGATATTAAGGCCCTACTTGAACTGGTTGACGATGTCGAGGATGTAGTAGCCGGCTACGAAGACCGTGGCAGCTACAAACAGCCAGAGGCTGACCATCTTGATGGGGGCAAGCTTGTTGACGCGGGCCATGATGGCAGCCTGCTCGGTCTTCAGGTGGCTGAACGCATCGTCGAGGATGAGCTGGTCGTCCTCATTCTGGCTTAGCTTTCCACTATAGATCTTGACGGCTAGAACCAAGATCGCGAGCACTCCCCAAACCATCCACATCACCGGAACAAAACCTGTCATAACGCACCTCCGAAGAAGATTCGGGTCCCAGATACCGGCGGGTCCGTGAAAGAATCGCGGTCTCGTGGGTCGAGGGGCCCTACGGGAAAACATCATAGTCCCGGGAAGGAACAGACGTGGTGATCGATATCACAGTCGATTTGGTGGGACTTTAGGAGGTTTTGACGGGGTCGTTGGGGAGGGGATAAAGGCTGGTTGAGTGTTGAGCGAGTTGGGTTTGGGACGAGGTTGGCGAGTTTCAGGGATCGGGTGCGACTTTTTGGGGTGGGTTGCATCCAATGGGACGGTGTGCTTAATCGGGGGCGGGAATGGGCTTGTGTAGCGGCTCAGGGCCGAGTAGAGTTACGGATAAGGGTACGAAAACCAAAGGACTGGAGAAACCATGGCGACAGCAACCGTGAATCCGACACTAGAGGCCGAGAAGAAGGCACCTCTGATCTTGACGACGCAGGCAATCGCGAAGGTCAGGGAGATAATGGCAACCCAGGACCCGATTCCCGCAGGACTGCGCGTGGGCGTGGTGGGCGGCGGATGCTCCGGGTTCCAATATTCAATGTCGTTCGAGAACCAGAGCGGCATGATGGACAAGGTGTTCAGTTTTGACGATTTGAAGGTATTTGTCGATGCTACGTCTCTGATGTACCTGAACGGCTGCACGGTGGACTATGTCGAGACCTTGGAAGCAGCCGGGTTCAAGTTCGAGAATCCGCAGGTAAAGAGCACATGTGGGTGCGGTTCGTCCTTTAGCGTGTAAGGCTGCAAGCGCCGATTTCTCTCCGAAATATAGAGGCCTGTTCCCAAGTGGAATGGGCCTTTTTTTCTGGTGTGCCCGGCCAGAGGGCTAGTGGGTGCCTTGTGAGGCGGGCCAAGAGTTGGAGCGGAGGGCCTGGATGGCGTCTTTGTAGCTCAGATTCGCGGAGACGGGAACAAACTCTGCGAACTCCTGCACGGAGTCAGAGTTTTTCATTTTGAAAAGCTCGCGGATGTTCATCTTCAGCTTGAGGTGGACGATGCGCCATTGATGGCCGCCGACATCGGCCTGACCGATCTCGATCCAGCCGCCTTTGTTAAGCTCGCCGAGGCCCCAATAGAGCATCTTGTCCTGTTGCAGACTGCCGGCGAGGCGGACCACGCGCTCCTGCACGGGATCAACCCAGATTTCGCCCGCCATAGCGGTGAGTACGCCGGTTTCGGTGTCTGGTGCCTCGAATTGGGGATTAGGTTTGAAGGTGAATTTGAGGACGGTTGCGGTGGGAGTTGGGAGCGTGCCGGCGTACTCATACAGAAAAGCCGTGGGCAGGACGCGCAGGACTTTGAGGGCGCGTGCCGTGTCGCTGCTTTCAGACTGCCTGCGGTGCTCCTGGAGGCTTGGATTGTCGACCAGCGATTGCAGCCGGGCTTGTTCCTTTTGCTCTTCGGCCTGGCTCAGGGGCTGGTCGTTGATGGAGATGAGCCGGGCGACATCGCCGTCTTTTGTTTCGACAATTTCCTTAGTCGAGGTGAGATTGGGACTGGTCTTGTGGAGCTTATATCGCATGGGATGGCCTACATGGCTGAGGTCCTGCGCGGCGCGGGATTCAGTGGCGAGAGCGCGCTGGACCAGGGTCTGGGCTTCCGCTGGAGAGAGCGCGGGTGCGGGGGCCTGGCTTGGCGAACCGGAGACAGCAAGCACCGGGCCTGTCAGGAGGAAGAGGGGCAAAAGAAATTGGGAGGCGCGGGGGCTGACCAGAAACCTGTTTGTCACGATTGCTATTTTATCGGGCATGGGGCGACTTTCGATTTGTACAGATTTCGGCTGCTAGTTAGACGGGTGAGTACCATTCACGGTTGTTCGATTGAAGCAATGCGCCTCGCTTGCGTATAGTTCGGGCAGGAGCTTCTTTTTGCTCCCGGAAGGAAAAGAACTCATGGCAGGTGAGGCGACTCCAGCGCGTATTGGCAAAAGCGTGGTTATATGCGGCGAAGTGAAGGGCAGTGAAGACCTGATAATTGATGGGCGCGTGGAGGGGACGGTGACCCTTTCGGATAGCCGGCTTACGATTGGCCCCACAGCGAGCGTGGCGGCCGACCTGAGCGCCAAGGATGTGCTGATCCTGGGCCATGTGCAAGGCAATGTTGTGGCGAGCGGGCGAGTAGAACTGCGCGCCGGCTGCGTTGTGGAAGGCGACATACGCGCGCTTCGTCTGGCCGTGGAAGACAACGCTATGTTCCGCGGAAAAGTGGATCTGACGCAGGGTGTTTCACGGCCGGCTGAAGGTTCGGGCGGGAGTCAGTCCGGCGGGGTAATCTAACGGCCGGCTTTGGTCCGGGAAGACAGCTCATTGCGTCTCACATTTGGGTGCGTTTGTAAGAGGGTTTCAGATTGTTGAGCCGCTGGTTCGAAAAGAAGCCTGAAGATCCTGCTCCTGGGTCCGCGCCAGGATATTCTGGCCCCAAATACCCGCGCCATTCCGGCGGCTGGTCGGTGCTGCGCAAGCGGCTGGAGACCGAACCGGGGCTGTGCATCGTGGACGTGGGATATACTTCGCCATCGAATATCAATTACCTGACCAACATGGGCCACAGCGTGTTTCTTGCGGACCTGGTGTTTGACGCATGGACAACCGACTGGAAGAGAGGGGAAGACGAGGAAGGCAAGCCCATTTGGGATGTTCAGGGCTTCCTTGACCAGTCGCTGAATTTCTCAGGGAGGTTGTTCGACGTGGTGCTGCTTTGGACAGCCCTGGACTATCTGCCGGAGCCCTTTGTGCAGCCGGTTGTGAACCACTTCCGGGCGTCAATGAACCTTGGAGGACAGGTGCTGGCGCTGTTCCACACGCGAACCCAGGGCGAAGCAATCACGCTGAGTCGCTTTCATCTGACGCCGACCGATGACGTGGATATGCAATTGGCGCAACAATTTCCCATTCAACGTGCGTTTACGAACCGGAGTATTGAACGTCTGTTTGCTGGATGGTCAGGACACCGGCAGTTTCTGGCCAAGGACAGCGTTTCTGAAGTCATCATGACACGGTAGAGATCGCAATTTCGCCGAGACAATAATTTCATGGAGGCATCATGAGCGGATTCCGGGAAACACTCATAACCTGGCTGGGGCATTCGACTGTCTTAGTGCAGACGGCGAAGGGCACTAACCTGCTGATCGATCCGTTTATTGCTCACAATCCGAAGTACCCTAAGGGCTTCGAACTTCCCGAGAAGATTCATTACATTCTGCTCACGCATGGGCACATGGATCACATGGCTGACACGGTGCCCTTGGCAGAGCGGCATGGAGCGACGGTTGTGGCGATCTATGAACTTGCGGACTATGTGGCCAAGAAGGGCGTGACCAACACGATCGGAATGAACCTGGGAGGGACGGTTCACCTGGAGGACGTGGCGGCGACGATGGTGGAGGCCAAGCACTCGGCCGGCGCGCAGGATGAGGACGGGACCCACTATGTGGGCGTTGCAGCCGGGTTCGTGCTGACCATCGAGGGAGGTCCGGCGCTCTATCATGCAGGAGACACGGCGGTGTTCTCAGATATGAAGCTGATTGGTGAAATGTATCATCCGGATTTGGCGATGATTCCTATTGGCGGACATTTCACGATGGGCCCTAAGGAGGCTGCTATTGCGGTGAAGTTTTTGGGTGCGAAGCGAGTGCTGCCGCTGCACTTTGGAACCTTCCCGCCGCTGAAGGGCACGCCAGAGCAGTTAGCCGCGCTTGTCGGGCAGGACGTGGAAGTTGTGCAAATCGCGCCAGGGGTAGCTATCCAGGCATAGCGCTGGATTTTCCTCAAAGTCAATAGAAACAGGCCAGCGTAATCGCCGGCCTATCTTTGGTTTGCCTGGAAGTTACTTTTGTGCAGCGGCCTTTTTCTGTTCGGCCCACCGGCGCTTAACAGCTTCAGCGATGCGCTTCCTGCCTTCTGGAGTGAGATTCCTCTTCTTCTTTCTCTTCTTTACGAGCTTCACTTCAGAAGCGACGGCGGCCGCTTTCCTGGTGGTGGAAGACGCCTTACCAACTAGCAGGGCGCGAACCTGGTGTAGCTGCGCTATCTCGCGATCAATCTGTTCAACGATGTCTGAAATTCCCACGGTACCTCCCTTTCACCCTACATTCGCTAAGCAATTGCTGTTTCCAGGTTGTTGATCCCGCGGGTTCAACCTAGATCCTCTGAAACAACATACGCAACTGTAGACTATTTTACAAACAAAAAACAAATGTAAATGCGGCAATTCATTGATACGGAATCGTTATCATGGTTTTCCCGCGATGGCTGTAAGTCACAATCTTGTTGGTTACTTTCATATGTATCGAGGCATCCAGGATCGGATTAGCGGAGTCCACCATGAGATTGGACATTGGAGCGGCAAATGCCTGTGCAAGGCCGGCGTGAGGGAGTTGATTGCGCAGAATAGATGGGAATGAGCGGTAGGCGAGTGAAGGTTGATGAGAAGCTGAGTGCACAAACAGTAACGAGCGACCTGTTATGCGGTCGCTCGTTACTGTTAGCTTAGATGTCCGGTTGAATTTGAGGCAGGGAGCGATTACTCTCGCGAAGCCTTGACTCCAGATGTTGTTGCAGCGGTGGATGCCACATCGGAAGGAAGTTCCTTTGCATCCAGGCTGTGGGAGCCAGAAGACTCGATGGCGCGATAGCTGCGCAACTCGCGGATGATGTCTTGCTTTTCGCGGGCATACTGACCTGCGAGGCGAGTGAGTGCATAAGTGATGATGTCGCTGTGGTGAAGATCCTGCATGGAGGGATCACGGCGCATGTTGAGCCAAAGGCGATGGACAAGCTGGACGTCGTCTGGACTCAGGTTGGGCGCATGCGGTCCGATGTAGAAGACCTTGGTATTGCCCTGACTGTCGACGACGTAGAAGTTGAACTGCCGCTTAGGCTCGGGGAGAGCTTCCCAGGCCTGCCCCATGTGATAGGCCTGATCCTCGACGCTCATTTTGTCAGAGACACTGGAGACGACGGAGTCGACTTCAAGGGAGTTTGCGCTTTGCACGAGAGCGGCGAAAACATCGCCGGCAGGGACGACCAGGAGGGAGACTTTTTTGCCGAAACCTTCAGCGACTGCGACGGCTTTGGTGAAGACCATCTGTTCGTGTTCGCTAAAGCTGGTTTGCTCTGCATTCAGGAACTCGGGTCCGCCGACGCCCATCATGCGAACACTAATTACAACTACATCGTGCTCTTCGGTACTGGTGCGGGAGAGCGTCCACTTGAGCGCGAGGGGATTGGATGGGTCACGCATGGTGACCATGATGCCACCGGGGCGAACCGCTGCTGACTCTCGGCTGATGGTGTCTTGATGTTCGAGCTGGAAGTGGTCTTTCATCTGCCGCTCGGTAATGGCGTGCTTTTTCTGATTCTGATGTTCCGAGATAGTGAAGATGACGAAGAATCCCGCGGCAAATACGATTCCGCTGACTGTGGCAACGGACTTTGTGAACAGGTTGACGATGGCGGTGGAAATGAGAACCAGGAAGACGCAGAACAGTCCGACGGGTATCTCAGTTTTTCCTATGCGGAAGTTTGGCGGAACCTTCCAGCCACGTTCGCCATGGTATTTCCAGCGCAGAACCAGCATGGCAAGGCTGTTGAAAGTAAAGGACCAGATAACACCGAACGCATATGCCTCGCCGAGCATGATGATGTTGCCTCGGGTGGCGAGGATGGTGAACATCTGGAGCCCGAAGACCAGATTGACGATGCGGGAGCTGGTGCCGAAGCGGCGATGGGGCTTGCGGAACCAGTCGGTGAGAACTCCGTCCTCAGCCACACGCATCAGCACGCCAGTGGATCCGATCATGGAGGTGTTGATGGCTCCGGAGAGGATGAGGAAGCCGACCAGCACGACGAAGATGCGGAAGGCAATGCGCCAAAAGAGCGGGCCAACCATATACATGGCGAGTCCGGCGATGAGGTTGTCCCCGTAGACGTGCACACGCTCGTAATCGGGGATGAGCATGGATGCCAACAGCGTGGCCCCACCGGTGAAGATGAGGCTGTAGATGGCGATGACGATTGCAGCGCGCTTGAGATTCTTCAGCTTTGGATGCTGAATCTCGCGATTGACCTGGGCGAGGCTTTCCTCACCGCTCATGGCGAGCAGGGAGTGGCCAAAAGCCATGAGGATTCCGAAGAGGCCAAAGAGGGGAACGAGTTTAGTTCCCTTGAGGAATCCGAGGGCGTCGTCACTGAACTTGAGGTTGGCTACTATTGGGGCGGGAGGCAAGTGCGCTCCGCGCACGAAGACGGAGTAGACCCCCCAGATCATGAGGATGACCACCATGACGGTGGTGATCTGCATGACTTGCATGGCCTTGCCGCTGGACTCCTCGATACCCTTGATGTTCTCCCACCAGTAGTAAATGGTGACGATGGCAGCGAAGACTGCCGAGGTGTAGTTCATGTTGAACTGGAAGGGGGTGCCGTTGGAGTAGGTGAGTGCCGGAGGGAGCCAATGGCTGGTGTTTGCCACGGTCATCAGTTCGTTCATGAGGCCGGTGATGTATTGACCGGCGGAAACGCCTGAGATTGGCCCGGTGAGGATGTAATCGAACATCAGGGCTGAGACGCTGAGCTTGGCGAACGTGCCGCCGAGTGCTTCTTTAACTACGCGATATACGCCGCCGCGGGTGAACATGCTGCAGCTCTCAACGTAGACCGCGCGAACGGCGAAGCTGAAGAGCATGATGCCGAGGATGAACCATGGGGCAGCTGCGCCAACGGCCTCTTCAGCGATGCCGCCAGCGTAAAAGGCAGACGAACCAAGGTCGCAAAGGACGATTGAGGCGGCACGCCAGAAGGAGATGAATGTGAGCATCACGGAGGATGCCACAATGAGGCGCACGCGGTCGGACGGAGGTGCAACGGTCGTTCGGGTAGATGCCATTGGCGAGGGTGCCGGGGAAAAGTGTGCGGCGTTCCAGACTCGAGAAGGCGAATCTCCGCCTGCCCTTCGGTGAGTTTAAGTCTGGATCAATCGACTGTCAATGAAAATGGAGGTTATTTCAATAGGAGTATTTCAAGGCGGGAGAGTAGATGGCTATTCGTCTTTGCCGAAGAGCTCTTTGCCGTCTTCAATAAAGCTGATGATGACGACCACTGAGGAGCCCAGAAGCCCGACGAAGAACATGATTTCGAGCACATGCATGCCGAAAAGCGCGAGAGTCAATCCCATATGCGGATTGTAACGCGTTTTCGGATGGTGTTGAGGGGAAGTGGGCACGGGAGCGCTGTGCACCGTCTCATATGCAGAGACCAGAGCGCGGCTCTCAGTTGAAGGGGCCAGGCAAACGCGCGATGGGGTTCGATTGATGGGGATGCGATACACTCGGCGCTGTATGCGCATGCCGGTTCTTACACAGGAAGCATGGATGCTGTGGGCCGCGGCGGTGCTATCGGCCGCGCTGATGGAGCTGCCGTTTCCGCTGGCTGGGCCGATGCCGCCCTGGCGCTCGATCTTTGCGTGGTTTGGGCTTGCGCCGCTGCTTTGGGCACTGTTGTCGCACTATTGCGTGGGAGGTAAAAGGCCTCTTCGACAGGCATTTTTGCTTGGATACCTGAGCGGGTTTTTATGGTATGCGGGGAACTGCTATTGGGTTCGCAACACGATGATGAAGTACGGCGACATGCCGCCGATGGCGCCGACATTGCTGCTGATGGGCTACAGTGCGGTGCTGGGGTTGTATTGGGGCGTATTTGGCTGGGCGGTGGTGCTGGTAAGGAAGACGGGCAACAGCACACGGCTGGCGCTGGTGGCTGCGCCGGTTTTGTGGACGGCGCTGGAACTGGTGGCTGCGCGGTTTACCAGCGTGCCGTGGGACCAGTTGGGGTATTCGCAGGTTGATAACTCGCTCGTCAATCAGCTTGCGCCATGGACGGGAGTTTATGGGATCAGCTTTGTGCTGGTGGCCGTTAATGCGCTTATTGTGGGCGGGCTTCTGCTGGATTGCCGCAAGGTGCATTGGTTCAGTGAGCGGCAGATTTCGGGATTCGCTGGCGTGGTGTTGATGTTTTGTGGCGGGATTGGGGTGACGATTCCGCCGTCGCGGCCTGGAACGTCGGCGACGGCAGTATTGGTGCAGCCGAATCTGGATGTCGGCGGAGGGAGCAGGTGGAATGGACCGGGTGAGTGGGATCAGCACATGGCCGAGTTCGAGAAGCTGGCGAGCGAGCAGTGCAAGGTTTATATCGCGGGGATTCCGCAGACCGGCGCGCCGACAGGCGAGATCGTGTGCCCGCCATATGCAACGCATCCGGATTTGATTGCGTGGCCCGAGTCGCCGGCGCCGTTCGATGAGAGCGATCCACGCTTTCAGGGCTCTCTTCGCAAGATTTCGCAGAGCGTTCATGCTCCGATCGTGACTGGTGGAATTGGCTGGACCCAGAATCAGCAGGACAATGAATGGGACTACTTCAACTCCGCGATTGTTTTCGGCGCGGACGGCGAGGAGGTTGGCCGCTACGACAAGATTCACCTGGTGCCATTTGGCGAGTATGTTCCTTTTGAAAACCTGCTCACCTTTGCACGCAAACTCACCGGACGTGTCTCAAAGTTTACGCGCGGCACAGAGCGGAAGGTCTTCAGGCTGGGTGGACGGAGATACGGCGTCTTTATCTGCTATGAAGCGGTGTTTGCAGACGAGGTGAGGCAGTTTGCGCGGCTCGGGGCTGAGGTGCTGGTGAACATCAGTGACGATGGCTGGTACGGCGACACGAGCGCAGGGTGGCAGCACTTGAACATGGCGCGAATGAGGGCGATTGAGAATCGGCGTTGGATTCTGCGCGATACGAATAATGGCGTGACTTGCGTGATCGATCCATATGGGGTGGTTAGGCAGAGCATTCCGCGGCATGCCGTGGATGCGTTGCCGGCGGAGTTTGGGTATCGGGACGATGTGACGTTCTATAGCGAGCACGGGGATGTGTTTGGGTGGGTGTGTGTGGTGCTGGCGGCGGTGCTGGTTGCGTGGGCGGGGAGAGTGCAGCTACGGCTGACGATCAAGTTGCACAGTGCGTGAGAGTGGGCACGAGCCGGTATTGACATTTGTATGTACAAGTGACACACTGGGGGTAAGCGTGCAGATGAGCCGATTCGATTGGGATCCGGCGAAAGATCGGGAGAACCTTCGCAAGCACGGTGTCGGCTTTGAAACCGCGTCGCTGGCTTTTTAAGATAGGTGGATTTTATCGCGCAAGGATTTATCGCATGACGAAGCGGAAGAGCGGTACCAAGCTCTAGGAGAAATTGGCGCGATTCTATTTGTCGTCTACACGTGGCGGGAACGGGATGGGGACGAGACCATTCGCTTGATCTCGGCACGAGGCGCGTCCGCCCGGGAAAAGGGATCCTATGAAGAAGCTCGCAGAGCCGCAGAAGCGGGAGATCGCAGCCATCGCCGCCAAGACCGACGCGACGATCGATTTTAGCGAAATGCCCGAGGTTGTGGACTGGACGGGCGCGGAGGTTGGGCTGTTCTACCGGCCAGTCAAGCGCCCAGTAACGATGCGGCTGGACGACGATGTGATCGAGTGGCTAAAGAGCTATGGGCGCGGCTACCAGACCAAGGCTAATTTGCTGCTGCGCCACGCAATGGAAGCCAGCCGGCAGGCCATGGCGAAAGGGCGGGGCGCGGTGGATCGTTGAGGTTCGCGGTTTAGAAGATCCAAAGATCCGGGCCTGTAGCGCCCAAATTTGTTGCCTGCCAGACATGGGCCAGCCGCCCTATCCATCACGCCGGGTATAATCGCGCCCATGAAGGCCTACGTGAACTACTTCGATTCGGATGGAGCCAGAGCCAGGGCCAAGCTGAACCAGGATGACATCCGGGACGATGAAATGATCGTTCAGTTCAACCCATCCCCTCTGTGGAAGACGAGCCGGATAGAGGCTGAGGCAAACCGCACAATTCTGACTCGTGCAAATATCCGAGCCAAGAACGCGCTCCACCATCTCTGCCATTTTGAGATTGAAAAGATTGAGCCGGAACAGTTCGCGATTTTTTGTGGCGACCACCCGCCCTTTTAGAACGCGCAGGAGTTTTCGGCATTCTGTACGAGACCTATCAGGGATGGTGAGAAAGATTGAGGACTGATGCTGATGAAATGTTTGAAGAGGGTCTTGCTGCTTTTGTGCTTGTGTAGCTCCACCGCCTTCGCACAGGCTGGTAACCGAGTCGGACTCGAACTCGGAACAGCGACCGTCTGGCTTGGTATGGATAAGGTAGTGGCTAAGCAACGGGTTGAGGCAGCCGGTATGGTTTTTAACTCGACTGATTCGACCCACGCGATTGTGCTCGACACCCCAACCGCGCGGGTCTTTACGCTAGAATTTGAGCACGAAAAGCTAACCTTTGCACAGCGCAATTGGCTCCGCGATGAATCGAAAGCCCTTCCGACTGTCATCGACGCGCTCACGGCTCTCATTGACCAAGGAGCGACTAACTGCACGATCGAACATGCGCCGATGTCTTCCCCTTACGCGAAGTTGAATAGGGTTTTCATTAGCTGCGGCCAACGTGGGATACTTCTGACCTATGGCTCCGAAAACCTTGCTGGTCAACGCTATACAGATAACGCTGTGTCGGAGAGAATCGGTACGGCTCACTAGGTAAACAAGAGCGGCCAAGGAAAAACTCCGATGAAATGTTGGGCGGCATGTTTGGGTGATTGCGGAGCCAAAGGCTCTCAGGAACACACCATTTCGGAGTGCCTCTACCCGGACCAGTTAATCATTGTTCAGGGGTTCCCTTGGTGTCTTGATGCTCCGAAAGAACTCCCGTCTAAGACTCTCACTCAGCAAATCCTATGCAAGAAACACAATGAACAATTGGGGTCGGAGGTTGATTGGGCTTCAAAGCATTCACGCGACACTTTAGGTGAGGCGATGGATTTGTACACGAAAAGAAATTCGATTCGGAGCCGTCGCTGGACTATCCAGTATTTTGAAACGAACATGCAATTGCTGGAGCGCTGGTGTCTGAAGACGCTCATCAATATCAACCATCAAAGCGGATGGAAATATATGGACGAATCGCAGCCAGAATCACCACCGCCCGAATTGGTAGAGTTCGTGTTTGGAAGACGGCGATTCAGCGACCACAAAGGGCTCTATGTGATTGCGAAAGTAGGCTCTCAACAGGAGATGAACGACGGACGGCTGCGAATAACTCCGAAAACGACCCGTGAGGAACCACGACTGGTGGGAGCGACATTCGTCCTGTGGGGCTTTCCTTTTTATCTCAACCTCTTGCCAGAGAAGATAGCGTGGGATGGGGCTGACCTCATGAGACACGAAGTCAAGTGGTGGTTTCAAACAGGCGACGATAAATCGCGCAACGTGAAGTCCCATCGTCTGACGTTTTCGTATCCTACCGAACAAGGGTACGACTAGGAGGGTTGCAGACAAAACGCTCCACCATCGAGGGTCCGAAGGCTTCAAGTCCCGCCTCAGATATTACGGTGATATTCTGAACGAGTCGAACAAGTTGTTTGAGGACTTAACCCAAAGTCAGGTCAAAGGAAAGAGCAGACGATGTCGATCAACGATCTCGAATTCGCCTATGCCCCTGTGCGCGATCAAGTGCGCGACCTGCGGGAGTATCTTTGACCCCGCACGGCTGCGTCGTGAGTTAGCCGACATTGAAGCGAAGCTGGCCGATCCGGACCTGTGGAGCAATCAAGAAGCAAGTAAACCGCTGATGCGCGAGCGCAAGCGACTGGAGAAGCTTGTGGCCGACGACGATGCGTTGGTGCGTCGTACGGGCGATGTTGAGGCGTACTTCGAGCTGGGGCGCGAGGGCGAGGATGTGCTGGCGGAGCTCGAGGCGAGCATCAAGGAGCTTGGCGTGTTTGCCGAGGAGCTTGAGGCTCGTACGATGTTGCAGAGCGAAACCGATCCGCTGAACGCGATTGTGACGGTGCATCCGGGAGCGGGTGGGACGGAGAGCCAGGACTGGGCGGAGATGCTGATGCGGATGTATCTGCGCTGGGCGGAGCAGCAGGGATTCAAGACGGAGATGAACGACTATCAGGATGGGGATGAGGCGGGCATCAAGTCGGCCACGTTCACGATCATTGGCGAGTATGCGTTCGGGCAGTTGGCGGGCGAGAGTGGTGTGCATCGGCTGGTGAGGATTTCGCCGTTTGACCAGGCCAAACGAAGGCATACGTCGTTTGCGTCGGTGTATGTATCGCCGGAGATCGATGAGACGATCCACGTGGATATCAAGCTGGAGGATTTGCGCATCGACACGTATCGCTCGGGCGGCAAGGGCGGGCAGCATGTGAATACGACGGACTCGGCGGTGCGGATGACCCATTTGCCTACCGGAATCGTAGTCCAGTGCCAGAACGAGCGCTCGCAGCACAAAAACCGCGAAAAGGCGATGAAGATGCTCAGATCGCGGCTCTATGAGTATGAGTTGGAAAAGAAGCGGGCGGTGACGAAGAAGCTGGAGGACTCGAAGCTGGAGATCAACTTCGGGTCGCAGATCAGGTCGTATGTGCTGCAGCCATATCGTATTGCGAAGGACCACAGGACCAAGGTGGAAGTGGGCGATGTGGACAAGGTGCTGGATGGGTATTTGGAGCCGTTTTTGCGGGGGTATTTGCTGGCTAAGCGGAGGGGGACGGCGGTTGGTGGGGGGGATGACGATTTGGAA
>Ga0182016_10003643_pt1 | contig 17466 bp, 15 predicted proteins | sample 712S2MmetaG_FD_120491 | JGI IMG/M metagenome (GOLD analysis project Ga0182016, IMG submission 120491) | Permafrost microbial communities from Stordalen Mire, Sweden - 712S2M metaG | ecosystem: Environmental > Terrestrial > Soil > Wetlands > Permafrost | place: Sweden: Stordalen | collected...
AGCAGTGGCAAAGTCTCAAGCAATTCGCGTGAGAAGGCGCGGAAGCCAGTGTGGTACTCAGAAAGCTTTACGCCGAGGAAGATGTTCTGGAAGGCGGTGAGCAAGCGGTTGGCGATGTACTTGTAAACCGGCATGCCGCCTTTAAGTGCGCCTGCACCCAGGATGCGCGAGCCGAGCACCATGTCGTAGACGCCGCTGGCAACCATGCCAGCCATCGCCGGAACCAGGGATGGCGTGTATTGATAGTCGGGGTGAACCATGACCACGATATCCGCGCCGGCTGCCAGGGCTTCGCGGTAGCAGGTTTGCTGGTTGCGTCCGTAGCCGTAGTTGGCATCGTGGACGAAGGTGCGAACACCCAGGTTGCGCGAGAGCTCTGCGGTGCGGTCCTTGCTTGAGTCGTCGACAAGGATTTTGATGTCCACGACGTCTGACAGTTCCTGGACGGTCTTCTCAAGGGTCTTCTCGGCGTTGTAGGCCGGCATGACTACGGCGATGCGCTTCCCGTTGATCATCTGGATCTCCGGCAGGAATCTCCTGCTGCAGCTAAGCTCTTTTGTTTCTTTCCTATGGCTCGGGACTCAGTTCCGGGTGGGGGCCGGGGACTCAGTCGCGGGCCCAGATGCGGACTCAGGTGCGTACCAAGGCGAAACAATGGCCGGAAGAGAATCAGGCTGGACCAGCCAGACCGTTCGATCCGGGTAGTAACGTATCAACTCCCGATTATCGGCACTATCCATCTCTCTTGCCCATACGACTTTCGCATCATCTATATCGGCTGCGTTGTAGACCCATTCATCGAGTGGGTTGTGTTTGTCTGAATATCGGACAAGGACCAGTTGCCGGCCGGGCATTTGCTCAAAGGCGGCCTGAACCCTCGCTCGCTCTGTTCCAAAGTGGTCGGGGCCATACCATCGATCCGTCCAGTTAGAGGCGGGCCACTCTGCGAGCGCGAGGTGCAGCGGGCCAGCAAAGGGGCGGATAGCCGCCAGAAGCAAGCAACTGACAACTGTAAAGCGAACCAGCGCAGTGCCCACCGGCGCGTCCCCTGGCCGCCAGACCCGGAGGTGGCGCATGGCTTGGAGGCCAGTGGCATAGAACGCGGCCGTAAAAGGCGCAAGGTAATGAGCAATGAGGAAGATCTCAATAGCCATACCTGCGGCCAGAACCAACATGCACACGACGAGGAAACGCACCCGTCGATCAAGGAAGACGCGGCGAATCATGATCAATGGAACAAGCAGCGAGATCCCTGCAAAGAACTCAAAGCTGCGAGCCAGCTTTGCCACGGTATGGGGCAAGAAGCCGGAAAGCGAGTGAATCTTTTCGAAGTCAGTTAGCTCATTCAGGTAGTAGAACCGGCGCATGGAGTCATGATGATATGCCGGCTCAGGGCGTGATTTCTGCCATACGTAGTAGGGGGCCATCGCGTATTGAGCACGGTTGACGCTGTAGGGGAGCGTGAGGGGATTCCTGAAGGCTTTGTAGTCATACCATCCGAGCCACACAACCGCGACCGTGGCAATGAGCAGGGGAAGCGCGCCGAGGCGAACGAGTTGCGCTGGGGATGGGCGGTTCTTGCCGAACAATGCCCAATGGCCCAGGTACAAAGCGACCGGCAGGCAGAGGAGTACGCCCTCGTAAGGCCTGGAAATCACCAGCAGCCCCATGCCGATACCGAGCAGGATTGCTTCCAATGCGCGCGGCTTGCGCATGAGTCGCGGAACGGCACCGAGCACCAGCGCCCCGGCCATTGCAGCCAGCGAACTAGCGGCGGAATGGCTGTTGATCCAATAGCTGAAGAGACCAATGCGCAGAATGGCGAGGATTCCGCCGAGCAGAGCCCATCCTGCCGGCAACCATGCCTGGAGCATCCAGCAGATGGCGGCGCACATAAGCGCAGTGGTAAAGAGAATGCCAACCCAGGGACAGCCGAAGAGGACCTTTCCAGCAGCCAGGACCAGTCCGCCGGCTGGAAAGTACATAGACATATAGGTGGGCTGCATGGAAACGTGAATGGTTTCGAAGTGGACCCACATGGCAGGGGTCGGATTGGCCAGGCGGCCGTGGGCAAATGTATCCGCAGCGAGCAGGAAACTGGAATCGTCGGGCACGAAGGGCAACGGCACGGGGATAAAAGGAAGCAGTGCCAGCCGGAGCACAAAGGCAGCAATGCCTACCGCAGATACGGCGAGTCCGCGTCGGCAAGCCAGGGCCATGAATGTCTTTTCGATACGCGAAAAAGCGGCGGAACCAAGCCGGGGAAGCGCAAAGGCAAGACAGATCGAGATCACGGTGAGACCGCTCTCGATGAGCATCAATGAGACGCCGGAGTTTTCAGTAGACGATTCAACAAGCATGGCAATTCAGGCTTAGCAGAGATACGGCAAGTTAGAGCGCAGAGAGCGCCGACCGGGCAATGATCGATCCCAGAACTGAACCTAGCATGATATGCATGCTAACCCTGATGCAAAGAGCCGGGAGAGCATGGATTGGCAATAGGTGGGCGGGATGCGCAGAACAATGACCTCTGATGAGGAGCAAGTATCGCCGGATTCGAGAGTCGGCGACCAGGAGTTTCAGGTTGTAAGATCCGCGGCCACTGAGGTTGCAGCCGCCCCAGCTCTTTCCCTGCCCCCGCGATTGTTGCCGCGATTGCCTCCATGGGCTGAAATGGAACCGCTTGATCCCTTATAGCTAGAGAGCATCAGGCCATGTTCTCTGCATGTGCGTCAGTTACCGGGCACTTTAGAACAGACCAGAAACGCCGATGTCTCAGTGGAACCCGGGCTCCCTTCGACTGTGGGCCTTCGAATTCCAGGTCAGCGAGTGTCGTTCGCCCTCAAAAGCGTTGAGGCCAACTTTTTCTTGGGTGGGCTCAACTGCGGTCGAAGAAACTCAAGTTCGCAAGCATGAACCAAAATGGCGAGACGGGAAGGATATTGGGCTGCCATTCGGGAGAGCCACGGCTTGGAACCGGGCGGTTTTGGCGTCTCTCTCCCGAAGCGGGCGATCTTGGGTTGTGGGGTGAAATTGCTTAACTAAAGAACCGATCACTAGCTGGTGTAGCTGGCGAGTGTCGAGCTGATTGTGTCGAAGGCAGTGTTGATGCCGCCTGCAAGAGCTTGCATGCCGGCTGTGCATCCAAAGGCGATCAGAGCGAGGACGAGGGCATATTCGACCAGATCCTGGCCCGTCTCTTCCGCCAGCAGACCCTTCAACCGCAGAATTAGCAGGGAAAATCTGTTTGCCATATCGCGGTACTCCTGTGACAGTGAGTTTGTTTTCTGGTATTCAGTTCGGGAGAGATTCGCGGCCTGTGGGTGTGGATCGCGAATCTCGCCCGGAATGGATCGAGGGTTGGAGTGAGTGTGGTCCGGTCTTCGCGTAAAGAACTACGAAGTGTAGGATGCGAGCGTCGTGCTGATGGTGTCGAAAGCGGTGTTGAGGCCGCCAGCGAGTGCCTTCATGCCTGCCGTTGCGCCGAAAGCGATCAGTGCAACAACGAGAGCATATTCGACCAGATCCTGACCTTCTTCGCGGTTCGCCAGGTCCTGGAACTTCACATAGAGCTTGAGAAGCATATTGTTCATTTGGGTTCTCTCCGTAGATTGATATTCCCAGCCCTGGGCCGGGTCAACCAACGTGTTGCAAGTTTCGTGCCAATTCTGATTGGGTGATTGCTTCTAGATGAATCAACAACTTAGCAACACAAGATAGGGTTAGAGGCCGAATCCAGGTGTAAACACCTGTTTACATTCATCGCGGAAAGATTGAAGCCGTATACATGCCCCGAAAGTGCTATCGAGTGCTATTACCTTAGAAATCAGTGGTTTGGCCATTGCTTTAAAAGGCACTCCCGACACCTCCAGGAGCTTGAAAGCAGCTCTTTCAGGCTGCTGCGCACACGTACAATAGCCCACATGGCCGGTGCCTCCCAGCCCTCGAAACGCAGTCAGAAACCAGACTTCGCCGAACTCTCGATCGCCCTCGCGGGTGGGCTGGCGCTCACCTTGACAGCGCTGTTTCTCTGCGTGGCGCCGCTGACCGGCAAGATCGCCGGGGCGCGCGACTTTGTTGTCTATTGGGCCACCGGTCAGCAACTCGCTCACCACGCCAACCCCTACGAGACCGAAGCCATTGGCCGCATTGAGCGTGGGGCCGGACTCAACCCTGGATACGGCATCCTCTATATGAGGAATCCGCCTTGGGGGCTGCCTATCGCGCTGCCGCTTGGGTATGTCGGCGTGCGCATAGGCGCTTTGCTGTGGTCGCTCACCATGCTTGGGTGCCTTTTGCTATCAGTCCGCCTTTTTGGAGAGCTGCACGGACAGCCGCGAAGTCTGCTCAACTGGCTCGGTTACTCATTCTCGCCAGCATTGATGTGCGTAATTGTCGGTCAGACCTCACTTCTTGCTCTTCTCGGGCTTGTACTGTTTCTGCGGCTGCTCCCACAGAGGCCGTTCCTGGCAGGTATGGCCTTGTGGCTCTGCACGCTTAAGCCCCACCTTTTTCTGGCGTTCGGGTTGGTTCTTGCGGTTTGGATTGTGTTCGAGAAGGCTTACCGTGTCGTGGTGGGCTTTGCTGTTGCGATGGCGGTAAGTTTTGGGCTCACCTGGCTGATAGCTCCCTCGGCATGGAGCCAGTATGAGCAGATGATCCGCATCTCGGGAATTGAGAAGGAGTTTATCCCCTGCATCGCCGTGGCACTGCGTCTGTGGGTGAATCCCCAATCGATGTTGCTACAGTATCTACCGGCCATTGCAGGTTGCGTTTGGGCGCTCGCCTGGTATTGGTGGAGACGCGACCGCTGGGACTGGAAGAGCGATGGAGGCCTGCTTATGCTGGTCTCGCTGGTTTGCGCGCCTTATAGCTGGCTCTTTGATCAGTCGTTGGCGATCCCGGCACTCCTGTACGGCGCCTACAACACTCGTTCCCGCCTGCTGCTCGCGGGGCTGGCCTTGGGAAGCGTGGCGATTGAAGCGTCCCTGATGATGGGCGTAAAGCTGCCGTCACCGATATTTGTTTGGGTCCCACCTGGCTGGCTGTGCTGGTACCTTCTCGCAATCACGATCAGGAAGAAGGCCGAAAGTGACGCTAACACTGAGGAGACGTAGGCCTTTCATTGCTCAAGCTGGCATTTGCTCCGGCTGAGATTCGCTCAGACTGGTTGAGAGAAACTCGATCGTATCTCCCTTTTGGGTTTGAGAACTCAGCACCACTCCAGCAGGCAACTCGAGGATCGAGTGTGCCGTGAGGCATGCGGAGACGCGCCAGGGGCCGACTGCGCTGCGCACCTTGCGCACGCGATTGCGGCGGTCGAGATAAACAAGATCGATTGCGAACCGCATGAAGAACGTGTGCACGGATTCGCAGGGAACGATCCATAGCCCTCCGCCAGTATCGAGCCCGTCACGGCCGAGCAGCCCCTTATTCCGATTCGGTCCCGTGTTGGCAACCTCCAGGCTGGTCGCCAGCACAGTTTGGCGCGTGACATTCTTTACCGTGAGCCGCGTCTCGGCGGTGGGCTTGGTTGTCGCAGTTGAACTCATTGGTTCGCCCTGAAAGGTCTGTTTGGCGCGTTAAACAGGCTCGAAGTTACGAAATCCATAAACCCCGGCAACGTCTGCAGAGCGGTTCCAGCCTTTTTGCCCTGCCAGGGATTTCCGGTTAACCGTTTAAACAACAATCCTGAGAATATGCGCCAGACCCTCGAAGTGCCAGCCGCAAGGTGCTGCGGCTGGACGCATCAATGAGCTGCGGAAGGCGGAGCCGCAGGTGCAGGGGCAGCGCCCGGTTGCGTCGTTGATCCAGCGCCGAAGGTAGACCCGCCACCCTGGATGAGCAGTGGTCTCTCGTTGTTCAAGCTGTCGATCAGCGTCTGCAGGGGAATCGATGGAGGCGTAGTAACTGCCGTAGCACCCGCTGGCTTCTCGTCGGGATGATGCATCGCGATGCCGGTGTTTGGGGGCAGGAACGGGGTTGGATACTTAAGCTCCGGCGGAGCAGTCCCAGCAGCGATCGGCTGCACAATCGATGGTGTCACGATGACAATGAGCTCTGTGTTGGTTTTGTTTTTCGATATGGACTGGAAGAGCTTTCCCAGTAGCGGAATATCGCCGAGGAAGGGAATCTTCTGGAATGTTTCGGTCTCTTCGTTGTCAAGCAGTCCGCCAATGACGAAGCTCTGCCCATCAGCAAGTTCCACTTCGTCGTTAACTTTTCGAGACGTGAGCGCGGGGACTTCCGCGCCGCCAATTTCGACGGCATGAGCGTAGTCGAGGGCGCTTACTTCGGGTGCGACCTGGAGCCGTATGGAGCCGCGCGGCGTGATTGTGGGTATGAAGTTCAAACGAATCCCGTATTCCTTGAACTCGATGGTAATTGCGGTCGATCCGCCTGACCCGCCGCCTTGCGCAATGGGGATAGGGAACTCACCGCCAGCGAGGAAGCTGGCCTGCTTGCCGTTGGAGGCAACTATATTCGGCTCGGCCAGCACCTCGACGATGCCTCTGGACTCGAGCGCCTCGAGCGTCGCTCCAAGATTCAGTCCTGGGAGAAAGGCGAAGAGGTTAAGCTCGTTGGAAATGGTTGTGTTTGACCCAGTGCCGGCCGAGGTCGAAACAGCAGGAGGAGAGAATTGGCCGGTATTGATCCCTGCCAGGGTGTTGCCAAAGCCGGAGCTGAAGAGGTTGATCCCGGCCTGGATGCCCTTGCTGCGGTCGATGCTTGCAAACCGGACTTTGAGTAGAATCTGCGGATCGGCGGCCGGGACCTGGACATTCAGGAGGTTGACTACCTTTCCGGCGGTACCGGCAATCTGAGCTGCCCGCGCGGCGCTGTTCAAATCCGTAACCGTGCCGCGAAGGAAAACAGTGTCACGGTCGGCAGAGATGCGAAGCGGTTGGCCTGGTAGTTCCATTTGCAACTGTCGGCGCACCGATTCAATCCGGTCGTTCGAGATTATTGCGGGCGGGCGCACCGTGATGTTGAAGAACTGGCGGTTTCCCTTACTGTCCCACAAAATCAGGCTCGTTTCGCCCGCGGTCTTCCCGACGACCATGATCTCTGTCGGGCTGATTGCGGAAGCCTCAGCGACTTCAGCCATGCCGATGGCTACCCGCGAGACAGGCTTCGCGCAATCGATCAGCACTGTTTTGCCGACGGCGACGGAGAGTTCGTTAGCCGAGTCCTGGTTGGGGGAGCCGACAGTTGAAGGAGTGCTGGGCGCATTCTGGGCTGCGAGTACCAGGCTGGCGAACAGAGCCAGCGACAGAGCGCTGATGCGTGCGATCGAGATCCCGGTCGTTGCTCTCACTGTTTGTTGTCCTCGATAGCGGGGAATTTCTCCTCGCTCCGTTTCGATCCATTGATAACCACAACATAAAAAGGCTTTGCCAGGGGCTTGCTTTTCACCGCTCGGACAACACCTGCCTGATTTGGAACCTTCTTCACAGGAGCGGCATTCTGATCGAAGATGTTGAGCATAGCGGAGCCCTGAATTGGGTCCGTCTTGGTGTCAAGAGGATTGCGCAGGACCAACTGGATTTTGACACCGTTGTTGCTGCTGGCCAGGCTTAGCATTTCCGCTTGTTCCGGAGTAACGAGCAAGTTGACAACCTGCACCTGTTGCGGTTTGCCTTCCGCGTCCTTCTGGATGTTGATGCCCGCGGAGAGTACCTCGATGTTCTGAAGAATTGTGCGAATCTGGGTGCCCTGCTGGGCGACCTGGGCGGTCTGGCTTGCATTCGGAGGCGTACCAGATGCCAGTACGTCCACCCGCTGGCCTGGTGTCACGAAGCCTGCAACGCCGACCACCTCATCCACCCTTACAGCGCATGCGCGCATACCTTGTGGAATGGTGGCGGCCAAACCTCCGCCGGATCCGGCCGGCGCAAGCCGGTTATCAAGAATGGGCTCCCCCTGATATAGATCGGAGATAACTCCGCGACCGATGAGTGTTCCCTTGTCTTTTTCAAGGAAGGTTCCCTTCGGGGCTCCCCCGGAAACCTCAATAGTAGTAAGGTCGCCGGCGGCGAGGACTGTTCCAAGCTTGAGGTCTTGAGCAGCGGCGACAATTCGCGTCGTCGGCGTCGGTCGAGAGGCAATGATGCGATTCCCCATGACTCGATAGACAAGGAAGGCGCAGGCGCCGGCAATGATGAATGCCAGGAGAAGGATTGTGAGCAGTCGTTTATTCATCTAGATGCCTGTCTGAACTGGCTACCCCGCCAGCTCCGCCTTTCCGGCCCTTGGGGCAACTCTCAATCCCAGCAGAGCATACGCCAAACTTACCCAGAACCGGGTTTGAGTTTAACCAAAACCAGCGAGAGTTAATGTGCAACTTTAGTGTATTCCGCAGATACACAACGAGGAATATGAGAAAAGGCAGCTGAATGGCTGTGGGGAACCAAAAGAGCCATGACCAGATTGTTGATCCGGGATGGGACTGAAAGCATTCTCGACTTGGAACACGGGACACAGCCTGCGGAGAAAGGACCGTCCGCCTGGGCTCCGCGACCGCATAATAGGAATGAGAACCAGACGGAGCGCGAGGGGTTCAACTGGGCATGCGATCTTCCCGCACAATCACACTGTTCTCTGCCTATGCGGAATCCGCCCGGTGGTCGTATTCGTATCTGGTGTCGGTGGTTGCCCATGCAGCAGGTATTGGGATACTGTCGTACGGCATCATTTACGCGCCGGTGACCTCAGATCTGGTTCGAAACCAGCACTACACGGTTCGCCATCTTGTTTTACATACACCTGGGGCGAAAGACCAGGCTTCGAGCAAGTCAGCAAAGCCCATTCAATATCCTGGCCCGCACCAGTCAAACCAGGAAGCCCCGGCCGGCGGTAGCACGGTGCCGCACGAGGCAGCGATGCGTCAGACAACGGATGCCGAGCCAGGACCCCAGACGATCATTCAGCCGGATATTGCACACCCCGTGCATTTGATTGAAGAGACTCCCGTGCCAAGCTTGGTGATTTGGACGCCGAAAAAACAAGTGGTAAAGAACGTCGTCTCTCCGCTCCCTGAACCGGCAACTGCGTCTGATGTGAGGCCGTCGCTCCAGGCACCGACCGAGGAAGTGAATCTCAAAGACCTCTCTGTGGCAGCGAGCGACTCGCCATCGAGGCTTCAGTTTCTTTCTCCCAGCACAACTTCACCCCTGGTGGTGCATGGACCGCAGAAAGCGCAATTGCCGCCAGTGACGGCATTGCAGACACAAGCCACTCCAACGCCTGCCGCGGTTATGTCGCTTTCCGATCTGAGGATGAAGGATGGCCCGGTTGCGCTGCCCCCGGTGAATGAAACGGCAATGAAAAAGCAGGAAGGGCCTGTCAGGCAGGGCGATGCTGCAACGCTCTCAAAATCGGGTCAGGGGAATCCGGACAGCATGGCGGGGGGCTCCGGAGCCGGGACTGGCGTGGCGCAATCCACTGTGGCCAAGAATGCCACAGCCGCGGGTGTCGCCAATCCAGACCGTCCCGCTTACCTGGTGCTGCCGCAAAGATCGGCGACTGAAGCGAAAACTTATTCTGCGCCAGCGAGTGCCGACGCCACAGCGGAAACCAGTCCGCAGACGACCCACTTCGTGCTCCCTAAGAATGGTCAGTTTGGCGCAGTGGTGGTGGGCGCGACGATGAAGGAAGAGTATCCCGAAGTCTCGATCCTGTGGGGAGGGCGACTGGCCTACACCGTATACCTGCATGTGGGACTGGAGAAGAGCTGGATTCTTCAGTTCTCGATTCCGCGCACGGAAAATGTCGAGTCAGGCGGGAGCACCCCGCGGCTCGAGGCGCCCTGGCCCTACAATATTGTGCGGCCGAATCTGGTTCCTGGCGCCATCAACGCAGACTCCCTGATGGTTCATGGATTTGTGAATGAAGCCGGAAGATTCGAGTCTTTGGCGGTGGCTTTTCCGCCCGATTTCCCGCAGCAACAGTATGTGCTGAGTGCTCTTTCGCAATGGCAGTTCAGGCCTGCCGCCGAAGACGGCCATCCAAAGAAGGTGGAAATCGTCTTGATCATTCCAGAGGTAGATGACTAAGGCGCTTCCAGGGTTGCTGGACCCTCGGAACCAATGTCCCCAAGTCGACGCGACAACAACTACTGGGGTGGAAGAAGCGGCGACTCTACAGAATACCCAATTAGGTATATCTACCCTGGAACCGCTCTAAACCGCCACACCTCCCACCCCAGCCACTGTCATCTGTCATCTGAAATATGTCATCTGACTTTGCACATAATTACCGTCCCCTGGCGCACACTCTACGAGTGAGAAGAAAAACAGTTCTCACCTGATCCAGTCCCCATCAACAACGCGCTCGAGTCGCCGACACACCTTGAACCGCCAGCTTTTTCGCTGAATCGCCACAAAGCATTGAAATGAAAGGCATTGCGGTCCATGTCAACAAAAACACAGAGGACTTTCGGTTTTCGTTGAAAACAAACGACTTCGACGCTGAAAACTTTCGCACCCCCACCAAACAAACGAGTTACAGCGCATCGAATCGCCGAAAAGCGCCAAAAAGCGCCAAAAAGTTCCAGATTTCCTCCAAAAAACGCCATTTTGGCCTCGGCTCGCTGACCCTAAGTCCTTTGGTTCCGTATCCTGATGGCTTTTCGGATGTTGATCCGCGGTAAATGATTGGTTTTCCGCGGACGGAGCGGAAACTTGCTCATCTTGCGCTCGACCCTGCGGAAGTTTCGCCGGTTGTGCCTGGCGACGACGCGCTCCTCAAGTACCTCGCCAAGCATCGTCCTATGAAGGGCTTTCCCCTTCGCAGTGTTTTGGCTAGGCCTCGGCCGGCAAATTGGCCCCGAGCGCCGCCCGCCGCCCGCCGGCTATGAAACGACTCCGGAAGGCAACTGGGTCAGGTCAAATCGCAGTGCCGTTGCGTCAGCTTGAACCGTTCGGGATCAAGCGGACCGTCAGCAGGTCCTCGCTGATCGCCGTGAAGATGTCTGCCAGCGACGTCACCGAGGTTCCCGTAGATTCGCAGGTACTGCTCGATCCGCTCTCGTTGTAATCGGAGTAGAAGTACGTCGGGCCGGAAGCCATCTCCGACATGACCTGGCATGGTGTGATACCCGCCTGATTGATGGGGGGCGAATTCGTGGAATCCGTGGTGCATCCGGTCGACTCCGAGCCATACCCTACCGCGTAGACGATTGTGCCCTGGCTTTTGGCGTAGTCGGCCGCTTCTACAGCCTGCTGGCATTGGTCAAGCGCTGAGGGATAGGTGCCACTGTTGTTCCACGCAGCATTGGAAGCCGTGTTCATCTTGCCTACGACGGCATTTGCTTCGCCGTCCGACAGGATAATCAGAATGTTCTGTGGGATCGGATTCGCACTGGCGCCGCCTTCGGCGGTGTACTGCGCCGTGAGTGCAGCCTGCGCAGCATAGATTACCGCGGCGTAGTATGTTCCATCTCCGCCAGGTGCGGCCATGCCGGAGCAGTCTTTGCCGCTCTTCACTCCCGCTCCGATTGCCATGTTGATGCTGGAACTGCCGCTGAGTGTGGCCGCCGTATCGGAAGTGCGGTAGTCGCTGAGAAAGCCGGTGACCTGGTATGTGCCGGTTTTGGCGCCCGATGGCGCATAGCTTGTGGCGTTGAAGGACGGTAGCTCGTAGGGAACGATGGTGGGGTCGTTTCCACTGCAGTTGGTGTCGTTGGCGACGGTTGCCGTGGTCACGTTGGGAAAAGTGAAGATGCTGACCTGGTCAAGCGCTCCTGAGGCCACTCCGTTGGTGACGGTGCAAGTGCCGGCAGCCGGGGAACACGGTGAGAGACTGCTCATCAGTACCTGAACGCCATTGAGGGCGCAGGCGATACGGGTGTTTCCGCAGTTGCTATCGACGGTTTTCATCGAAGCTGTGGTGTCGATGATGATGGCGATGTTCGTTGGGGTGGCTCGCGCGCCACTGACGGCGGCTGTGGAGGTTGCGGTCAAGGTCATCTGGCGGATGCCGAATACTTCCGAGAAGAAGGTAGGAATCGTGGCCTGCTCAATGACCTCGACTGCGTTGGCGCCAGTGGGGGAGTTATTGGGGCCAATGCAGGCCACGCCCATAGCCGTGACCGTACCGAGGCACACAAACTTGGGGTAGCCGGAGACCATCGTCGAGGTGGTAAAGCCGCTTTTAGCGTTCGCAGAGCCGGCCAGAGCGCTATAGCTATTCGCGATGGTCGTGGCATTGCTGGACTTCAGATTCTGAGCACCGGCAAGTGCGGCGGCGTCAGCAGCGGACTGGAGCTCGCGATATCCGACGTAGGCTCGGCCCAGGTCGAGAACCAGGCCGGCAAATCCGAGCAGAATGGTGCCCATCAGTGCCACCCAGGGAATTACCTGGCCGTTTTGGTTTCGAAGGAGACGGTGTGCGGTGTTGAAGATAGTGTTCGTCATTGGACTAACTCCGAGGTCGATGCCCTCATAAAGCAGCCACTGGGCATGAAGTTTGTTCCAAAAATGGATAAGTTGCACGGATAGTTCACTGTAACAGTTGCGGTGGTGCCGGCAGCGAGGTTGGACGCGGCCCCAGTGAGGAGGGTGGCGCTGGCACAAGAAGTTCCGCTGTAGGGTGTTCCGTTGAGCGTATAGCTGAAGTTCAACTGGGACGAGTTGAGTCCGGGAGCGGCGCTGATGATGGCCGAAGAGGCGACGCTGCACGGGTCCAGAGTGATGCCCCCGTTCACGGCAAGGGTTCGGGCGCCAGTATCGACCGCATTGATGAGCTGCATCTGATTGGCCATGTAGATGCCGAAGGTCATGATGCCAGTCGTGAGCGGCAGCAGCAAAATTGTGGAAACGAGTGCGAACTCGATCAGCGACGCACCCTCTTCCTCAGAGACGAGAAGATGAGCCAGGCGGGCGAGGACAGGCGCAGTGGCGAGTGGCCGGACGGGTCCAATAGACGCCTGGCGCGCTCGTGCCTTTGAGGGGATAAGTATTTCAATGATGATGTTCATTTTGCATCCTCCAATTGCTGCCGCGTTTCAGCCGAAGTCTCGGCAGCTTCGATTTTGATAGGGCCGGACGAGTTCGAGGCCCGAACTTCTAGCGCCTGGTCTTCCTCAGGCGGTTTAGAAAGCGATCAAGTTCCTTTCGGTCCGCGGACTTGACCATCGGTCCCGCGGAGTCCATGGTTTCCTGGTTCTTTGCCAGGACAAACTGAAGGCCGACCCCGTCGTTTCCCCAGCGAACCGCGCGCGAGTGGACAACGATGGAGCGCTCCTCCGCCTCTTCAACGCCGTTCATTATTTGTAACGTCATCAAGACAAGCGTCCCTGGATACCAGCGCTCTTCGGTGACGACGTAGAGGCCGGTGGTGCTCACGTCTCGGATCGGATGCGGCTCGGTAGGTCCGCCAGTCCAGTAATATGCCGCGAGTCCGTCCGCAGGTTCGCGGGGAGCCTTGCGCGGGTCGGGTGACCACCACCGGTCAAGCCAGCGTTTTGGCGGTTTGGCCGATTTGACTCCCGGTTGAATCAAACCCATGACATGAGGCTTCTCGTGAGCCTGGTTTTCTTCGCCGGAGCGGTCTTCCAATTCGAGCAGTCCTGGCCCTCCACTCCAAAGCGGGTTCTTTCTCAACAGTGCAGCGCTGTGCACAATGGTGGTGGCGGCACCGGGTTTGGCGTCAGTTCCGGAGTTGTTCAGATTTGACAGGCTTTCTTCCATCTCTTCGGCCCTGCACACCACTAGCTGATCGCCGGGCTGGGTTTGAGAAAAGTAGATGGAATGCGCCGGGAGAGCCAGCACACTTGCCGGACGGGGTTCCAGTGCATTCACGTGGAACGAAGGCACGGATTCGATAACCTCGGTGACGCGGCAATCCTGGTCCAGATAAAGGAGGTCCAGCATCATGCGCAACCCTACCTCGGGTAGGCCGGTGAATGGGTTTAGCCACAGGCCCTGGCCCGATTTCAGGGAGAGGGAGTTGACTCTCTCTTTGAGGTCTGCGTACGTGAAGTCCGCTAGCTTTACCTCGAGGCCAAGAAAGCATTCGCGAGTTTGGTTGTAAGCACAAAGCTTCTGAGAATCCATGTTGCCTCCCGCACCAGGCGGTTGCCCGGCTGCTTGACGCCGGACTGTAGTTCCGATTGATTCCTCGAATTCGGACATCTGCATCATTGGCCTGATTTCTCTCTGCGGGCGCTTTTCCAGACGATGGACCTTCTCCGAAGCCCCGAAATCGCACGATCGAAAGCCCATTTTTGGGCGATGTAACCCCTCCCCGTCAACAAGGCATAAGGCAGAGTCGCTCGAGGTGCGTGCGATCCAGTCCCAGCCAACGGGATATCGAGTTGGTCGGCGGCTTGAAGAGATACCACGAATCCGCCGTCAATCCAGCAAGGCCTGGTTTAGCTGAGCTGGATTTGACTGCGCCGAACGGGGCTTTGATGGACTGAGCGAATCCACTCGCCGAGAGCATTTCCCATCCGCGTGATACCTTTCATTTCGCGTTCCTTCCTCTCGAAGTCGAGAAAAGTAAATTGGTAAAGCGTTGTGCGGCTATCCAGATCCGATTGAACAACCGTCGGGGTGGCAGCCGAGTTGATTTTCCGCGGCACAAGAAGAGAGCCAACGGTGAGAGCTCAGGTTAAAGACGTGGCTGAAGATCTCTCTTGAGCCGGGTTTCCCAGATTCGAGTGCGGCGGCGCTGAATGAGGATCACCAGTACGATCGCGAACAACATGCCGGTGACAATCCGAATCAGGGTGGTATTGTCCAATTCGTTTACCTCTTTTTCCGACGCTCGAGATCTCTAGCCCAGAGAGCCTATGCAGAGGCCGAGAACGATCGTCGCCGAAGCGGCGCGGTTCTCATTCCCCACAGGTCACGGAGCCGAGGGTTGATCAGGTCGAAGTTTTGCGAGTCGCCGGAGTAACAAAGCAACCCATGGTTACTTGACTGAAGTGCGACGGCGTTGGATGAGTATCCCCAACACGATCACAAACAGGACGCCGGAAATAATCCGGATGAGCGTAACGTTGTCCATGTCGAACCCCTTTCTCTCAAAAGTTTTGTTTCATCGGGCAGGGGCTTGAACCCCAGAACCCCACCCGAAACTTGTGTGCACCAATCGCCGGCTACTTGACCATGGTGCGGCGGCGCTGGATCAGAATCCCCAGCACGATCGCGAATAGAACGCCGGAAATAACTTGAATCATCGTGGTGCTGTCCATAATGCCTCTGTCTTAATCAGTGGAAAAACGTTTTAAATGACTCCATCATGATGATGACGGATGGGCCGAGTACGACCAGGAACAGAGCGGGAAAGATAAAGAACACCAGTGGAAAAATGAGTTTGATGGTCGTCTTGGCTGCGGCCTCTTCCACCTGCTGCACGCGCTTTGTTCTGAGTGTGTCGGAGTGAGTGCGCAGGGTCTTTCCGATACTGGTGCCAAACTGCTCAGATTGGACCAGCATTGAAACCAGGTTCCGGATTGCGTCAACATCGGTGCGCTCTGCCAGGTGCTTCCAGCTTTCGTCACGAGGGCGGCCGGCCCGCTGTTCGAGGACAACTACGCTAAGCTCATCGCAAAGCTGCGGCTGCGCGAAGCGCAACTCTTCGGCTGCGCGGACCACCGATTGGTCAAGGCTGAGGCCAGCCTCTATGCAGATGACCAGCAAATCCAGCACGTCGGGCAGGCCCTTGCGAATCTGCGACTGGCGTTTCTTGATTTTGTGGCCCAAAACGAAGTCCGGGACCAGGAAGCCGAGCCCCAGGCTGCAGGAATAGACGAAGAACGGAGAGAGCTTGTAGAGCCCAGTGGCCCAAGCAAGGGCACAGATTGCAATGGGCGTCAGAAACTTGGTTCCATTGAAGATCTTGACCGTGCTTTCTGTACGGTATCCGGCACGGATCAGACGGGCCTTGATGACCCCGACCTCGGCCTGGCTCTTGGGGATCACGCTATTGAAATGCTCAACAAGGCTTCCGACAGAGAGGCCCGAATCCTGAAGCTGGCCGATCAGTGTCTTCTTCTTTGCCGAAGGGTTGATCACCTCGGTGATGCGCTGCAACATGGCTTCGCGATAGAACAGCAGGAGACCCCCGCTGGCGATCAGAACGAAGATGGCGAGAAACGCTGTGACTGCAAATCCCATAATGCGTCCTTAAACGTCCATGTTGACAATTTTGCGGATGATGAGACCGCCGACAACGATCATGGCAGTGGCGATCTCCATAAGTTTGATCCCGATGTCGCGCTTCCAGAGGATGCTCATCATGTCGGGGTTAACGGTGTAGAGAGCGAAACCCAGGGCAACGGGCAGAAGGGTGAGAATCCATCCCGTGAGTCTTCCTTGCGCGGTGTGGGTCATCACCTGACGCCTCAGCCTGAAGCGTTCGCGAATCACGTGTGCCGTCTTGTCCAAAACCTCAGCGAGGTTGCCGCCGCTCTCTTTCTGAATCATGATTGCGGTGCAAACGATGCGCAGATCCTGGAGCGGCACGCGCGTAATAAGGTTGTCGAGCGCATTTTTGAGTTCAAGTCCGAAGTTCTGTTCTTCAAAGCATGCCTTGAATTCGGAGCCGACTGGGTCAGGACATTCACGGGACACCAGTCCCATGGCGGCGATCAGGCTGTGTCCGGCGCGCAATGCGCTGACCATCAGGTCCAATGCCTCGGGCAGGCCTTCCTGGAAGGAGTTGAATCTTTTCCCGCGTTTGAAGTAGACGAATGCGAAGGGCAGCGCGGCGGTAGCGAGGCCTACACCTGCCGCAATGAGGAGTGAGCCAGTTTTCAGATTTACGAGAACTGCCGGTACCAGGAAGCTGGCCGCGCACATCGAGAGCAGACCGCCGACCGTCCATTTGAGGTTAGCCTGGTGGAGCAGGTTTTGGATCTTCGGGCCAAGTTCGACTCTAAGAAGCCTCTTATTGAGCCATGGAATACCGCTCATAGAGTCTCTTTTGCGAAGGTTGAGGATCTGTTCGCGAGTCTCTCTGCTCTCGGTAGCGAGGGCTGAATCGAGCGTCGCCAGGACCTGCTTTTGCTGCTGCGCGGCACCGCTGCCTGTGGCGATCAGCAGCAAAGCGACCACGGCAAAGACGCCGACGAATACAAGGATAATTACCGTTCCCGTTCCCATAGCTGTCGATCCTCCTTTCCTGCTAGCAATTGACCGGCGTGTCTTTTTCGAATAGCGCCGGGGGCAGAATAATGCCGGAGACCCGCAGCCGATCGAGAAACTTGGGGCGAATTCGGCTGGGCTGGAATATGCCAATCACTTTTCCGTCTGGCCCGATGCCCTTTTTGTTGAATGCGAAGATCTCTTGCATGCTGATTACGTTCTCTTCCATGCCGGTTATCTCGGAGATGCTGGTAACTTTGCGCGTTCCGTCGCTGAGTCGCGTGGCCTGGACGACGATGGTGATGGCCGAGGAGATCTGCTGTCGAACCGATTTTTCAGGCATGTTCATGTTGCCCATCGCCACCATCGACTC
>Ga0182016_10003647_pt1 | contig 17443 bp, 13 predicted proteins | sample 712S2MmetaG_FD_120491 | JGI IMG/M metagenome (GOLD analysis project Ga0182016, IMG submission 120491) | Permafrost microbial communities from Stordalen Mire, Sweden - 712S2M metaG | ecosystem: Environmental > Terrestrial > Soil > Wetlands > Permafrost | place: Sweden: Stordalen | collected...
CAGGTGTGTTCTTGTCCCATTTGGAGAAGGATTGCGCCAGTTCGGCGGCCTTCTTTGGGTCAGCTTTAAGCGCATTGACGATGTCCACCCAATCGAGCGCGTGGAGATGATAGAAATGCACCACGTGATCCTGTACATAGAGAGTGGCCATCATGATGTTGCGGATGAGCTCGGCCGTTGGGGGAACGGCGATTCCCAAAGCATCTTCGACTGCGCGGACGCTGGCCAGGGCATGCACGGTTGTGCACACTCCGCAAACGCGCTCGGTAATGGCCCAGGCGTCACGGGGATCGCGGCCGATGAGGATCTTCTCCAAGCCGCGCACCATCGTGCCTGCCGAGAACGCGTCGGTGATGACGCCGTTTTCCACCACTGCTTCAATGCGCAGGTGGCCTTCAATGCGAGTTACCGGATCGACGATTACGCGTGTCATAAACTCTTAAAGCTCCTTCTGATCGTCAGCGTGAACTTCTTTGATTACCGGCCGCTTACGAATGTTGGTGACGACAGCGTGCGCCGCGACTCCAGCCAGCGTTGTGACTCCCACGACGGTACCGATTGTGTCAGCCGTACTCTCGATGCCGAAGCCGGGGAACGAGGCCAGGTGCTGATAGATCGGGCCGTTGTCCCAGAAGCCGGTTTCGCTGCACCCGATGCAGCCGTGACCGGACTGGATGGGATAGCTTGTGCCTTCATTCCACTTGACGACCGAGCAGGCGTTGTAAGTGACCGGCCCCTTGCAGCCCATCTTGTAAAGGCAATACCCTTTGCGCGCGTTTTCGTCGTCCCACGACTCGACAAACAAGCCGGCATCGTAGTTGGGGCGGCGATAGCAGGTGTCGTGGACGCGGCGGCCGTAGAATTCCTTGGGCCGGCCCTGGCTATCGAGCTTGGGAACCTGGCCAAGGACCAGTAGGTGGGTCACGACGCTCATCATCACGTCGGCGATCGGCGGGCATCCTGGCACGTTAATGACAGGCTTGTCGACCAGTTTGTGAATTGGGGTTGCGCCGGTCGGATTCGGCTTGGCAGCCTGCACGCAACCGTTGGAGGCGCAACTGCCCCATGCCACAATCGCTGCTGCATCCTTGGCGACAGTCTGCAGGATCGACTCTGCTGTTTTTCCGCCGATCATGCAATAGACGCCATCGTCGCCGGTGGGCACTGCGCCCTCGACGAGGACGATGTACTTGCCCTTGTTTTTCTCGATGGTGTCGCTCAAGCACTTTTCCGCCTGGAAGCCGGAGGCGGCCATCAGCGTCTCGGTGTAGTTCAAATCCAGAACATCCAGCAGGGCATCGACCACGATCGGGTGCGAAGCACGAATGAACGATTCGCTGCAGCAGGTACACTCTTGAAAATGCATCCAAACCACGGCCGGCTTTTCCTTCTTTTCAAACGCCGAGACAACTTCCGCAACGCCTGATTGACTACCCAGACCGGCCACGGTTGCGGCTGTAGCGCAGAACTGCAGGAAGTCTCTGCGGCTGTAACCCTTCTTCTCCATCGACTGCCAAATTGATTGACCCATACCTACCTCGTTCCTTGTCCAGGTAGCGACGATGCCTCCAGAGCGGAGGAACGGGATATGAACGCCCCTGAGTCTCGCCGACTGACGACTGCGAAGGTACGCATTGCGAATAACACCTCGCTGTGCGCTGTATCACAGGCCTTCGGTCATGGGGCAAAGGGTGGTGACGCGATTCATTGAAGGGCGGGATAAAGCCACGGAGCGCAGCCAACGAGCTTAATCCTGGAAATATCCAATTTGAAGGAGTTATGCACGAAATGGCCGGGAACCTGCAGGGCTTCTTAGTCTTTGGGAATCTCGAGCGCTCCGGTGAGGCTGGTCACTTTTTCTATTTGGTGGCCGCGGCACCAGGACTCGAGACTTCGCGCTAAACGCTCGGTCGCCCGTGGGTCAGCGTAACTGGCCGTTCCCACCTGAATGGCAGTCGCTCCGGCGAGCAGGAACTCCACCGCATCTTCGGGAGTCACAATTCCACCGAGGCCCAGGATGGGAATCGACACCGTCCGTGCGGTCTCGTAGACCATGCGCAGCGCGATGGGCTTGATGGCCGGTCCGGACAGACCGCCGGTGATGTTTGTCAATTGAGGGCGGCGCGTCTCCACATCAATGGCCATGGCGAGGAAAGTGTTGGTCAGGCTGACGGCGTCAGCGCCGGAGTCTGCAACGACCTTCGCCATGTGCGAGATGGATGTGACGTTGGGGGATAGCTTGACGATGAGCGGCCGAGCGCTTGCCTTTTTGGCGCGGCTGACCAGGTACTCAAGCGACCCCGGATCGGACCCGAAGGCCATGCCGCCGGCGTGAACGTTGGGGCAGGAGACATTCAACTCATAAGCGGCAATACCCGAGGCCTGGTTGAGACGTTCGATGACACGAATGTACTCGTTTACTGTGTAGCCAAAGACATTGACTATGACTTTGCACAATGGATAGCGTGCCAGAGCAGGCAGCTTTTTCTCGATAAAGTCTTCAACGCCTATGTTTTGCAGACCGATGGCATTGAGCATCCCGGCTGCGGTTTGCACGATGCGCGGCGCTGCGTGTCCGGCCATTGGCTCGAGCGAAATTCCCTTGGTTACGAAGCCGCCAATCTCTTCCAGAGAGACGATCTCTTCAAATTCAATCCCGTAGCCGAAGGTGCCGCTGGCGGCGATAACCGGGTTGACCAGTTCTATGCCGGCCAGGCGGACTTTCATGTCGGGTTTCAATACAGTTCTCAGTTCTCAGTGGCCAGTTGGCAGTGGTCAGTGTAGGGTGGTCAGTCCTTGTGCTGTGACGTCTTCTCCATCATGATACTCGCAAAGGGGCTGAACGCAGCTTGGCCGAAGGGGCCCTTTGGACTTCGGACGAAGCGATCCCAGACCTCAAATCGAGATCCTTCGACGAGTTCAGGACAGGTTCTGGGGCACCCGTCGTTGTTCATGATGAAGACGGCGGAGCCTCATATGGGCTTGGGCGTGATGTTGCGGGCGCTGGTCACGTTTGCTGGGGTGTCCGTAAAGGCTTTACCCGCGGTATAAGCGGACTTCTGATAGCTTCCACCAACCTTGCGAATCGCGTCCTGGGCTCCGTCATCCCATTTGATCAGCGCTTCGCCGTTTACATAGGACCACCTGCCATGCACGTCGCCGATCGACCGCTTCGCATTGCCATCTTCCTCAAGCGTGATGTAGAACATGCCGCCATTACCATCGCCGCACTCCCATCTTCCGATGAAGTGGCCGCGGGATGGGCCGCCGGAAGAGCTCATCGAGGCTCCTTGCTCTGAAGCAGGAAATTCCACGCGATCGATGTCTGCGAGATTGAAGCTTTGTCGGTGCCCGTCTTTGAAAACGATCACGATTGTCCCCGGAACGCCTTTTGCGGCTGGCGGAGGCGCGGCAAAAATGCTGGAAACCGTGAGAATAAGGACTGCGGCCAAGCCTGCAAAGCGGACGATCTTACGCATGACGTTCTCCTTAACTTGCTTCGTGCGGAAATATGTACGAGGTGACCGCGACTATCTTGACTACGTGTACGGTAAGTCGAATGTTCCCGCACTGTGCCGGAATCAGAGTAAATGGAAATCAAGAGCGCCGCAGTAACTTGGAATGTCGTCTGCGATTTTGCCGGCTCATTCGCATCCCCTTGACATCCGACAAGAGGTTGGTTCAATCTATTGTCGAATGTCGAGGGGAAGATGCCGCCAACTACGGATTTATTACAAGGGACTCTGGATTTGCTGATTCTGCAGACGCTGGTTGCGGGGCCGATGCATGGGTGGGGAGTTGCACAGCGGATTCAGCAGGTGTCGAAAGATGTGCTGCAGATCGGGCAGGGGTCGCTTTATCCGGCGCTGCACAGGCTCGAATACAAGGGCTGGATCAGGGCGGACTGGGGCAACTCCGAGAACAACCGGAAGGCCAAGTTCTACTCGTTGACCGCGACAGGCCACAAGCAACTGGAAACGGAATTGGAGACCTGGGAGCGGTTGTCGGGGGCTGTCGGGATGGTACTGGGGCGAGTCCCGGAGGCGGCGTCATGATGATTGAGTTTTGGACGCGACTGCGGTATCTGTTCTCGCGTTGCAAGCCGTACGAAGCTGACGATGAACTGTGCTTTCATTTGCAGCGGGCGATTGAAACGCGTGTGGCTGCGGGGATGTCGGCGGATGAGGCGCAACGGCAGGCGCTGGTGGAATTCGGCGGTGTGGAGCGGACGCGAGAGCAATGCTATGAGCAGCGGCCGGGGTGGTGGATGGGCACGGTGGTGCAGGATGTGCGTTATGCGTTGCGGGGATTCCGGCGCAACCCGGTGTTTACGATTGCCGTGATTGCGACGCTGGCGGTAGGGATCGGCGCGACGACCGCAGTGTTCAGCGTCGTAGATCGCATTCTCTTTCGCAGCTTGCCTTATGCAAACGATGACAGGCTGGTATCTGTTGGCTTGGTAGCGCCCATCATCCCGGAGGAGTTCATGCTGGGCGGCTCCTATTATGAATGGCGCGATAGTCAGAAGCCGTTCGAGGCATTCACATCTGAGACCGGCGTAAACGATTGCGACCTTACAGAGCGCAATCCGGCGCATCTGAGCTGCGCCAGCGTGGAACAGAACTTTCTGCCCGTGCTGGGTATTTCACCGATAGTCGGTAGGAATTTTCTGCCGGAAGAGGACCGGCCGAAAGGTCCCAAGGTCGCACTCATCTCTTATGGATTGTGGCTCAGTCATTATGGCCTGGATCCGGGAATCGTCAACCGCCTGATCGATATCGATGGCTCGCAGGTGCGCGTGATCGGCGTGCTTCCCAAGGACTTTGAGATGCCCGCCCTGGAGCAGGCGGATATTGTTCTGCCGCAAGCGCTGGATGAGGCGGAGCAACGCAAGGCAGATCCGGGCAGAGTGATGTACGCCTTCGCGCGGCTTAAACCGGGGATCACCATCGAGCAGGCGCAGGCAGAGTTGCAGCCTGTCTTCAATTTTTCGCTCAACCTGGCGCCGCCGCAATTCCGCAAGGAAGTGCATCTCCGCGTTCGTTCGATTCGCGACCGGCAGATGCACGATGTGCGGCTTGCTGCTTGGGTCCTGCTGGGCGCTGTGTTCGCGGTGCTTTTGATCGCTTGCGCCAACGTGAGCAGTCTGCTGATGGCGCGCGCCGCGCAGCGGGAACGAGAGCTCGCAGTGCGGTCTGTGCTGGGCGCGAGCCGTGGGCGGCTGGTGCGTCAAAGGACCACAGAGATTTTCCTTCTGTCGATGGCGGGAACCGCCGCCGGGCTGGCGGTGGCGGAGATTCTTTTGCGCGCGTTTGTTGCGATTGCCCCAGCTGGAATTCCGTTTCTTGAACATGCGCACCTTGACTTGCGCATCGTCATGTTCTCGGTGATTGCTTCGTTAGTCTGCGGAGTTGTTTTTGGGACGCTGCCAGCGCTGCAGAGGCCTCGCGCGAGGGCCCTGGTTGCACGAACGGCGAACTCCGGCGCACATGCGTTTACGCGACGGTGCCTGGTCGTGGGGCAAATAGCGATCAGCATGTTGCTGCTCGCGGGTGCGGCTCTGTTGATGCGCAGCTTCAGCAGTCTTGAACGCCAGAATATGGGCATGGAGACGCGCGGGGTGATGACCGCATACATTGGACTTCCTCAATACCGCTATTCGACGAAGCAACAGCAGATGGAATTTTTTCTTGCGGCCGAAGGTGCGCTGCGGCGGCTGCCTGGCGTCTCCGCGGTGGCAATGAGCAACTGGCTTCCTCCGGCAGAGACCCATCAAAGCCAGATTTTCAACAATATTTCCGTCGAAGGCATTTCGCGTCCGACAGGCGGGACGGGAGGAATGGTTACTTGGCGATGGGTGACTCCCGACTACTTCAAAGCGCTGAATATTCCGATTTTGCGCGGACAGGGGTTTACCGAAGGGGAGCGAAGATCGAAGGAACATTATTTGGTTGTGAGCAGCCTGCTTGCGACGCGGTTGTTCGGCGACGCCGATCCGATTGGCGAGCATGTGCAGCCGGTGCCGAATGGGCCGTGGTACACCGTGATCGGGGTTGCGGCGAACGTAAAAAACGGCGGGCTGAGCGGCACGGACGAACCGGAATTCTATCGGCTGCGGCGAAGCATTGCGGACGACTGGACGCCCTGGAATGTGGTGGCGCTCAAAACATCGCTTGCGCCTGCGGCTGTAGCCTCGTGGGTGCGCACCCAGATTGCGCAGATCGACCCGACCCTGCCAGTGGAGATTGAAACGCTCGACCAGAGCGTGAGCAAGCTGGCTGACCGGCCGCGATTCGAGACCGCCCTGCTGGGATTCTTCGCGTTTTGCGGTTTGCTTATGGCGGTGATCGGGCTCTATGGCGTAATTGCCTTTGTAGCTGCGCAACGGACGCAGGAGATCGGCGTGCGCATGGCTCTGGGAGCTACCCGGATGGATGTGCTTCGGCTGATCGCAGGTGAAGGTATTCGACTCATTTTGATTGGCGGCGTATTGGGACTCGCTGCGGCGCTGGCGACGGCGCGGCTGCTGAAAAGCCTGTTATTCGAGGTGGGGCTGTACGATCCGTGGATATATGCGGCTGTGGTGTTGCTGCTGGGGGTTGTGGCGCTGGCGGCTACGCTGATTCCGGCGCGAGCGGCCATGAAGGTTGAGCCGGTGGTGGCGCTGCGATATGAGTAGCCTCGTGCGGTGGGGCGGACGGCGCTGGCAAGCCAATTACTGGTTGGTGGAATGGCATTCGTGTCTCCCACTCTTTCCGCGATAGTGCTGCGGAAAGGATGGGGCACCCAGACATAATGTTAGTAAAAACGAAGGGCGCCCGAATTCGGACGCCCTTTGTGCTGACTGGTTGAGCAGGTTTACGCAGGCACGGTCTCGGCGGCGTTCACGTTTACCGGGGTTAGCCACCCGAACTTGTCGGGCTTGAGGCCGTTCGCGATGCCAAAGAATTCGTCGGCGATTTTCTTGGTGATTTCGCCAACCTTGCCGTCGCCCACCACAATCCTGTCAATTGTGCGAATTGGCTGGACTTCGGCAGCAGTTCCCGAGAAGAACACTTCGTCTGCGATGTAGAGCAATTCACGCGGGAACGCCTGCTCGATCACCGTAAGACCGAGATGGCGGGCCAGGGTGAGCACGCTGTCGCGCGTGATACCGGAGAGGGCGGAGTTCGCCAGCGGCGGGGTGTAAATGACGCCATTGCGAACCACAAAAATATTTTCTCCGGAGCCTTCGCTGACCAGGCCATTCACGTCGAGCGCGATGCCTTCCTGGTAGCCGTTGATCTCGGCTTCCATGCGGATGAGTTGAGAGTTCATGTAATTTGCGCCTGCCTTGGCGAGGGCGGGCATGGTGTTGGGGGCCAGTCGATTCCAACTGGAGACGCAGACATCCGCGCCCCCTTTTCCGTCAATGTATTTTCCCCAGGGGAAGTTGGCGACGTAGACCTCAATGGGCGAACCCTTGGGACTGACGCCGATTTCGCCGTAGCCGCGGAGCGCAATGGGACGGATGTAGCAGGGCGCAACACCATTGGCTTCAATCACATCGACAACAGCGGCGCAGAGCTCGTCCAAAGTGTAGGGGAGTTCCATGCGGTAGATTTTGGCTGAATCGATCAGGCGCTGCATGTGCTCGGGAAGGCGAAAAACCGCTGAGCCGTGGGGTTGCGCGTAGCAACGGATACCTTCAAATACGCTGGAGCCGTAATGGATGACGTGGCTCATTACATGGAGGGTGGCATCCTCCCAGGGAATCAGGTTGCCGTTGTGCCAGATTTTGGAGGTCGTCTGAATAGGCATGAGGGTTTGAAAGGCTCCTTCGACCGTGCCGGGGACGGTTACATCTCAGCGTATCGCGAATCGAGGCAGCGTGTCACGGCGTGCTTTGAGTTGGCTCCGCGGCGTAAGTCGTTTGTTTCGGTGGGTGGTTTTGGCTTTTATGGCGTAACCCAATTGTTTTCAGTGGCGTGTGGCAAAAAGGGGGGAGGGGTGGGGTAAATCGCGGTATAAACTGGGCGCATATCCGACACTTTGAACGGGAGAGAATTCATTCGCTCTGGAGCCCATGAATCGATTGTGCGCGTTTCGGTTGAATTGGACTGCAAACGCCGAGAAGATATAGGACATCTATTCAGTCAGCAGCTTTCTTCCAGGGATTGCCTGATCGGCATGGCGAGGGAGTTCACTGATTCAATGAAGTTTTGGGGCTGAATTGGGTTCGCGCGCTTTGGATCTGGGAAATTTTGTATTTTTCGGACTTTCTGTCGCCGAAAATGAGCGAAAGTGCCGAAATTGATCGCGGCATTGGCGTGTTTGTCATTGTATGATTACGGGCGGGGTTGCTGTGGGGAACTTGCCGCCGCAATCGGGCACATTACACAGCAAATGAAAACCCAGGAGACGCTCTTCCATGAGACCCTGCTCGTTTGGTTCGGCAATTCTTTTTTCCGTTGTCAGCGCTGTCTTGACGCTTCCTACCGCGGATTTTGCGCAGGGGCGAGGCGAGCTTGCGCTGATGCCCATGCCGGCGCATTTAACCCAGGGTGAGGGACAGTTTCTCATTGACGGGAAGTTTGCGGTTGCTCTGGAGGACCACCAGGATCCGACGTTGGTCGAGGCCAAGCGGCGTTTTATGGAAACCCTCTTCCGCGAGACGGGGATTCCGTTTTCAAAAGAACCTGCGAGCGACAAAGCAGCTTTTGTTATTCACACTGCCGGGCCAAGCCAGCCGGTGCAGCAGTTGGGAGAGGATGAGTCGTATCACCTTGCCGTTTCACCTACTCATGTCGAATTGACCGCGCCGAACCTGCTCGGTGTGCTGCACGGATTGCAGACTTTTCTGCAACTGGTGAATATAACGCCGCAGGGGTTTGCTGTTCCCGTGGTCACCATAGACGATCAGCCGCGATTTCAATGGCGCGGATTAATGATCGACGCGGGACGTCACTTCATGCCGGTTCCGGTGATCAAGCGCAACCTGGATGGCATGGAAGCGGTGAAGCTGAACGTGATGCATTGGCACCTGTCGGAAAACCAGGGGTTTCCCATTGAGAGTAAGGTTTATCCGCTGTTGCAGGGCAAGGGCTCAAATGGGAACTACTACACGCAGGAACAGGTTCATGAGGTAATTGACTACGCTCGTCTGCGCGGAATCCGCGTGGTTCCGGAGTTCGACATGCCTTGCCACACGACAGCCTGGTTTGCCGGTTATCCCAATCTGGCGAGCGGTCCCGGTCCATACAAGGTGGAGACCAAGTGGGGCGTATTCGATCCTGCGATGGATCCGACGCGGGAGAGCACGTTCGAATTTCTCGACAAGTTTTTCGGCGAGATGACGGCGCTGTTTCCGGACGCATATTTCCATATTGGCGGCGACGAGTGCAATGGCAAGGAGTGGAAAAAGAATCCGCGCATTCAGGCGTTCATGAAAGAGCACGGCTTGAAGGACAACGCGGCGCTCCAATCTTATTTCACGGGCCGGGTGCAGAAGCTGGTAGTGGCGCACAACAAGATCCCCGAAGGATGGGATGAAGTTCTGCAACCGGACACGCCGAAGAACGTGGTGATTCAGTCGTGGCGAGGGCCGGAAGGGCTGGCGCAGGCAGCGCGGCAAGGCAACCAGGTGCTGCTTTCAAACGGCTATTACATCGACCTGAATCAGTCCGCCGCCGAACACTACCTTGTCGATCCATTGGGCGGAGAGGGTGCAAAACTCACTCCCGAGGAAAAGGCGCGCGTGCTGGGAGGCGAAGCGACGATGTGGAGCGAGTTTGTGACGCCGGAAAATGTCGACAGCCGCATCTGGCCGCGTACGGCCGCGATTTCGGAGCGGTTCTGGTCGGCGCAGGATGTGCGCGATGTGGATTCCATGTATCGGCGCATGGCGGTGGTTTCAGAGAGGCTGAACAATTACGGTCTGCAACATAATTCGTTCACGCTCGCCATGGTACAGAGAATGAGCGGTGAGGCCGATCCGGAATCGCTGTTGGTTTTGGCTGCGGTGGTGCAGCCGCCGAAGGGTTACGATCGCGAGAGCCTGCATGAGTACGGGAGTTGGAGCGCCCTGAATCATCTGGTGGATGCAGTGCCGCCGGAGAGCGAGACGGCGCGGAAGTTCAGCGAGATTGCCCGGCAGATCGCATTGGGGAAGGCTACACCACAGCAATGGCAGGAGGCGCATAGCTGGCTTGTGCTGTGGCGGGATAACGATGCCAAGCTACAGCCGCTGCTGGCTAAATCGGAATTGACGGCGGAGTTGAGCAATCTCTCGCACAGCTTGTCTGAAGTTGCCGCTGTGGGTTTGCAGGCGCTGGATGATTTGAAGAATCACCGGACCGTGACGGCGGATGGGAAAGACAAGAATCTGCAGTTGCTGAAGGCGGCGGCGAAGCCGAAGGCGGTTTTGCTGGATATGGTGGCTCCTTCTGTCAAGGTGCTGGTAGAGGCGAGCGGGAAGTAGCAACGCCATGATTCATGGCTTTGCGCAGACTCCACTCAGGGCTTCTTAACGGCGCTCGTCGTGATGGGCGTGGCGCAGTGCGCGGAAATGCATCAAGGAACCCGAATGGGTGCGCGAGACCTTCGTGTGCTAAGGTTCAAACCGTGAAAACCTCAAGGGAAGATGAAGCGAGGACACTGGCAAAAGGCACTCGGCGATTATTGCCGGGGCTTTCGGTGAAAGATGGATTCACCCTTCATCCGTTCGATGCGGGGTGTGGAGTTCGGACGAGCGGTCTGGTAGCCGGCAGGCATTTGAAAAGCGGGCGTCGGCACGACCGGCATACGACTGCCTACTACGGGGTTGCGCCGTCGGTGTTTCATTCGCTGCTGAGGCGCTGGCGCAGGACCAGGCCGGGGGCGCGAATGGAGGAGACAACGTTTGTCGACCTTGGAGCGGGGATGGGGCGGGCCGTTCTGCTGGCTTCGGAACTCCGATTCAAGTCGGTGATAGGTGTGGAAATGCACCCGACGCTTGCAGGGATTGCGCGGAAAAACATAAAGATCTGGCGCGCGGCGGGAAGGGAAGTGAGTGCGATGCGGATCGTCGAGGGAGATGCGGTGGAATTCGCGCTGCCGGCCGGCCCGGTCGTTGTGTTTTTGTTCAATCCGTTTGGCGCAGCAATGATGCGGCTGCTGCTGAAGCGCTGGCGCCCGACGTTTCCGGGCCGCACGAGCGCTGTGGACATGCTGTACGTGAACAACGAACAGGAAGGCGTGCTGGAGATGGAGCGGGGATGGAGTCGGCTCTTTCTGGGCAAGGTCAAGCGATCGGAAGCGGACGCGATTGCGGATCACAAGATCATGGCCAACCAGCCGGAGGGGGAGTACGCATCGTCGAACTCTGAGGATTGCTCCATCTGGCGGTGGGAGCAGGGAATAGGGAACAGGGAATACGAGATTTGACGAGACAGGCCTGCAGGGAGAAAGCTATAGCCGATGGAGTACGACCTTGAAGGAACCGCATCTGGTATTGGGATTGGGCGAGCTGTTATGGGATGTTTTGCCGGAAGGACCGCGGCTGGGCGGGGCGCCGGCGAACTTCACTGTGATGGCGGGGCGGCTGGGCAATCATGCCGTTCTGCTGAGCCGGATTGGCCGAGATGACCTGGGACGCATGGCGCTGGATCGACTGGAGCCTTTGCCGGTCAACACAAGTTCTGTTGAGACGGACCCGGTGCACGAGACGGGACGAGTAACTGTCTACTTTGAGTCCGGTCAGCCGCGTTACACCATTCATCAACAGGCAGCGTGGGATTTTCTGGAGCTTTCGGACGAGTGGGTTAGGCTCGCGGAGAGAGCGGATGCCCTCTGCTTCGGTTCGCTGGCGCAACGGAGTTCGGAGGCGCGACAGACGATCCAGACACTGGCGGCACAGACTTCGTCAAAATGCATTCGCGTGTTCGACGTGAATTTGCGCGCTCCGTTTTATTCCGGCGAAGTGATTCAGGAATCGCTGGAACTGGCGACAGTGATGAAGATGAACGACGTGGAGGTCCCACTGGTACTCGGACTGCTTGGCCTGCCGGGTGGAGATGCGGTGGAAAGCGATCCACCGAACGCAGACGCTGAACGACGGGGCGCGGAACGCCTGCTGAGCGAGTTTCCGAATTTGCAGATGGTGGCTGTCACGCGGGGCGATCGCGGCAGCATTCTCGTGACGCGAAACGAATGGCACGAGCATCCCGGTCTTCCGGTCAAAGTCGCGGACACGATTGGCGCCGGGGACGCGTTTACGGCGGCGATGACCCACTACTTACTTCGCGGCGCGGATTTGGCAACCCTCAACGAAGCAGGGAACCGATGGGGCGGATGGGTCGCGTCGCAAACGGGTGCGATGCCTCCGCTGGCTGACCAGGTAAGAGTGGAGATCGAAGCAGCTATCGGCTGGTGAGCGGCGCGGCAATCTGAATTCCAGATATTGCTAGAGACAGCCTATATACCTTTTGCGAGCAATGCATCGACAATTTCGGTGTTATTGCTTTACAGTTTTTTTATGGATGCAGACGGTCGGTCTTGCGTCCTTGCCAAATACCTGGCAAGAAAGTGAAAACGATGGCAGGTACTCGCAAGTCCGCAATCAAACTGGCGCCACCGCCGGATCAGATACCGGCGCAGGCAACCGCAAAATACAGGCGGGTTTTTGAGTATTTGCACGGGCATATCCAGTCCGGGATGCTCAAAGCGGGTGATCGCTTGCCGAGCGAAGCAGAGCTGGGAAAGCTTTTTGATGCCTCGCGGATTACAGTGGCCAAGGCCGTGCTCGATTTGCAGCGGATGGGGCTGGTGACGCGACGGCCGGGCGCTGGTACGCACGTACTGGCTCCTCATTTGGCGGAAGGCAGAACCTTCGGGCTGTTGATTCCCGAGCTTGGCCTTACCGAGATATTCGAGCCCATTTGCCATGGGATGATGCGATCGTCGTTTGCAAGGCCTGATGCGCTTTTGTGGGGCAACGCTTCGACCACGGTGGGCGAGATGGCCAGGGAAGCCGAACAGATGCTGACCTCCTTTATCCGGCAGAAGGTTGCCGGAGTTTTTTTTGCGCCCCTGGAACTGAGCGGCGACAAGGATGCGGCGAACCGGCGCATTGTGCGGGATCTGGAGCGGGCGCAGATACCGATAGTCCTGCTGGACCGCTGCTACATGCCTTATCCGGAGCGGTCGGCGCACGACCTGGTGGGTGTAGATAACCGGCGCGCGGGATACATGGCTACGACCCACCTGCTGCGCCTGGGCGTTCGCCGGTTTGCGTTTCTGGGCGAAGCCTCGGCGGCGGGTACGGTGGATGCGCGCATCACAGGATTTCACGAGGCGCTCAGGAAGTTCGGAGTCGCCCCGGAACACGACCCTGTGCGTCGCGGCAGTCCGCAAGACGATGGACTTGTCCGCAAGTTGCTGGATGTTCTAAAACCGCAGGCGATTGTCTGCGCCAACGACCTGACAGCCGCGCGACTCATGCAGACACTGATCGGCTTGGGCGTGCGGATTCCCGAAGAGGTCCGGGTTGTAGGCATGGACGACGTGAAGTATGCCGGTCTGCTGCCCGTGCCGCTGACGACGATTCATCAGGACTGCACGGGAATTGGCATGGTGGCGATGGCAACCATGCTTGAGCGGCTTGAGCATCCGGAGCTGCCGGTGCGCGATGTTGCGGTGCCGACAAGCCTGGTGGTTCGGCGGTCGTGCGGGGCGCATTTGGGAGCCGCCGGCGCGGCCTGAAAAGGAAGCAGCAGATTGTCCTAACCGTGTCCATGAATGTCGGTCAAAAAGAAAACTCCATGGGCTTTCTTTTGCTCTTGGCTTTGCATTCAAACGGAGGAGTGTTGTGAAATTAGGCAAGCAAATCGCGCTGTTTCTGATAATGATTCCGGCTTTCGTACTCGCCCAGCAGAAGACAAAGAAACATAACGATGTTCCCGCTGTTTTTCAGAACGCGCACTTCATTTTTGTTGAAGCAGTTGACGGGGACGCGATAAAGCCCGGACTTTATCCGGCCGATCGTCAGGCTATTTTCGACGTTCAGGATGGATTGCGGGATTGGAATCGCTACGTTTTGGCGACTCGGCGGGAAGAAGCCGATGTAATTCTCGTCGTACGCAAAGGCCGCGTCGCGAGCGCACAGGCGCATGCCGGCGTTTCCCTCCCATCGCGTCTTCCACCGACCGGCAGTCCTGCGCCGGGCCGCTCTCCGGGACAAACGGGCGATCCCGACAGTGTCGGCACCATGGCCGAAATAGGGCCTGAACACGATATTCTACGTGTCTACCTAGTCGGCGGCGACGGCGGGCGGACGATCGGGCCCCTTTGGACGCGGGAGATGCAGGACGGCCTGGACGCTCCGTCCGTAGTGCTGCTGCAGCAGCTCAGAACTGCCGTCGAGCGCGCCTATCCGAGACAGCCACCGCAGATTAAACCTACCCCCTGATTTAAACCAGGGGTATTGAACAATATGCACTGCAAAGCGGATCGGCGGATGTTTGGCATCGTTGCGATAGAGTTGATTCATCGTGATTGTCAATATTGCCAGGCGCGCGCATGACCACAACTGGGAACTGGATCCGATTACGCGATCTCTTCTCGATACGGATTTCTACAAGCTGCTGATGCTGCAGTTTATCTGGAAGAACTTCCCCAAAACACAAACATCCTTCACGTTGCTCAATCGCACCACTTCTGTGAGGCTGGGCGAACTCATCGGCGTGGAACAGTTGCGTGAACAGCTGGAGGAGACGCGGCGTCTGCGCTTCCATAAATCGGAGCTGATCTGGCTTGCGGGCAACACGTTCTATGGCCGCAGAGGCATCTTCGAGCCTGCATTCCTTAAGTGGCTGGAGCGCGATTTTCGGCTGTCCGACTTTGAGGTATCCGTGGAGGACGGGCAGTTGTCGCTTCGGTTTCACGGTTTATGGACCGAGACAACGCTATGGGAAATCTATGCGCTTTCAGTGATCGACGAGCTGAAGACGCGGACCCACCTGAAGCAGTTGAGCGAGTTCGAATTGGACATCCTTTATGCCCGGGCCAAGACCCGTCTTTGGGAAAAGATGGAGAGACTGCGCGGGGTGCCCGAACTGAGCGTAAGCGACTTCGGCACGCGAAGACGGCACAGTTTTCTTTGGCAGGAATACGTGGTCAAGGCTATGAGCGATGTGCTGGGCGATAACTTCGCCGGCAGCTCGAATACCTATCTCGCCTACAAGCATGATTTGGAAGCGATCGGAACCAATGCGCATGAGCTCCCGATGGCCCTGACGGCGCTGGCCGGCGATGAGGAAGAACTGCGCACGGCGCAGTATCGGATTCTGGAGTTATGGCAGCAGAGTTACCAGGGCGAGCTATTGATCCTGCTCCCGGACACGTTTGGGACAACCCAGTTCCTTGAGGACGCGCCGGAGTGGGTGGCGAATTGGACAGGTCAGCGCATCGACAGCAAGGACCCGTACATTGCTGGAGATGAGTACATTGATTGGCTCCTTCAGTATGGGCGTGACCCAAAGAGGAAGCGGCTGATCGCCTCGGACGGACTCGACGTGGAACAGATCCTTGGGTTGCATGCCTACTTTGGTGGGCGGTTGCTCAACGGCGCTACTCCGGCAGATTTTCAAAAGGCGAGCGATTTTCAAGATGAGCGGAAGTGGATCCCGGAGCGCAGGATTCGCTTCAGCGCCGGTTGGGGAACGTTTCTGACTAACGATTTTCGCAATTGCGATCCGCGAGGTGGGGAGGTATTCAACCCTATCAGCCTGGTGTGCAAGCTGACGGAAGTAGATGGCCGGCCGGCGGTCAAGCTTTCAGATAACTACCTGAAGGCCATGGGACCGGTCAGCGAGATTGAACGGTACCGGCGCATTTTTGGTACTGCCGGGGTGTCCAACGTTCCCTTGGTAACGTAAGCTTCCCAAAAAATCCTTTCGCAGTTGGTGCATTTTGTGGAATATTGTGTGAGTGAGTAAGCACTCAGATATGTTAAAAATAAGGAGTGAAACGTTTGGCACGTCCCAGGAGCGGTGATAAACGAAGAGCAATTCTAGATGCGGCGTTGCGGATTTGCGCGGAACGCGGGATCTCCGGTGCCCCCACCTCAGCTATTTCCAAGGCGGCAGGCATCGCCGAGGGCTCTCTGTTCACCTATTTCAACACCAAGGACGAATTGCTTGGCGAACTCTATCTGGAACTGAGGATGGAGTTCAGTCGCCACCTCACTGACTTTCCCTTCGGGAAGGATGTTTACACACGGCTTAAGTATATTTGGGACAAATACTTGGACCTGGGAGCGGCGCATCCGGAACAACTCAAGGTTCTGGCTCAGCTGCGGGCATCCGGCAAGCTTTTCCGGGAAAATGAGACGCCTCCACTGGCGCTGGTTGAGATACTGAAGGGGACCGCTGAGGCGGCTCAGGGGACTGAATTGGGAAAGCTTCCGGCAGAGTACCTGGTGCTGATGTTTCGCGCCCAGGCCGAGATCACGCTGGAGTACATTAACGCGCATCCGGAGTCATCGGCCATGTGCCGAGAGCTAGGGTTCAAGATGCTGTGGCGAGGATTTACGGGGCAATAGTTCATTCGGTCATAGTGAGTGCGTAATCAGTCAATAAATAGGAACAGAAGATTGTTGAGGGCGGGTCGATAAACACTCAAGGTCAATTCTCATTGATGGGACAAATTGCGGGAAGCATTCCACCTCAGGCCGGCCGGCTGGCGGTAGTTACGGGCGCAACCGGTGGGCTTGGGTACGAGATCGCTCTTGCCCTGGCGCAGGGCTGCGCAGACGTGATTCTTGCAGGGCGCAACGATGCGAAGGGGCGAGGCGCGGCGGGAAAGATCAGGACTCTGGCGCCGAAGGCCCTCGTACGCTTCGAGAAACTGGACCTCGCCAGCCTTTCCTCAGTGGCTTCTTTTGCTGAGCGCCTTGCCGCAGCGGGTCGTCCGGTGGACTTGTTGGTCAACAACGCGGGCGTAATGGCGTTGCCCACACGGCGGATTTCCGCGGATGGGTTCGAACTACAGTTCAGCACCAACTACCTGGGGCATTTTGCGCTGACCGGGCGGCTGCTTCCGTTGCTTTACCGCAGCAGGTCTGCGAGGGTGGTGCAGGTCAGCAGTTTGGCCCATCATTTTGGCAAGATTCAATTTGACGATCTGCACTGGGAGTCCAAATACAACCCTTGGGCCGCATATTCGCAGTCGAAGCTGGCGGCGCTGTTGTTTGCGCGCGAGCTGCAGTGGCAAAGCGACGCGCATGGATGGGGCTTGCTGAGCAGTGCTGTGCATCCTGGCTGTGCGAAGACAGACCTGATTGCGAATGGTCCTGGAGTGAAGAGCGCTATTTCTCTATTCAATCGCTCATTCGGGAGGATCGTGTCGCAGTCTGCAGCTGAAGGAGCGCTGCCTGCGTTGTATGCCGCTGCCTCAGCACACATCGAGCCGGGCGGCTATTACGGAC
>Ga0182016_10003652_pt1 | contig 17432 bp, 9 predicted proteins | sample 712S2MmetaG_FD_120491 | JGI IMG/M metagenome (GOLD analysis project Ga0182016, IMG submission 120491) | Permafrost microbial communities from Stordalen Mire, Sweden - 712S2M metaG | ecosystem: Environmental > Terrestrial > Soil > Wetlands > Permafrost | place: Sweden: Stordalen | collected...
GCATCCTGAATGTGCCGCAGGTTAGAGGCACAGGCAATCGCGTTCTCCTGGGTGTCGAGCGTTCGGGGTGCGTTGTTTCCGCATCCGCAGAATGCCAAGAGCAACAGGGACGCCGCCGCGAGTCTAATAAGGTGTCTCACGGTTTAGTTCACTGGATCAGGGAAATCGACGACAGAAGCGCTCACCGGGTGAGAGGTATGCGATATCAGCCAGACAAGATCGGTTACGTCGCCAGGTTGAGTGGCAGTGGTGGTAGGAAACGCGCCGACTCCCGAGTCATTCTCAATAAACGGTGCCCTCCCCAAAATTTTGCCTTGCCATTTATGAATGATGGCGTGGCCATCCGCAAAGGAGATGGAATCGGCCCCGGTATGCAGGTTAGCAGGACAATCAATGAAATCCCCGCCTGACTTCCAATTGGCAATCTGAACCGCCAAACCAGAATCGTTAATCGTGTCAGGATGCTCCTCGGAAAAGACCCACAAATTCACTGGGCTTGGTCTATTCATCATCGAGTCCTTGTTGTAAACTTGGCCGTAAGCCTGACAGTCGGATAAGCTGCCACTGAGCCATTGACCGGTCACAGGACCACCGGCCTGACCGCCGCGCGCCGGAGAGTTAGGGCAACTGCCCCCCCCCACGTTGGCCCAGCATGTGCCAACCGCCTGACTGGCCGAATAAGTTCGACACCGGGGCCCTCCTTTGTCCGCCGTGCTGAGGTCTGACGGGCATTTGTAAATAGTCGGTGTCGGGAGATAAGGAACGAAAAATGAATAAAGGCCGGATGCATTGGCGGCCGGCGTGCCGTGCTGCCAGGTTAACACCGCCGTGTTGGTGGCAGGCCAAGGATTGCTGTCATTCCAAGACATCGGGTCATCGCACCAACAATCCTGGCCGGGTTGATTCGGAAACCAGATGCCAGCGTTATCGTCGGCATAAAGTTTCGCAGCCATCATAAGCTGCTTCATATTGTTAATACATTGGGTCTGCTGGGCTTGGTTTTTTGCCCGGGCCAACGCCGGCAGCAACATTGATGCCAAAATGGCAATGATGGCGATAACGACCAAAAGTTCGATTAAGGTAAAACCGTAAGACTTTTTCATGGTTTTACCCCTGTTTGTAGTAAGTATTTTCATGGTTCTTGCGCGTTCTTCTTCCTCACAATATGCAACTTTTGCCACACTCGTCAAGTGTCTTTCGCATTAGCTTGAAAAACCCCAATCCTTAGCGATAAGACCAAACTTTGCTCGAAGGGGTGAAGCGTTATTATTCCGGGGAGCGCGGTTGTCTCGACCGCTTCCGTCGGCGGGACGCCGACGGAACTGCCGAGCGGGACGCGCGGCAGAAGCGACCGGGACGGTCGCGCTCCCCGGAATGTTGCTAAGTACTGGGGTTGAAAACAGCATTTGCAGGGTTGGAAAGACCGGCCCGGGGCCACCACAGGCGCGTCCAATGCCACGACCATCCGCCACCACCCGAGAGCACTTCACGGCAAGAGCGCGAGGCGATAGAATTGCTGGGAGTTGGTCGCAGGCAGGGAGGCGTTCATGGTGGAATTGGTGGCAGTGATGGGACCCCCTACACTAACCCAATTAGCCTGATTCAAGTTGGTGGTGGACTGAATTTGATAGGCTTGATTTAGAGTTGCGCTCCAGGAGAAAGCGAAGCCGCCCTGGGATGGCCGCGCAGTTTGGATAACGGGCGGCGCCCCCGATAATACCACCAGAGTTACGTTGGTGGTGCTGGCGCCACCGTACTTCGGGTCGGTTGGGGTGAAGGTGACGGAAAGGGTGTGGCTGCCGACACTCAAAACCGTGCCAGGAGGAGGGCTGTAAGTGTAAGAGCCAGAGGTAATCGTTTTGGCGTTGAGTTGCTGGGAACCGAGCGCGGTGCCTTGGAGGATGGCGGCCGGTGTGGCCCACTGCACCGCCACCGTGTAAGACGCGGTGCAGGAATTAACGCCCGCGGTGAGCGTCAAGGTCGAATTGGTCGGCAGATTCCAACCAGCGACCGGCAGGAATTGTAATCCGACCGAGGCGCTGGAGGACAATTCCTGCACGGATTGAGCGGCGGACAAATTGTCCTGGGCCGGCTGTCCCGTGATCTCCCAGGTCGCTCCCGCCGCCAGGGCCGCGGGCGGCCCCAGGTTCATGATCAAATACGCCGGATGGCTGCTGCTGACGCCGACCGGAATAATGGTGATGACTCCGCCGCCCGAGTTGTTGGTGCCACTGTCGCCCAGATTCGCCGCGCGAGTGATCAGGTTCACGACGTTGCTGTCAATGGCCCGCACCACCGAGGCAGAGGGGGTGTTGCCATTGAACAATGTTCCCAAATAGACCGCCGCCGGATAAAAGAGTTTGTTGCTGGCGTTCTGCACGCAGAGCGGCCCGCCGCTGTTGCCGGGATAACTGAAGAGCCACGGGGCGGCATAAACCTGGTCGTTCGTCCGGACAAAGGCTTGGCTGTCCAGCGGGGTGGCGTACATCCCGCCGGGCGAGAGAACTTGGCCAAACATTGAGCCGTCCACCGGGTATCCGACCACCGTTTTAAGAGCGGAGCCAGTCAGAAATGGGTTGGGAACCGCGTCCGAGGAAACGAAGCCGCCAAAACCAGTCCGGGCCGAGTAGGTCAGGAAATAGAGGGCGGCCACATCCAAATCTTGCGATTGCGGACTGGATTGGTCTGGTTGAAAGCCGCCCACCGTCAGATCATTGGTGCGTTGGGCAGCGTAGCCGGAGAGAACGTACCAGCCGCGCGGCGCCAGCGGCTCGGGTTGAAAGACGCCGGCCTGTTCCTGGAAGGACCACCAGGCGTTGGTCACGTAAGTGAGCGTGTTGTCGTTGAACATCAAATGCGCCGCCGTGAGGACCACGTTGGCCGTGACCGCCGCGCCGCTGCCCAGGCCCACGTCTGTCTGCAACTGGCCGCTGAATCCATAAGGTCCGCTCGCATAGTCCAGAATTTTGTCGGTCGCGAGCAAGGCCGGCAGATCCACCCCGGTCGGGATCGCTGGCGCAGTGGTGTAATTTCCCGAGACCACGACGCTCATCCCGTTGGAGACCAAAACCGCCAGGCTGGCGGGGGTGGCGTAGCCGGAGACCGGCTCAAAGGCAACCAAGTAGGTGTCCGGCAGCAGATTGGGGGCGCTGGAACCGCCGGCGCGCCAGGCCGTTTCCCCAAAAAACTGCCAGCCCGTGCCGGGCAACGAGGATTGCGTGTTGTTGACAGTGGTGTTGACCGTGAGTGTGCCGAGCGCGCCGGAACCCGCCAGCGGAGTTGCGTAATACGGATTGGTCACGACCGTCGTCTCCCCACTGGACACCACCAGCGAATTCGTCAAGGGAATGGCCAGCCAGTTGGGCACCTCGCGGAATTCGACCGGATAATCTCCCGCGACCAGATTGGTCGCGGTGTCGCCGCTGTCGCGCCAGGCATACTCCCAGGGAAAGCGCCATTGCCCGCCGGCCGCGTCCGGCGGCAGCCAAACCGTCAACTGGCCGTTCATGAGGGGCCGGTTAGCGGGCGAGACCTGGGTCAGCAGGGCATTGGTGGGGGCGCCCGGGTCGTCGCGGATGATGGTCACCGTAGCCGTGCCCGGCGAGCCCACCGAGCCCACGCTGGGATTGAGCAGTTGCACCTGAAACTGCAGGCTCGGCCCGTTGATAAAGTTGTCAACAATCGGAATGCTGATGGAAAGGGAGCTTTGGCCGTTGGTAAAGGGGAGGTTGCCGGCGGACATGGTGTAATCGCCCCCAATGCCGTTGCCGCCGTGCGCGGTGCCATCGGCCGTCGCATAATTCACATAGCCCGTCAAACCCGCATAATTGACCACGGTCAGGGTCACAGCGGAGCCGTTTTCATGCACGGAGTAGGCGGCGCTGGCAAAGGCGAAGACGCTGGCAGGCTCGTTCACGGTCAGCGTCTCCGGCGCGGAAGTGGCCGACAGCCCGTTGTTCGCGGTGGCGACGGCCGTGAGGGTGTGGGTGCCGACAGGGGCGTTGCTCCAGAGGAGGCTGAAGGGCGGAGAGGCGGCCACGCCGATCAGGTTTGTGCTGTCGGAGAAAAAGCTCACATTGGTCACGGCCCCGTCCACGCTGGTGGTGGTGACGGCAATGGGAATGGTCGCCGGCCAGGCAAACGAGGCGCCGTTCGTCGGGTTGGTGATGGTGATGGCCGGGGGCGAGTTGGTCGTAAAGTTGGCGATGAGCGTGGTGTTGGAGTTGATGACCAAAGGGAGCGGGTTGACGCTGTTGTTCACCGCGCCTCCCCACCCCAAAAAGATCTGGCCGGAGGAAGGCGTGGCGGTGACCTCCACACTGGCGCCTTTGGGGTAAAGCGTGGCATAGGGCGCGGGGCTGGCCATGCCATTGCCGCTCCCGATCTCGACGGTGAGAGAGAACTGATTCGCGCCCGGGATGTGGGAAAATTCCGCCTCAATCGTCGGCGCGACATTGGTGACAACGTAGGCAAATGGACTATTGCTTCCCCCAAGACCGGCGCCCAGCAGCCAGGTGAGAAAATAGAAATTGTTCGATGGGATCGCTGTCAAAAGCACAGTGGAACCATACGGATAAAGGCTCTGATTGGCGGGCGAAAGTTGCACGAAGCCGTTGGCCACCTGCACCACCGTCAGGCTCGTGCCGAAGACCGCTTGGACCGATTTGGGGCCATTCATGGTCAACGTGAAGGTACTGGCGTTGGTCACCGCATCTCCGGTCCAGCCGAGAAAACTCCAGTCGTTGCTGGTCGTGGCGGTCAACGTCACCACCGTGTCGCTGACATAGGGGCCGTTCGGCGGCGATACTGTGATCGTCCCGCCCCCCGCGGTGGAAACATCCAGGGGGTACAAGGGGATGATCGTGATTTTGACCGAGTCCACCGCCGCCAACGGATTTTGCGCCAGGTCGGTGGTGGCCCCGCGAATCACAACCGAGGAAGAAACCTGGAAAGGGCCGGTGTAAATCCTCCCGGTGGAATTCGGGGCGAGCGGGTCGCTTCCGTCGGTCGTATAGCGGATGAACCCCCCGAACGGATTGGTCATGGTGATGGTTGGGGCGTTGGTCGCCAGAAAAGTGAAGCGATGCGTGTTGGTGAACAGGCCGTTGACCAGAATTGCCGGAACCACCGTGAGGTTGACCGGGGCGGAGGTCGCGCTGCCGCCAAGATCATCCGTTGCGACAGCGCTCAAGGAACAGGGGCCCGGAAAGTCGCTGATCCAATTGGTTTGAAGATTATTGGTTCCGGGTAGCGAGTTGGTCACGCTGGCGACCAGGACATTCGTGCCGACGGCCGCGCCTGTGGCGTAAAAATCAACGCGCTGAACCGAAGCGCCGTAGGCCAATTGCCACGCTTGGGCGTCGAGGGGGATGTTGGCGGGCGCGGTGAAGATGGTTCCGTTGGTTGGACCAAGCAAAGCCACTCCGGGCAGGAAAAAGGCCAACGGCACACCCCCGATGGGCTGGCCGATGGCGGCTTGCGTCAGATAGAGTTGTCCATCGGTCGGCGCGGGGCTGTGGGAGATGTCGCCGACCTCCCCGCTGAAGAGGGCCACGGAAGCGGCCTGGGCCAGAGAGGTTCCGGGGGCGTTGGTCGGAGCGCCATTATAAAGCTGGTTCTGGTACACGGCCTGTTCGACGATGGTATCGCTCTGGGCCAAAGCCGTCCGCGGCAGCAGGGCGAGCAGCAACAGGAACGCCGGTAGAGCCGCGCTGCCGCGCAGCATCCAAGACCGGCGGCACACCAACTCCGAGGGCCCGTCCCCGCGTTTGGTGAAGAGATTGGTTTTGAGGTGGCTTATCAAGCGCGCGCTCCGTTCAATGGGGTTTTTTCCGTAATAGCCTCATTTCTTTTCCGCGAGCGATTTCACCATCGCTTCCAGGTCGTTCAATCTGTGGGCGAGCGAATCATTCTGTTTTTTCAAAGTTTGAATTTCCGCGTCCTTTTCCTTCTCTCCCTGTTCCAGCTTCCGGTTCAGGCCCTGGATGGCGGCCAGCGCCACGCCTTCCTCGTCGATCGTGGCGATATGCTTGTCGTCCGGCCCGACGTGGAACGCGGCGTAAAAGTCCTGGGCCATCGGTCCGAGGTGTTCGCTGGTGGCGTCCTGCTTGTAATTCCAGCGGCTGACGGGCATGGCGGCCACTTTCTCCAGAACTTCCCGGGTGTCCACCGACTTGAAGTTCTCCTTGGCACTGCGATCACTGCTGCTCACAAAAGTGCCGTTGGCATAGACCGTGCCCGTCAGATAACAGGCCGTCTGCAATCCTTGTGTGCCGATGCGAATGATGCCATTGTCACCGGAAATCCCTGTGTTGCCGATGTCAATGTTGTAATCGCCCGTGGTGATGGCCGAGCCGGCACCGGAGCCGAGCGCGATGTTGTCGGAGCCGGTCGTAACGGCCGAAAGCGCCTGGTAGCCGTTGGCCGTGTTGTCGTCGCCAGTCGTGTTGGCGAGAAGCGCCTGGTAACCATTGGCTGTGTTGAAGGAACCGTTCCAGTAGAAAAAGTCGATGAGCCTCACAAAACTACCCGTGTTGGCCGAAAGCGCTTGGTAGCCATTGGCCGTATTGAAGGAGCCGCCCGTGATGTTGCCAAGCGCCTGGTAGCCATGGGCCGTGTTGTAAGCACCGGTCTTCGTCGAATTGCCCGCGTTCTGACCGCTGAAGAAATTTCCGCTGACGTCCCCCCACAGAAGAAGGCCACTCCCGGAGTAGATTATGTCCGGGTTGCTCGCGGCAATGGCGGGCAGGTTTAATGCGCCGGTGAGCGAGAGGTTATCCGCCGAAAAGCTCCCAGTGCCGTCGCGCTTAACGATAGTGCTCGCGGTGTTGGAACTTGTCGCCGTATCGCCCAAAGTCACGGCACCGCTGACTGAAGTGACCGTGATGTCCGAATTACCCGTGACCGTGAGCACGCCGGTGTTGTTCAATGTTATTGAACCGCCCAAGGGCAGCTTGGCGCCGCCACTCAAGCCCGGGCCGGTTTTGACGGTGATGGAACTATTGGCCAATTGGCCGTTGCCAACCGTTCCGGTCAAACTCCCCGCCGGCACGGAAGTCAGGAGGGCACTGGCAACCGCTCCGCTGGTCAACTGCGAAGCATTGAGATTGACCAACCCACTGCCATCCCCCGCGTAAGTCGAAGCGGTGATGGCCGCGTTGGTGATGCTGATGCCATTGACCACATTGCTGGCCAGAGCCGCCGTTGCGGCATTGGCGGCCTGAAAGGCAAAAGGGCTGGTGAGGATTTGCTGACGCGGGGCGATCGGCGGGTTGTTGCTGACCGTCACTTCGACAAAACGATTTGTGCCATCGAAAGCGGCGGCCAGGGATAGGCCGTTAATATCCGAAGGCCCCAGCAAGACATTGAAATAGCCTTGGACCACCGGGATCGTCGGGCCGTGCCCCAGCGCCGCCGTCCCGTCGAAGACTTGCGGTCCCCACACGAGGTTGCCGCCGGTGCTGGCGTCGTACACTTTGAAGCTCAGTTGATAATTGGCGATGACGAGCGGTGAACCATCCGGGTTTAAGAGCCGGCCCTGGTAATTGACGAGCGGCGGAACGTTCTGGGCGACCAAGCTGAACTGCCACAAGAATATCAAAGCAAATAGGCGTGATGGTTTCATAATTCAATAGCGAGCCATAAATGAGGCCGCGGACTGTCGAATTCCAGAGCCACGCGGTCCGCTATCCTGGCGTGGTTGATTGCTGGTTTTCAATTCGATTTTCGACGAACCTTGATTTATGCTTGCCGCAGAATACCGGGGCCGCCCACACTTGGCAAGCCAAGGGCGGACAACAATTCATCGCTGAGTCAATACCAGCAAGGCAAGCGCTTAGGGGGGACCAGTTTGTCGCGCGTCCCGACTTCTTTTCCGCGAGAACTTGAAGGGGGTGGTGCCTCAAATCTCCCCTGCCCCAATTTGCAACAAGCGCCCCAATCCTTAGCAACTTTTCGGGGAGCGCGACCGTCCCGGTGGCTTCCGCCGCGCGTCCGGTTCGGCAGTTCCGTCGGCGGGACGCCGACGGGAGCGGTCGAGACGACCGCGCTCCCCGGAATAATAACGCTTCACCCCTTCGAGCGAGGTTTGATCTTGTCGCTAAGGATTGGGACAACAAGCGCAATTGGGCGCGGATTTCCTTGCGTTGGCGGGCTTGGCAAGCTAACCTCCTAGTTTATTCTTAAAACCTGATGATGGCGAGCATTTGCAGGCGGCTGATTGGGACGCTTGTTATGGTGGCGATATTCACCATGACCATGTCTGTGCTAAGCCAGAACGCCGCCACCAATCGCCAGGTAACAATCTTGGAAACTTTTTCCGGCAAAGTCGAGATTTCCATCGCTAACACCACCTCCTGGTCCCCCGGCCGGACCAATCAGCCTCTGGAAGTGGGAGACCGTATTCGGACCGGCAAGAGCAGCCGGGCCACTCTCCGACTCTCCAATCGAAGCGTTTTGCGGGTGTTTGAACTGACCACTTTGGAGATTCAGGCTCCGCCACAAACCGGGGCCAATGCCCTGCTCAATGTCCAATCCGGCGCGGCTTACTTTTTCAATCGCGATCGGCCCCTGGACACGCAATTTCGCACCCCTTCGGCTTCCGGAGCCATCCGCGGAACGGAGTTTAATGTGGCGGTGGCCGGGGATGGCGCGACCCAGGTGGCCATGCTCGACGGGGAGGTGGACTTGAGCAATGAGAAGGGGTCCGTCCAATTGACAACCGGCGAACAAGCGGCGGTGGGGAAGAACCAGGCGCCGCAAAAATCACCGCTGCTGAACGCGGTGAATATCATCCAGTGGACTTTGTATTATCCGGCCATTCTTGACTTGGACGAGTTGGACCTGGACGGAAACGCCAAGGAGGGGTTAAGCGCGTCCTTACAAGAATATCGGGCTGGCGATTTACTCAGGGCTCTGGCCGACTACCCGGAGAATCGCGTCCCGCCTTCGGATGCGGAACGCGTTTATCGGGCGCAATTGTTTTTGGCCGTTGGAGATGTGGATGGGGCGGAGGAATTGCTGAAGCAAACGGCCTCAGGCAGCCGCGCTGGAGCGCTGGCGGCCGCTTTGCAGGAAATGATCGCGATCGTCAAAGGCCAGCCATGCGATCGTACCGCTCCACGCGTGCTTGGGACGGAATGGATGGCGGGCTCCTACGCAGCTCAAGCACGCCATAATTTGACCGAAGCCTTGAAAATGGCGCAGAGCGCGGTCGCGGCCTCGCCGCGCAGCGGATTTGCCCAGGAACGGGTGGCGGAAATGGAATTTAGTTTTGGACACACACCGGCCGCGCTCACCGCGCTGAAGAAGAGCCTGGAACTTTCGCCGCGCAACGCGCAGGCCCTGGCCTTAAAAGGCTTCGCCTTGAGCGCGCAGAACAGATTGAAAGAGGCGGCGGAATACTTTGACCAAGCCATCAGTGCCGACGGCGCGCTGGCCAATGGCTGGCTGGGCCGAGGATTAGTGCGGATCAAACACAATCACGTCAACGAAGGACGGCAAGACTTGGAAATGGCGGCGGCGTTGGAACCAAATCGCGCTTTTTTGCGCAGTTATCTGGGCAAAGCCTGGAGCATGGATCGCTATTTTGCTTACACCTGGAATACGCATCTCGCGGACAAGGAGCTTGGCCTGGCGGAGCGCCTGGACCCGAACGACCCGACGGCGTGGCTTTATTCCGCCTTGCTGGATGATCAACGCAATTTGATTAATCAGGCCATTTCCGAACTGGAGCATTCCGAGGATTTGAACGGCAATCGCATGCTCTATCGCTCGAAATTCCTGCTGGACCAGGACCAGGCGGTGCGCAGCGCCAACCTGGCCCTGATTTACGAGGATGCCGGTTTGAGCGATGTGGCCACGCGCGAAGCGACCCGTTCCATCGAGGAAAATTACGCCAATTATTCCGCGCACCTTTTCCTGGCGGACAGTTATGCGGCGCTGATTGATCCGGAGAAAAGCAACGTCCGTTACGAGACACCCTGGGAAGATGAGTTGCTGGTGGCCAACCTTCTCTCGCCGATCAACGCCGGGGTGCTGTCCGGCAACGTTTCGCAACAGGAGTATTCCAGCATGTTTGAGGCAAACCGGATCGGGGTGCTTAGCCAGACCGAATATCTCAGCCGCGGGGCCTGGATGGAGAACGGTTCGCAATTCGGAATCTTTGGGGATTTCGCCTATTCGCTGGAAGGCTATTACTACAGCGATCCGGGTTTCCGTCCGAACAATAACTTTGAAAACACGGATTATTCGCTCAAGATCAAGCAGCGCTTAAGCGCCCAGGATACGATCTTCCTGCAGGCTGAGCAGACGGACCTGACCACTGGCGACAACGGGCAATACTACTTCAATAACCCGGCGCAATTCGGCAGCCCCGTGCAAACGCAAATGACGCAGGAAGCCAAGGAAGACCCGAACGTGATTCTTGGCTACCATCGCCAATGGAGCCCCGGCAACGATTCGCTCATCCTCTATCGGAACGTGCAGGAACTTTACACCTTATCCGACCCGGTTTTCCCGCTTACTTTCGACGAACAGGCCTCTGGAGCCAACTATCCCGCTGTGGCCCGCGTCCCGACTTTCTATCAGGACCAGACAGAACTCAATTCCGTGGAAGGGCAGCACATTCTGCAGACGGACATACACCGGCTGATACTCGGCGTGCGCTACCAGCGGGAGGGGGATCAAGCCTATAATACCCTGACGACGACCCTGCCGCCGCTGCCAACACAGCCGTCGCTGGACACAACCTTTTGGCGTGTCACCGGGTACGGCTATTATCAGTTAAAACTTTTCGAGACGTTGCGTTTGAGCGCCGGAGCAACCTACGACGCCATGCGGTTCCCGGAGAACATTGCCAATCCTCCCATCTCTCCGCAGGAAGAGAACCGCAACCGCCTTTCGCCCAAAGCCGGCATTGATTGGACGCCGGATAACTACACCCGTGTGCGCGCGGCCTACACGGAATCCGTAGCGGGGCTCTTTAACGCCAGCAGCACCTTGATTGAGCCAAGCGAAATTGCCGGTTTCAATCAGGTTTACCGCAGTATTTTGCCGGAAGCGACGGTGCCGGGCGCTTCTTTTGACACCCTCGGAGTGGCGGTCGATCATAAGTTTCCCACCCGCACCTATGTCAGCCTTGAGGGGGACCTGTTGCATTCGCGAGCGGACCAACTTCTCGGGGTTCTGACGAACTCGTCCGGCATCCTGATTCCCAGCGCCATTTCCAGCGAGGAGCAGAATTTGGATATTCGCGAGCGGGACCTTTACGCCAACGTCGATCAATTGCTCGGCAAGTACTATTCGGTCGGGGCCGGCTACCATTTGACCGCGGCCAACATTTCTTATCAAAACCGTTTGTTAGGCGTGCCGCTTTCCGAGGCTGGCGGACAGTATAAACTCAAGAACGAAGCCACCCTCAACCAGATAGACCTTTTCGCCAATTGCTACCTCCCTTGCGGGTTCTTTAGTTCGATTCAACTTAATTGGTGGAAGCAGGCGGATGTGGATTTTTACCCGGAGGAGCCGGGGGCGAATTTTTGGCAGTTGAATCTTTTTGCCGGTTATCGCTTCCCGCGGCGCCATGTGGAAGTGATGCTGGGTTTGCTGAACGTCACCGCCCAGGACTTCCAGCTCGACCCGTTGACTTACTACGTCGAACCGGCGCACACGCGGACTCTCGAAGCGAGCGTCAAGTTCAGTTTTTAGCCCATGACCCAGCCCGAAAGCCATGGGCAGTCCCTCGCGCGCCGGCTCAAGAGCAAATGGACCGGACCAGTAGTGGGAGCGCTTCTGGCGGTGTTGGTAGGTTTGTTTCTGTTGAAGACGGCTGGAGGGCAAAAGCTCACTTTCTTTAGCTACGATTTGCCCTTTTATGTTCGTCCGTCCATCTCGCCGCAGGAAGTGGTTTTGGTCTTGATTGACGACGCCAGTTTTCGAGCCCTGAATCAGGACCCATTAGGGATTATGGACCGCAAGTATCACGCGCAGTTGCTTCGGCGTTTGACCAAGGAGAAGGCCAGGGCGGTTGTTTTTGATCTGGTGTTTAGTAATCCCAGCGAGACCAATTCGGATCGGGAATTTATCGAAGCAGTCAAAGAAAACGGAAAGGTCATTCTCGCGGCCGATAAGATATTGCCTACGGAAAATGTCCCGGGCGTCTCTGGCATTTCGTTCGTCACCGCCTTTCCTGCGCTCGGAGACGTTGCGGCCGATTTCGGTTCCGATCAAATGCCCTGCGATGACGATGGAATACCAAGGCAGCACCTGCCGGTCATGAAGGATGATCCAATTAAGAGTCTGCCTTGGGCGACCGCGAGTTTTCTGCATGCGCCCGTCACTACGAATGAAAGCACATGGTACCATCCGCGATGGTTCAATTATTACGGTCCGCATCAAGTTGGTGTCATTCCCTTTGTCAGCTATTATCGTGCCTTGGAGGTGGATTCAACCGTTCCTGAGGGTTTGTTTAGCAACAAGGTCGTTTTTGTCGGAGCCCATTACGAAACCAAAGTTTTTGGCGATCGGAAGGACGAATATTTAGGTCCATTTCCAAACAGAGACCAGGAGAATAAATTCATGCCTGGGGTCGAAGTCCATGCGACCGCATTCTTGAATCTTCTGCGGGGTGATTGGCTTAATCGCTTGTCCGGCAATTCTGAATGGAACCTCACGATCCTTTTGGGAATTTTATTTGGAGCGGGGCTTGCTCTATTGCGCCCTGTCACGGCTGTGGGATTGGCCGTTCTTCTTGGCGGTTTGGTCGCCGTGACGGACTATCTGCTCGTAACTCGTATTCATTACTGGTACCCTTGGCTGATCATTGTCTTGGGCCAACTTCCGGTGGCTCTGATTTGGTCTGTTTCCTTTAACACCGTCCAGCTTTACGTCGAAAAACGGCTGGTCGAGCAGTCGCTCTCCCTCTACTTGTCGCCCAAGCTGGTCAAGAAGTTTGCCAAGGACCCAACGCTGCTTAAACCCGGCGCTTTGAAACAGACCTTAACCATCCTCTTCAGCGACATTGCCGGATTCACCACCATTTCCGAAGGCATGGACCCTGATGAGTTGGCGCGGTTGATGAATGAATATTTCCAGAGCGCGGTCAGCCATTGCATCCACGAAACGGACGGCACAGTAGTCAAGTATATCGGAGACGCCATCTTTGCCTTCTGGAACGCTCCCGATCCACAAGGGGATCACGCCTACCTGGCTTGCGATGCCGCCTTGCGTTTTCGCGCTCTGCCTGTGCAAACGGTCAACGGCACGGAGTTGGTCACCCGCATCGGGCTCCATACCGGCGTGGCGAATGTGGGCAATTTTGGCAGCACGGCGCGGGTTGATTATACTGCGATTGGCGAGAGCATCAATTTGGCTTCGCGCATGGAGGGACTCAACAAGTACCTCGGCACGCGCGTGCTCATTACCGGCGAAACGCAACGCGAAGCCGGTGCCCGCCTGGTCACCCGGTACCTTGGACTCTTTCGCCTCAAAGGCTTTGAGAAGGCGGTCGCGGTTTACGAACTTTTGGGCTACACGGACAAAGAGGAGGTGTCAAAGCCCCTGCGGGAGAGTTTTGCCTTGGCGTTGGACGCATTTACAAAGCAGAGTTTCGCCGCCGCGGAAGTGGCGTTCAACCGGCTCTTGCAGAGCAATGGCCGCGACGGCCCTTCCAAGTTTTATCTGGAACAGATTGCCGAATTGCGCGAGGCCGAATTGCCGCCGGACTGGAAGGGTGAAATTATCCTGAAGGATAAGTAGGCTCTCAAAAGACGGTGAAGCCCAGCACCGCCACAAAAATGCCAAACGCGCAACGCAAGGCGCAGCCGAGCCTCATACGGGCGTTGCTGGCCGCGTGCCAATAGAGAATGTCACGCAAACGCCAGGGTGAAACGGTAAATATAATGCCGCCCACCACCAGCGCGTAAGCCCAAACCGCAATGACCACGCGCCATTCGGTATTGGCCCATCGTTCCGTGTCCACCATCAATTTCGCCAGGAGCATGAGCAGCACGGAAAGCCCGCGCACGGCCAGGAAATCCTGCACCACAACGCATGTTCCCAATCCCACCGCGATGAAAAGCGTGAAGAGGGCCGGCTTGAGCGATTCAAAATCGGCCAGCGATTCATGCCAGACATTCCACATGAACCAGACCGTTCCTCCCAGGGTGAGGACATAGCCAATGGGGATGGAGCGGGGAAATTTGCGCACGGCGACGGCGAAACGGGCCGGCTGGATCACTCCGAGCACGTTCAGGGCGACGACGAGCGCGCCGAGGCAAATCGACAAGGTTGAAAGTTTAATGGCCATTCTTGCCCGCTCAAGGAACACGAAAGCGCGCCCAGGCGCAAGGAAATCCGCGCGTCGCCGCCGACGCATTCTAACTGGAGGTAAGGTCGCGCCGCCGAGGCGACCGCTGCTACCGGGCGGTTGAGAATCGGCCACCTGTGGGCACCCGAAAACCATTGCCATTCCAAGGTGAGCCCAAATCCTCGGCTAATGTTCGCTCCGCACCTGCATGCTTCGGTAGGAATTGTATAAGACTGGAAAGATGTGGTCGGCGAGACGCCGACCACAGCGACCGGGACGGTCGCGCTCCCCGGACCATGAAAATCGTCGGCTTAGGATTGGGGTGATCAATCCTAGCTTGACAAGAGACGAGCACGCAGGGGTGGGGACCGAAAAGGTCGCTGGTGTAAATGTCCCAGGCTTTCATTCTTCGACACCTTTGAATTGGGCCTCCATGAAAAGTTTGATAGCCTCGGTGTCGTCATCTGCTTCGGCGTAGAGCGCCTCGGCCGCCTTGGCCGGCAACGGATTCACGTTGGTGATCCTGATGTTGCCGACCGCAAGTTGCTCCCGCAACCGTGGCAGGCCCAGTTTGGCGCCCTGGCGGATGCAGTCCGCGACGGAAAGGCCTGTCACCTTGGCGGTATCCCGGATCTCCTGGAGCAATTCGCCCTTCAAGACCACGGGGTAGGTGCATGTTTTCATATAGGGATCATATATCCGGTGTTGAACTGTTCAAGTCTGAAGCGCGCCGGTTGACTGATTGCCGACTCCGGCGCGCACGGAGTGCGCGCCCAACCTTTCCGCTCCGAGAAGTTTTGGGACAGCCGTAGCGGATACAATCCCTACCTTCAGGGCTTCTCTTCGTCCGTCAGGTTTCGAATCCAGATATTGCGGTAACGCACGGTGTTGTTGTGGTCTTGCAGGGCCAAAGGACCTTTTTCAGGCAATTGTTTATCGTACTTGGCGAGGATGCGGTGGCCGGTCGGGCCGAGGATCGGCTGGTGGTTTTGAACCAGGACGCCGTTTTGAAAGACCGTCTCGCTGGCGGGGCGGATCAGATGATGGTCCGCGTCCCAGCGGGCGGCTTCAAAAACGACATCATAGGTCTGCCATTCGCCTGGGGGCCGGCAAACGTTGGCCAACGGAGGAGACTGCCCGTAAATCGCGCCGCATTGGCCGTCAGGATAAGTGGGGTTGTGGTAACAGTCGAGCACCTGCAATTCGTAAACGCCTTGCATGAAAACGCCGCTGTTGCCGCGCTCCTGGCTGTCGCCTTTGGGCGGCGGTTCGGCCCATTCAATATGCAACTGGAAGTCGGCGAACTGATCCTTGGTGTGGATGCCGCCGGAGCCGGGTTTGCATTCCATATAATTGTATTCCTGTTTCCATTTGACCGGTCCTTTGTCACCTTCCCAATGGGAAAAATCCGTGCCATCAAAGAGCACAATGGCGTCCGCGGGAGGCGGGGCCAAATCGCTGAATTTGGCGGCGGGCGTCACCACCGGGGGCACGGGACGATTTGGGTCATGCACATGCCATTTGCCGGCCGGCAGCAGCGGAGTATCGGTATAACCCGGCTTGTCTTCAGCCAAGGTGGAGGAAACCCAACCGGCCAGACCGGAAAGGACGACGGCGCTAACGACGAAGAATTGTTTATGCATGCGACGTATTGAAACCGCCGGCACCCAAATTGCAATGACGAAATGCCATTGACTTGATTTATGCCAGACTTGCCGTAATCTCAACGACGGTTTTTGGTATGCAACTAAGCAATGACGAAATTCGCCGCTACTCCCGGCATTTGATTTTGCCGGAAGTGGGTTTGGCCGGGCAGAAGAAGATTTGTTCCACGAGCGTGGTGTGTATTGGCGCCGGCGGTTTGGGCTCGCCCATTGCCATGTACCTGGCTGCGGCTGGCATTGGCAAGATCGGCATTGTTGATTTTGACGCGGTGGATTTTTCCAATTTGCAACGCCAGATTATCCATGCCACGGCCGACGTGGGCCGTTCCAAAGCCGAGTCCGCCCGCGAGACCATTTTGGGCATCAACCCAAACGTGGAAGTGGTCCTGCACAACACCCGCATCACGAGCGAGAACGCTTTGGAAATCCTGGCGCAGTACGACATCGTGGTGGACGGCACGGATAATTTTCCAACGCGCTATCTGACCAACGACGCTTGCGTGCTGCTTAAGAAGCCGAATGTCTATGGCTCGATTTTCCGCTTTGAAGGACAGGCCAGTGTCTTTGCGCCCCATCTGAACGGGCCTTGCTACCGCTGCCTTTATCCCGAACCGCCGCCGCCGGGCATGGTCCCCAGTTGCGCGGAAGGCGGGGTCTTGGGTGTTTTGCCCGGCATCATTGGCACGATTCAGGCGACTGAGATTTTGAAACTGGCCCTGGGCAAGGGCAGTTCGCTCATCGGTCGGCTGCTCCTTTTCAACGCGCTCGAAATGAAGTTCCGCGAAGTGCGCCTGCGCCGCGATCCCAAGTGCCCCCTTTGCGGCGAAAATCCGACTATCACGCAGTTAATTGATTACGAAATGTTTTGCGGCATTACTCCACCATCGGCGGCTCCCGCTTCCAACCCGGACGAAGTGACAGTTCAGGAAATGAAGAAGGCGCTGGAAACGCCCTCCCTGGGCATTAAAGTTATTGACGTTCGCGAACCGGACGAATACCAGATCGCGCATATCGAGGGAGTCCCGCTCATTCCCCTGGGTGTTCTGCCGCAACGCTTCACCGAACTGGACCCGAACCAGCAGATTTACATCCATTGCAAGAGCGGTGTCCGGTCCATGCGCGCGCTGCAATTCCTGCGCGAGCAAGGTTTCAAGTACGTCAAAAGCGTCAAAGGCGGCATCAGCGCCTGGTCGGACGAAATCGACCCGGACATCGCCAAATACTAGGAAGATGTGGTCGGCGGGACGCCGACCACAGCGACCGACGGTCGCGCTCCCCGGACTGTGAAATCCGTAAGCTTACGGGGATTCGGGGTGCTTATAACCTCTGGGTTTGCTTCGTTTCCTTGCTGTAAAACGTCTGACGGGCGGGAACCAGATCAGGGGGCGGATGGGAGGGAAAACAGAAGCAAACGGAGCGAACGAAGGATTCGGCTTTGGTGATTCGGGAAGAGGTGCTGCCCA
>Ga0182016_10003657_pt1 | contig 17422 bp, 19 predicted proteins | sample 712S2MmetaG_FD_120491 | JGI IMG/M metagenome (GOLD analysis project Ga0182016, IMG submission 120491) | Permafrost microbial communities from Stordalen Mire, Sweden - 712S2M metaG | ecosystem: Environmental > Terrestrial > Soil > Wetlands > Permafrost | place: Sweden: Stordalen | collected...
GAGAAAATAAGCCGGGCGCGAAACCAGTTAGATAAAATCAAACCAGGATGGGCGCTGCGGAAAAAACGGAAAAAGCGATGAGGAGGAGGATATGTCTAGCTATTTCAGGGACACTACACTAGGTTTCGGCGGCGCGCTGGGGTTTACGGAGCCCGGTCAAGCCGTGGAAGCCAACGGCCTCTGGGCGCACTCGCTCAGCGTCGCGCTCGGCGCCGAGAGTTTGAGCGCCGCCCAGCCATACCAATCCTTTCCCCCTTCCGTCGCCTTTACGGGTGGTCTGCTCCATGATATTGGAAAGTTGGCCTTGGGCCGAAACCTGACCCCCAAGCTGCGTGCGGATATCCGGGAAGTGATGCTGCAAAGGTCGCTTTCACGGTTTGCGGCGGAGAGCGAGGTGCTGGGGACGGATCATGCTCAAGTAGGTGCTTGCTTGCTGAAGAAATGGGGGATTCCCCGCGTCATTGTGGAAGCCGTCAAGAACCATCACGCACCCGTTGTCCAACCCGAGGCACAGCTTTCGGCAGCGGTTTACCTGTCCAACTGCTCTGCCCATTTAACGAGCGCCAAGACGGACCCAGGGTGGGACGCTTACGCCCTGCAAGCCAATGAAACCGCCGCGACAGTGCTCGGTCTGGAAGTGGAAATCTGCGCCCAAATGATGACCCAGGCGCAAGAGGCCATGAAGGGTGTCAATCGATTTCTGAACGTCGCTTAAATCGTGGAACCCCTTACTTCATGAGCAGCATTTGGCGCGCGCGCTTAATCGAACGGTTGAGCTGCCGTTGATAATGGGCCGGCAGTCCTGTGTATTTGCGCGGGAGAATGCGGCCCTGGTCGGTGACAAATTGTTTGAGCAGAGTGACATTCTTATAATCCAAGGCATCAAACGTGAAATCAATTTTAGGTTTGGGGCGAGGGGTTCGAACTTCCGCAGTGCCCGCCTTGCCGCGTCCGCCGCGGCCGACTGGTTTTTCGGGATGTGTTTTGCGTGGCATAAAGCTATTTAATCTCGCGATGCACCGTGCGGCGGCGCAGGGCGGGATTATATTTTTTAATCTCTAACTTTTCCGTTTTGGTTTTCTTGTTGCGGGTGGTTGTATAGCGCGAAGGAGACTTGCCTTCTTTGCGCGCTTCCGTGCATTCGATCGTGATAATTTCGCGTGGCATTTTATTCTTTCTCTTTGGCCGGCTTTTCCTCCACTTCGTCGTCTTCGTCCGCTTCGACGCCGCCAGTGGTATCGACCGTGCCCAATTGGCCCAGGCGCCGCTGGCGCAAGGCGCCGTCTCGTTCCAATTGGCTTTGCGCTTCCACGGTGAAACGGGTCCAGGGAATGGCATCAAGCCGTGGCAAGGGAATAGGTTTGCCGGTCAATTCGCAAACTCCATACGTGCCCTTTTCGATTCGCTTGAGTGCCTCTTCAATTTCGTAGATCGCGTCCTGATCGGAAGAAAGCAGGCTCAAGGCAAAGTCCCTGTCAAAATTATCCGTGCCGGAATCAGCCATATGCAGGCTGTAACTGGCCAATTCTTCAGCCGATTCCTTGGCCAAACCGCTCATTTGGCTGACCAGCCGTTCGCGCAATTCCAGCAGATGACGGTGATACTTGGCCCACTGCGGTTTGATCTTCACCTTCCCATTTGAAGTGGCCGGCGCAAGGGCATCGCCGAGAATGGATGCAGCCGTAGCAGGCCCCGTCTTCCTCGGGCGAGGCGGCGTGGCGGCGTTCTTTTTAATTGGCTCGTTATTCACAATATTATTCTGTCGTGTCGGCCCCGTTCTCCGGGGTGCGGGACTGTAGCAGACAAATCAAAATATGCCACAACTTTTTTCAAAGAAAAGCACCCGCGCGCCCTCATTGAGCAAATGTTCCCACCCCATCCTCTGCCCCATTCAACCCTCGCGACGCTTTGGCGTCAATCCAGTAATGGACACGGGGCGCAGCCAAAACATGCCCGTTCTAATGCCGCATTCAAAGTGAAAAATGAGATTGGGAGTCCCGCCACCGCCGGCATAGTCCCTGCGCCCGTTGACTCTGCCCCCCTGCCGTAGCCCGCGATCCGAGTGATCGACTCCCCGCCACCTGCGACCGTCCCCCTCGGTCGATCAGGCCCGGTCCGGGCGCCATGAGCCGCGATTCAGCCTGCGTTTGACACGGCCGGTTGTGCAACCGCGCCCGGCCAAGGCGCACCGACGGGCAGCGGGTCCGGCAAGGGCACGAACTCTTCGATTTGCCGCCACAGAACGGAAAAGTCCTTATTAACATCTCCGCTGAGGCAATCGGTCACCGAGCCCGCGGCGTCGGGATACTTGTTGGTCAGGGTGCGAAAGCTGAATTTAGGGTTGTAAAAGGCATACACTAGGCGGCGCATGTTCTCCACCCCTTCGCGAAGAAAAGCGGCGTACCCGCTGAAACGCTTGGCGCTAAAATCACGTTCCAAAATCGCCTTATGCACCTCTTCTCCGGCCAAGGTGCCACTCTTGAGCGCGAGCATGACTCCCGACGAGAAAACCGGGTCCAAAAACGCGAAGGCATCCCCAGCCAGCAACAAGCCATCCATGCCACAGTGGCGGGAATGATGAGTGTATTCACTGGTCAAGTGATACGGCCCGGTCTGGCGTCCCACCGCCAAATGCTGGGCGATCCATTGGTTTTGCTTCACTTCCCGCTGAAAAATGGCTTCCGGCTGCTTGATGCCATCGCGCGTCAGATATTTGCCTTCCGCGACCACCCCGACGCTGACGCGGTCATGGTGCTGCGGAATGTACCAAAACCAGCCTTTTTCCGGCACGTAGGCCACAGTGGTGGCCCCGCCATCAATCCCCTCGTCGCGTTGGGCACCCTCGTAATATGTCCAAACGGCGATCTTGTTCAGGAACGGATCTTTCATACGCCATTGTTGACGCACGGCGCAAAAGGCTTCCTTGCCTGAGCAGTCCAGGGTGATGGGCGCGCGGTATTCCCGCACTGGTCCATCGCCCGTGCGGGCGCGCACGCCCGCGATGCTCGATTCTTGCTTCAGCAATTCCGTGACAACAGTTTGCTCCAGCACATGGGCTCCTTTGCCGCGGGCATTGTCCAAGAGCATTTGATCGAACTCCGAGCGCAGAACCTGCCAGGTCTGGGCCACGGTGTCCCGATCATAACGGTTGAAGAAATAAAACGGCTGGCTGGCCCGGCCCGAGGGAGACACGAACTGAACGCTGTACTTCTTGACAAATGCCGAATGCCGCATCTGGTCAATCAAGCCCAGCCGTTGCAAGGGTTGGAAGGTAAACGGCAGCAAAGATTCGCCGATGTGGTAACGGGGAAACTTCTCGCGTTCCAGAATCAGCACGCGGTGACCGTATTCGGCGAGAATGGTCCCGGCGGCGCAACCTGCCGGACCGGCGCCGATGATGAGAGCGTCGTAGTTCAGTTCGTCATTCATGTTAAATCAAGGGGGCAGTATTTCCACAATCTCCGCCAAGGGACGGTCCCAGGCGTCCCAGAGGGTGTTACGCCGACCGTAAAGAGTGTGAACTCCCTCTAAACCCATCGTGTGGCGGATGAATTCATCCGCTAACACCCTCAAATAGCCGGCGGGGCGACTGGCAAAGCGGACGCCGCAAACCGCCAATATCCGCCCCAATGGCTGCTCTTCGCGCAAGATTTCGTCCTGCGCGGCGGCGGGGAGAAGATTCAAATTGACTTTGGTGGCGCCAAACTCAACCAACCGGCCGTTGCCTTCCAGGTTCAACGCGACCCCGCGAAAGTATTTGAAGCCCGCGGCGCGGCTTCCCAACACCCGGACGCGCAATCTGTCATGATAGAAATTCTCCAAAGTGGAGGTCATGTCGCTGTTGTGAACCAGCAGCGTGCGTGCCGGCTCCGGCATCTCCTTCGGGGTCACACGGGCGACGGGCGGGAGCGGCAGGCCGCGTGTCGCATAAATCTCTTCGAGCGGAGAGAGATCCGGCAGCAGCGCTTCGGAGGCTGGTTCACGAAAAATTTGAGCGCTGGTTTTCAAGCGTACCTCGCGTTCTGGTGTTCGGGGAGAAAAAACTCGTGCAGCAATCGATCCACTTGCAGCAGTCCATCGCGGTTGAGCCGCACGATGCCGTCATGCACCTCGCCAAAGCCGGCGTCCCGCAAAAAACGCAACGGTTCGGCGAAACGTTGGCGCACATCCACGCCAAATTTCTCCTGAAAATAATCACAACGCGTCTGGCCGAGCTTGAGTTGCAGAATGAATTCGCGAATGAGGCGCTCGTCCGCGGTGGGGGTCATGGCGCGGCGAATAGGCCATTGCCCCGTGCGGAGGGCCTTCATGTAAGGCTCGAAGTCGGGTTCGTTCTGGTAATGGGTTCCCCGCAAATGACCAAACGAGGCCACGCCTAATCCGACCAGGTCGGCCCCCGCCCAGAGGCGGTCGCGGTACAGGAAGCGAGCTTTTGCCTTGTCTTTGACAGCCGTGTAAGCGCTGTCCACGGTGTATCCAGCCTTTTCCAATTCGGCAAAAGCCTCCCCTACCCAGGCGCGTTTGGTTTCCCAGCTTGCCACCGGTGCCACCAGCTTTCCCGCCGCTTTCATTTCCTTGTAGATGGTTGTGTTGTACGGAACCTCCATCTGGTAAATAGTCACACTGTCCGGGGACATCTCGATGACTTTGCGCACGCATTCCCGCCAGTTGCTTTCCGTTTCCTCCACCATGCCCGCAATGAGATCGATATTAATTTGCGGAAATTCCAGCTCGCGGGCGTAGGCGTAAGCGCGGGCGATTTCCTTGCTGTGGTGGGCGCGGCCGTTGATTTCCAGAATATGATCGTCGAAATTTTCCACACCGAGGCTGAGGCGGGTCACCCCCATTTCCCGAATAGCCTTGAGCTTGTGGCTGGTCAATGTGCCGGGCTCGCATTCAAAGGTCACCTCCTCGGCTTCGTCCCATGAAATCATCTGTTTCATCCCATCGGTAAGATGCTTGAGCTGGTCCACCGAAAGATAGGAGGGCGTGCCGCCGCCGAAATAGACGAAATTCGCCTTGCGCCCCCGAATCATGGGCTGCCCGGCGTAAAGCGAGAGCTCCAGCAACGCCGCGTCAATGTAACCCTTGATCGCCGCCGAATCCTTGTCGGTATAGACTTTGAAATAACAAAAGTGACAACGTTTCCGGCAGAACGGGATATGGAGATAGACTCCTAAGGGGGTTCCAGGCACGGGAGGACTGCCCAGAGCGGCGCGGGCGTCCGGTGCCATCTCCGGTTTCCAAAAGGAAAAAGGCGGGTAGTTGGAGACAAAATAATTTCCCGCCGTGGTTTGCTTCTCAATGGGGGGGCCGGGAGGGGAAACAGTAGGCATGGTAGTCATAGGCAGTACGCTGGATAAAGGTCATTCATAAACCGGTTACGCCGCTCTTTTGGCCGAAGCAATAGACGCTGCCGTCGTCAGAACCTATCACTATTTTTTCATCCGCCACGGCGGGGGAACTGGCTATCGCCTGCCCAATTTCGTAAGACCAGAGTTGTTTCCCATCCTCCAGGGAAACCATATAAAGCGACCCATCGTCGGAACCAAACACCACCTTCTCACCGGCCACGACCGGGGAACTCATGATCTTGCCACGGGTGGAAAACTTCCACTTGCTCTTGCCGTCGGCGCGGTCCAGGCAATGGAGCGCCTTGTCTTCGCCGCCAAAGAGAACCCGGTCAGCGGTCACCGCCGCCGAAGACATGTAGGGGAAATCCAAGTCGTGGTACCGCCAGAGAACCTTTCCTTCCGTGAGGTCAACACAAAGAAAAGCGTTGTCATAATGGCCCACGTACGCGCGATTTCCGGCCAGGGCCGCCGAAGCGGCTATGTAACCGCCCGCATCAATCTCTTTGACCTTTGCGCCGGTGTCGGCGGACAGGACATGCACCATGGCGTCGCACCCACCGAAAACGACCAGACCGTTGGCCACCGCGCATGAGCCGTTGATGTAATTGCCCGTTTCGTAAGTCCATAACGGTTTGCCGTTGGTCGCATCGAGGCAATAAAGTTTAAAATCGTAGCTGCCGATGAGGACGCGCGTGGCGCCGCCATTCGGGCCGGCCAGATTAGCCGACCCCATAATCTTGCCTTCGGTCGCGTATTTCCACAGTTGTTTTCCGGTGGAGGCCTCAAGGGCGTAGAAAAGACCTTCGATTGTTCCGACAAAAACGGTGCCATTGGCCAGCAATGGCGCGGCATCCACCGCCGCGCCGGCCTTAATTGACCAAAGTTCTTTTCCCGAAGCAAAATCCAGTGCATGCACCTGGCCGTCGTTGGAGCCAATGAATACCTTGCCCCCGCCGATGACGGCCGAGGACTTTACCGGGCCGCCCGTCTTGTAGGTCCAAAGCAACGCGGGTTTTCCCGGCAACGCCCCATCGGCCACGCCGGTCAGGCCGGGATCGCCCCGAAAACCAGGCCAGCCCGCCGCGGGGAGCGTCGCGGCGGCTCCGCCCATCAGCAGCGCGATAACGCTGCGCAACAGGGGAACAAAACAACCATGACTCGCTTGCCGCATCGGTTCGATAATTTTGGCCGGAGCAACCATCGCCCATCTGCCTCGAATTGGCAAACAAAATGATACGTGTAAGTATTATTTATTGAGTTCAAGCTCAGCCAGAAAAGTGTCTTTCAAGATTACCCGGTAAGCCATTGGCCAAGGCGGGTGCGAACATCACGCGCTGAATGCCCTTGCCCCAGAGCAGTGTCAGCTTGGGCAAACACGTCGTCCAAGGAGGCCAAAAGCCGTGGGTCGTTTTCGTCACACTCGTTCAAACCATTCTGACGTCCTTCTTTTTCCACAAACGCCACCCAAGATTTTAGGGCAAGGTGGCGAAGCTCTTCCGGCCCCAAGTGGTTTAATTCGGCTTCGATTTCCGCTAAACTCATAGAATCCTATGGTATCCAACGAAGCACGCAAAGACATGCAGCCAGCCTAACCCCAAATCCTCGCCTAAGCCGAGGATTTTCACGGTCCGGAGAGCGCGACCGACTCGGTCGCGGTGGTCGGCGTTTCGCCGACCACATGTTTCCAGTCCTATACAATTCCTACCGAAGCATTCAGGCGCAGAGCGAACATTAGGCGAGGATTTGGGCTAACCTGCCAAGGTCATCTGCGCGGAGGAGCAGGCGGGTTGCGGGACGGCGTTCTTGGCCAGCCAATCAGTCAATTCTTCGAGTTTCCCCGCCGAATAGTCGCCCATCAGGCAGATTTGGATCCAGTTGCGGTGGCGCAGATAGTCGCTCCCGTAACTGAGCAGGAAACCGGCTTCATGCAACTTCTGACCGAGTTGGGTTGAGCTTTGGCCGGGCGGAAGGGCAATGGTAACGACTCCAGGAGTAGCATCAGCGTCGGAAGCCACCAAGCGAAAGCCCATGGAACGCAGGCGCGGACGCAAGCGGGCCGAGATGGCGGCCACCTCGCCAAGTTTCTTGGGCCAGTCGGTTTGGCGGACAGCGGCGTCTAAAGCTCCGACCAAATTCGAGGAATGAGTAAAAGCCACACCGTGATTAGCGGCGTACCAACCCAAATCGAGGTAGCGCGGCAAGACCGGCGAAGAGGTGATGGCGTGATTGTGAAAGACCAGACAAAGTCCCGGATACGCTCCCAAGCCTTTGCCGCTCGCCCCGGAAGCAAGATAAATTCCTTCGAGATTGACCGGCGCAACCCCAATGGAACTGATGCAGTCAAGGCACAACCTCACTTCCATTCTGGCGCAAAGCGCTCGCAAGGCAGAAAGCGGATTGAGCGTGCCGGTGGAGGTTTCTGAATGAACACACCACATCCATCCTACAGCCGGGGCATGGGACAGAAACTGCTCAATCGCCTGGAGGTTGAAGGGCTCGCCCCATTGCAATTTGAGTGAATCAAACGTCAGACCAAAGCGGGTGGCGTGGTCGATCAGGCGCTCGCCAAATTCACCGTTGCTGACGATCAGGCCGGGCTTTTTCTCGAGGGTCAACTGCGCGCCGATGGCGTCGTTTGCCAGCGTGCCGGAACCAAGCAGGACTTGCACATCTCGCGCCCGGACCAACTGGCAGAGCCCGTGGCGCACTTTTTGAAATTCGGCGCGGAAATAATCCGAGCGATGGGACTTGGGCGGCCGCTCAAAGGCGCGGCGCACGTTGTCCGCAATGGTCACGGGTCCCGGCAGAAAGCTCGTCGCTCCCCTGCCCTGCATGGGCTGGCGGAGGAACTCTTCCGCCTGTTTTTCAAAGGTCTCCAAGGTTAAATACATTGGTTGAAACATCGCTTCCCCGGAGCCCACCACAGGCCCAAAGGGGACAAAGCCAAGATGCCGATAGAGTTTTTGCTGGCGGGTTGTGCCGGAGATGACCCCCAAGTCGTAACCATGTTCCAGGCCATATTGCCACATCAGCGCCGCCAAACCGCGGAACACTTGGGTATTGCGAAACTCCTTCTGCACCGATAACAAGCGAATTTCGCAGATCCGCCTGCCCGGCGGCAGATAGGAGTCCAAATTGGGCAGTTTCTGGTCCAGCGAAAACGGCCGACGGCCCCGGGCCGCGATCATCCCCGCAACACGGTCGCCGCATAAACAAATCAGGTACGTGTTTTCGTTGTGGAACTTATCGACCAAACGTGGCGCGCCAGGGGAGGGGTGCTGCGGAATCTCCTCGACAAACGTGCGATAATTAAGCTGATGAATTTGTTCAAATTCCCAATCTTCGGTAGCGACTTTGAATTGCAGGGATCGTGTGCTCATAGACTCGACGGGAATCAATTAAAACACCGGCGAAAACAGACGATGGGCTGCAGTCTGATACTTCATGGGCGGGAGATTGCAACATTCAGAGAACTCTGTCAAACCAAACCGCCAAGCCTTGGGACCGCATGGCCCTGGGACCACAACCCTGAATTGAACCCATTCAATGTCCTTCATTATCATTCTGTTCCACCGCCGACCCAATCTATACCCAGCTCTTTGTTACAATAAAAGTCCAAAATGTGGCGATGAAACACAGGCTTGGCCTGGAGCTCAAAACCCTCGGGAAATCGATTTGCTTTCCACTTCCGCTTCCAGATGGGTTCAGGCGGTGTTGACTGAAGCAAGTTCGCTTCGTTCCCAGGATTTGGCGTCCTCCGGGCAGTTGATGGAACGTAGAAAGTCCGTTTTCCATTCGCTCGGCTGACAAGGATCGGCTGGGAATTTGCGAGTAGCGATTTGATCGGCGATAAACAGTGCCGCAGTTATGGAGAATTTCCCCTCCCCAAGCGCCTCCGGATTGTCCAACGAGGCGAGGGCAGCCACCACGTTGTCCGGCATGCCCCATAAATCCAGCAAAAACGCCCCTATCTGCGATGGACTGGCTTTGAAGTTTTCACGCAAATGGTGAGCCAAAGGGGCATTAGCCCGCAAGGCGGCATCAAGAGCGGCTTGGAATTCTTGGGGAAAATTATCAATCAAAATTAACCGTCCTGTCTCGTGCAGCAAGCCGGCCAGGAAGGCCTCTTCCTGCATGGAGCGAGGCAGGCCCTGCTCCCGGCAATAAACCTGGGCCAGGGCCGCCGTTTCCCAACAGTGGCTCCAAATTGCCGGCAGACTCGTGGCTGGATGCGCGGAGTTCTGGAAATGCTTAAAAAGCGTCTGTGCCAAAACGACCGCGCAAATGAGATTCGTGCCCAGACATAGAACCGCATCCACCGGATTGGTGATCAAATAATCTCGTCCGAATAAGGGCGAATTGGCCAATTGCAGCACCTTTGAGGAAAGCCCCGCGTCTTGGGCCACCATTTGACCGATAGTCGCACTGGCTCCGCGATTGTCCTCCAATTCCACCAGCAAGCTGTGCTGGACTTGCGGCAAGGAAGGCAAGGAGCGTAGCCCAGCCACAACTCCTTTCAACCCATCGTCGGACATCCGCTTTCGGGCGGCAAAACTTCGCCGCAGCAATTCCTTTAACTGCCCGGCATCAAACGGCTTGGCCACATATTGATGCGCTGAGGTAATCACCGTCAATTTGTCCAGCGAGACAAATCCAGACATGATAATGCGCAGGGTGCCTGGCGACGCTAATCTCACCGCTTCCAGCAATTCGCCCCCTTTCATGTCAGGCATGCGATAATCGGAAAGGATCAAATCTGGCGGGTTGGTCTTGACCGCTGCGAGGGCGGCATGGGCATGAGTGAAACCAGTCACCTCTGCCTCTGGCATCAAGGCACGGACGACCATGACCGCCGTTTCCAGCACTTCGCTCTGGTCATCAACAATATAAATGGTCTTTTTCATATTTGCCCGCCACCAATGACAAGCATCCTCCTTTGACTAACTTCATTGAGGTGTCTAATCCAGAAAAAACCCCTTTCAGTCGCGATATATTTGAGATTTCTCGCGACCGGAAGACCGGTGGTTGGACTTCATCTTGGCAAGACGAGGGTCCGTGTGGAGCAATAGGAGCCAGCTCCCGCAGGATGAGAAAAAATCGTGGCGAGCTTTGCCGGATTCCGGTTGGTTCCAACAACTTTTCGGTTATCTTGATGGCATGCTGTCCATTGCCGAACAGTTGGAATCCCTCCCGGCGCTCAATCGCGTGGCCATTCCAGACCTTTGGCAGCAGCAAGCCGTCGCCGCCTTGCGCGCGGGGAAAGACGTGGTCGTCCAAGCACCCACCGGCGCTGGCAAGACATTGATCTTTGAACTGTGGTCCAACCAAGGCCGGAACCGCGGCCAAGCCATTTATACTGTGCCCACTCGGGCGCTGGCCAACGACAAACTGGCGGAATGGCGGGCGCGCGGGTGGGATGTCGGTATCGCCACTGGAGATTTGTCGGAGAACCTATCAGCTCCCGTGGTGGTGGCGACTCTGGAAACGCAGAAAGGCCGCTTAATTCAAGGGTTCGGTCCGGGTTTGCTGGTGGTTGATGAGTATCAAATGCTGGGGGACCTCGATCGAGGCTTGAATTACGAGTTGGCCTTAGCCTTGGCCCCTCCAGGAACACAACTGCTGCTCTTGAGCGGCAGTGTCGCCAATCCCCAGGCTGTGGTGCAATGGCTGCAACGGCTCGGACGCCAGACGGTTCTGATCCGCCATGAACTGCGCCCTGTCCCGCTGGAAGAGATCGATGCCCATCAACTCAATTATCACGTCCCGGCGGAAATTCGCGGCTACTGGCCTCGGCTGGCCGCCAAGGCCTTGGCGGAAGATTTGGGACCGATCCTGGTCTTTGCCCCACGCCGCCAGTCAGCGGAGGATATGGCGGAAGAACTGGCCCGCTGGCTGCCGACTCCAAATCCTCTCAGTTTGAGCCCCGAGCAGAAGGTGCTCGCCGGGGAAAATCTATCGCGGATGCTCAAGAGCCGCATTGCCTATCATCATAGCGGTTTGAGCTACGCGGCGCGGGCCGGGGTGATCGAACCGTTGGCCAAGGCGGGCCAATTGCGGGTAGTCGTCGCCACAATGGGGCTGGCGGCGGGGATTAATTTTTCCCTCCGCAGTGTTGCGCTCGCCGCGGAATCGTACCGTTTCGACAACCGTGAACAATTGCTTCGATCAGATGAGATTTTGCAAATGTTTGGGCGGGCCGGACGGCGCGGACTGGACGAAACGGGTTTTATCATCATTACGGCCAATGGTCTGCGCCTGCTGGATGCCCGTCCGGGCCATCTGGCGCGCGGCGGGTTGGTGGATTGGAATGTTTTGTTGGGCCTAATGGACGCCGCTGTCGCGCAGGGGATGGACCCTCTCCAGCAGGCCGTCCGGGTCCAACAACGTCTGTTCACGACCCGGCCCATTACTCTGGGCATTGAAGAATCAATTCAGCATCCGGAAGTTCCCTGCGGTTTGCACACCGACGCCGAACGGGCCCGGCATGTCCGCCAGCGCGTGCGGCAAATATTAAACAGCCGGGGCGAATGGCAAAATTATCCTCCAACGCAAGACCGGCCCGCGAAGGAAGTGCGCGTCATGGAAAACGTGGAAACCAGGCAGATGCATTCAGCCTTAAATGATCCAGCCGCGATTGAAAAATTGGCGGCGGGGAGCCTTTGCGTATTGCATGAGGACGAACAAGGAAAGACTTACGGACGAGCCATGACCGTCGCCGACGTGCTCCATGACAACCGCGTGCTCCTCACGAAATGGGTCCGACGCCTGATCAATTGGAATATGCGTCAGGTTCCGCGCGAGGTTTGGGCGCAAAAAATCATGCCGTTGCTGGAAACAAGATTGGGCGAACAGAAAACGCCCGCGACCCGTTTTGTGCAGGAAGACCAGCGCATCGTCGCCCTAATCAGTTTGGCCGATACAACGATGCGGGTTCCGGTTGATGCGCATGGCGTGGCATTGTGGAAGCCGTTTGAGCGCGACGTTCTTCCACCCGATTGCGCGCAATGCGCTCTGGTCCCGATTTGCCGCGATCTTCCCACCCAAACTGGCGTGGCGCTCCTTTGGCGGCGGCTTGGACTGATCACGGTTGATGGGGCGCCGACTCGGCGAGGGAAGATAGCCAGTTTTTTTTCACAGGGCGATGGTTTGGCGGTGGCGGCAGCCTTGGAAGAAGAGGCCTACGCCATCCAGGAATTGATCTATGATTTGGCGAACTTGGACGCGAGTTTTCGCTTCTGTGGAGAGGAGAACCGATGGGCTGGCCGATTGGCGCGCGCCTGCCAAAAGGCTTACGGCACCAAAACTGTCCAGGGCTATTTGGAATCAGGGGTGCCGCCCAAGTACGGCGCAGGCGCGGAACAAGTGGTGGCCGCCGTGCATAAAGACCCGGCCGGCAAGCACAAGTGGGTCCGCGAATCACTGGGAGCCGGGGACATCGATCGCATCATCATCGAGTGGCGCAGCACTTTACGACAGATTGCCCACGCCCCGGATTTGGACTGGACGCGCTGGCGGGAACTGCAAAGCCAGGCGCGGGAACTTCTCCAGGAGACTGAATCACCCACCATTACCAATCTGCCGCCCTTGGAGTATCATCAGACCAAACGGGTCGATCATCGGCTGATTCTGCGCAGGCACTGAGACCGCAAATCAGTTTGCCCCCTGGTCAATCCAGGCGCGGACCAAACCGATTTGCTCCTTGGTGAGCTGTTTGAGATTATCCTTATTCTTGGGGGGCGGCATGTAATCGTCCGGGTCGCCGAGAAACGAAATTTGGGCCACCAGCACGCTCTTGGCGCTGTTGCCGGGTATGATGGCCGGACCGTCTTCCCCGCCCTTGCGCACTGCCTCCAAGGTGTCCAGACGCAGCTTGCCTTTGGGCTTTTGATTCTTGGGACCGTGGCAGGAATAACAGGATTGGGCAAAGATGGGTTGAATATCGGCCGCGTAGGTTACTCCTTTTTTGGGCGAAACCGGCGGCAACAGGCTGGGATCAATGGGCGCTTTGTCATCAGCCAAAGCGCTCAGGCTCAACAGGGCAAATCCGCAGATAAGGAACCGAACCGTTCTTTTCAACAACATGCGTCGTGTTTAACCAATAGCCGGGCGAAGGTCAAACGAATTAGAAAAGGTGCGTGAGAGACCCAATCGCCATGACGGCAATTGGTATTAAGACAAAAATCGCCAGGCTCATTCGCGCGCAAACACCACCCCAAAACAGGTAGCGGCCTGCCGGGTTCCACAAATCGCCCTGGCCACCCCGCGCGCGGCGGTACAAAATGACGGAATGCAGAGCCAGAGGAATTCCGATGATTGGCAGTAAACCAAAGATTCCGAAAGCAAAACAGCGCAAGGAACACTGGATAAGTTCGGCTTTGCTCATGGGATGTTTGGCTTTCATTTTGGCTTTGTTTGATTAGCCCCTGGCTCGCCCCCGTGGATGGCGTTCGTCGAATAGGCAGCGAGTCGGCGGGTTTGGCGCTGGTCAATGATCTTCACGCGGTCTCGGAGCCTGTTGACCGTAGAAGTGTTGGCCGCTGTGAGCACGACCATGAATGCCAGCAACACAAGGACGATTAAGACCGCAGAACCGCCGCGCGAGGAGCGCGAGGAGCGCGAGCCTTGGATAAGAGTGCGATTTATTCTCATGGATGGCCCTCGCTTCCAGGCGCGCAGGATTCAAATGTGAACAGGGGACGCAATTGGGTCTCTCTGCGCTTTGTTTTCAGTTCCAATTCCCATCGCCAGGCAAGGACATGGCCGCGATCTTCAGATTGCATTTGCGATGATTTGACATTCGAAAGAAAAAGTTCATTTGGAGCGGCCGGGCTGGCTTGCCGACGAATTTCTCCATTGGCGAAAGTATAGAGCACGTCGCCATCGGCCAGAGGCACCCGGCATTCTCCGCCTTCGGCTGTGGAGGTCACGCGCACCGCCCCTGTCGCCCCGCGAATATCCGCGCGCCAACGCTCGCCAATGTCAAGGGCGCGAGCCACATCATCCGCGCTGTGACGAATGGAGGTGGCACTGTGCAAACACTCAAAACAAGTCATCGAGGCGCTCCCCACTACCACAAACAAGACAGCCAAATAAACCAACGCCTCCAAAAGCGTAAAGCCACGGGGCGAAGCGACAGGACGATGGGGAAAAATATTCATTTGACGGTGACCTCGCGGATGATCGGACCAATGCCTGATTTTTTTGCCGCCGCCCAACGCAACTGAATCTGACGGCCGGCGCGAGTAACCGTAAATTGGCCGGGAGGCAGATTGGTGGCCGCGTTGGCATGGACCGCATATGGCCGTGAGCCTTCGGGAAGATCGCGCCACCCTCCGGCGGCCAGAATTTCGATCTCGCCATCGACAATTTCCATGGCCACGGCCCGCTGGTAAGTGAGACGAAACAGTTTGGCGTCCGTGTGCAGAGAAAAACCAAGAGGAAAAACAGCGATTATTAGGATGGTCATCGCCATCACCACCTCGAAAAGCAGAGTCCCGCGCTGACGTCCCCGCGAAGAATGCTGGATTACCATAACACCCCCGCGTCGATAACGGAGACCAGGAACGCAAAGACAGAAACCACCACCACGCCTACAAAGAGACCACTCCACAAGACCAAAACGGAAGTAATCCCATGCGTTGCCGCTTGCTCTTCCTGAAAAGCTTTGGCGTCGAGCCACTCGTGCCAACCCGCAAGAGCGCGCAGAAATCCGCCGCTGCCTTGCAAAGCGTTGGTCAAGCGCCAGCGGAATTCACCGGAATCATCCATGCTTTGGACGGCTTTGGGCAAGGTCTCCCCCTGCTGCAAGGCCTGCACGGCACGAGCGGCGCGCCCGCGGAAAAGCCGATTGGCCGTGCAATCGCCCGCCAGCGCCAGCGCCTCCGGCTCGGAAACCCCGGAATCGAGCAGGATGGCCAGGAGAGTGGAAAAATCGCGTTGCATGCGTTTGCGCCGCCAAGGCAAGCGGTAGTAAAGGCCCTGAAAACATGCCGCCGCGCGCGGACCGCCAATATAGACAAATGCCGCCACCCAAAGAAGTCCCAGGACAAAACATTGGAGATAAATGATCGCGAGCCGATGGTGATAAAGAAAGGAAACATGGATACTGTTCCCCACCCCCAAGCCTTCACTGATCTCCATAAATTTCGGAAAAACCAACACCTCAAGCACTCCTAACACCCAAAGGCCCAGTGGCGTAATGACCAAAGTAAGAACCACCAAATAGCTCATCGCACTCCGGGTTTGAGATACGGCATCTTTTAGTAATTGACGGCAGGCGGGGATGACTTTCCCAATGTCGCCAATTTTCTGCCCGGCCTTCAGCATGGCGGTAATTTGCGGGGGCAAAAAGCGCGGGACTTTGGCCAAAGCTTCCTCCAAACGCAAATTCTGTTCGAGCCATGCCGCCACCAGATGAAAGCGGACTCCCAACGAAAAGTCTCGGCTCTGCGCCACGGAAATCAGGGTTTCCTCAAGAGGCTGTCCGTTTTTCAGCGCCGCCTCCACCAAGTCCAGGAACAGCCGCGCGCGTTCCGCCCGGCGCATGGGAAGCGTCAGAAGATAGTGCGCCACATACAAGACACCGCTGACCAACGCGATGCCCACCCCGTACAAGAGCACGGTCAGCGCCAGGCGGGACAGAATGTCAAAATCAAAGTTCATCGCGGCATGGACCCCGTATCACCAAGCGAGTTCATCAGTGCGATCAGCGTGCCTAGGACCGGCTGAATCTGACTCACGATGACCAGGCCCAGAACAATCACCGAGCAAGGCAAGGCTGAATAAAGCAGGACTTCTCCTCGGTAGGAAGCTCGGGTCTGGTACATCTCCGCCGCGCGCTCAAAGCCCGACGATAAAGCCTCTCCAGATTGTCCCACCACCCATACAAAGAGCGGCGGAAAAACTCGTCCCCCGGCCGCCATTTCCGGGAATTTTCCCCGACCTTCTCCCAGGCGCTGTCGCCAATGGGCGATTTCAACGCCGGCCGGAGTCCCCTGCTCCAGCTTTTCCGCCAGTCCAAGCGCTTTATCCAAAGGCAGCCCGCTCTTGAGCATCAGCGCCAGAGCCGAAGCCACTTGCGACAGACTGGCTTCCTTAAACGCGGGCAAGCGCCAACGCGCGAAACGACGGATCGCAGGAACCGTCACGGCGAACACACATAACAGCGCCGCGAGCCCAACCAGAAGAGGAGGACACCAGACAACAACCAAGGCGCGCGATGCCCCGCTCCACCCAAAAAAAGGCGATTGGAAAAGCGTGGAATTGACCAGTGTGCTCAGCAAGAAGGACAGGAAACACGAGAGCACGAACGCGCCGCACAATACAATTGCCGGATAGACCATCAGGCCTTTGAGGCGCGTCCAGATAACTTGGCGCTGCTGGTAATAATCAGCCAAGAGCGTGAGCACGCCCGGAAGGTCATTGGATTGCGCGCCTACTTCGAGCATCTGCCGATAAAAATCGGGCAATTGGCGAGACTGCACAGCCTCGCGCAAAGGCACGCCTTTTGCCAGATCCTCCCCTAATTTGACCAATTCCGCGCGCAACGGGCCCGCGCGCATTTCGGCGCATAAGCGTTGCAAAGCCCCTTCGAGCGGGATGCCGTCGCGCACCATGGTGGCGAGTTGCTGATTAAAGAAGGCAAATTCCTCGTATTTCATAGGCCGAAGACCCTTTCGTATTCCGGTTGATTAGTAAGGCCCTGGCGCAAGAGCGCGCGCGCACATTCGTCCAGCGAATGCTGCGGGGCTATCGTTTCCCATTGCTGCGACCGGATCTGTGCCCGCAGAGGATCCGTCACACACAGCCATTCGACCAGAGGCACCCTTCCCTTGTAACCGGTCTGCAGACACGACGCACAACCGTCGCCGAGGCATTGCCGGCACAATTGGCGCATCAGACGTTGGTTCAAAATGAGGTTCATGGCCGCGGCGATGGCCGAGCGATCATGGCATAACACCGATAACCGCTCCAACACGCCCTTGCAGGAACCGGCGTGTAGCGTTGAGATAACCAAGTGCCCGGTCAGAGCGGCGCGGACCGCAATGTTCGCCGTTTCCTCGTCGCGA
>Ga0182016_10003660_pt1 | contig 17415 bp, 4 predicted proteins | sample 712S2MmetaG_FD_120491 | JGI IMG/M metagenome (GOLD analysis project Ga0182016, IMG submission 120491) | Permafrost microbial communities from Stordalen Mire, Sweden - 712S2M metaG | ecosystem: Environmental > Terrestrial > Soil > Wetlands > Permafrost | place: Sweden: Stordalen | collected...
AAGGCGCGGCAGACAATAGCCCACAGCTTGAGCTGTGGGTTGGGCGATGGAAAAATTTACCAGCCCCGGACGGGGCGGAAGACGGTCATTGCGGAGATCAGATGAAATTGTAGTTTGATGATTAGAAACCTTGGCGTCTTGGGGCCTTGGCGGTTGATTTAATTTTATGAAAATGCGTTCCTGGAGTTTGATTTTGTTGTGCCTGCTGTTGCTGGCGGGCGCGTGGTTGTTCTGGTCGCCGGGCAGTGGCCACCGGCAAACGGCCGCCCCGGCGGTGCGGCCCTACCTTGCGGCCGCCGTCACCACCACCCGTTCCGCTTCAACCGCGCCGCTGCTGTTTGGCTGCGGCAACGCCGCCACCAACAGCGCGCCCAAGACGAACGCCTTCGCCTGGCGCCTTACCAACACCCCAAAATCCCTCACCCAGTTGATGGGAGACCCGCACGCCATCCTGTTGGAGAACGCGCTGCTGGACACGCGCGTCGCGTTGAATCTTTCCATCCCGAAAAATTTGCAAGCCCAGGGCGATCCGGGTGCCTGGATCGTGCAGGCCAGCGGCCCGATCAACAACGCCTTCCGCGCGGAACTGGCGGCGGCGGGCGCGCAGATCGTTTCCTACATCCCGAACAACGCCTATCTCGTGCGGCTTTCAGTGGCGCAGGCCAATGGGCTGACGGGCAACGCGCACGTGCAGGCGATTTTGCCGTATGAACCGTATTACAAAATTTCGCCGGTCATCCCCGTGGGGACGAAACGAACAACGGCGTCCGTGACGCCCGCCACAAATTCCCTGCCGCCCCGGCCGACGTTGCTGGCTTTGGCGATGCAGCAAAAGCCGCTGCCGCCGGGAACTTTTTTGAAGCTGGGGTTGTTTGGTGATGGCACGGCGGAGACCATTTCGCAGATTGAAAAGCTCGGCGGGAAAATCGTGGGCGAGGATCGCTCGCCGTTCGGCCCGATTGTGTTCGTGCAACCGCCGGCGGATTGGCTGGCGCTGGTGCAACTGCCCGGCGTGCAGATTGTGGAGCCGGCGGCGCGGCGCGGGGTGGCGAACGACCTCGCGCGGGTGACGCTGGGCATTTCCACCGACACGGTCACGGCGACGAATTATCTGGGCCTCTCCGGTTTAAATGTGCTGGTGGAGGTAAACGACACCGGTATTGATGCGACGCATCCTGATTTCGGCGTCACCGGCAGCGCGGAAAATCCGGGTTCCGCGTCACCAAGCCGCATCATTGCTGATTCGCCATTGAGCATCGTGGACACGAACGGCCACGGCACGCATGTAGCTGGCATCATCGCAGGCAATGGCTCCGAATCCTATAATGTCGCCAACGTCCCGCAAGGCTCGGTGACCAACGCAGATTTCCGTGGCAAGGCCCCGGCGGCGCGGTTGTATTCGGTGGCAGCGATGAACAACTCGGGTTCGGTGGACGTTTCTGACTATTACCTGCAAACCGCCCCGGCATTGACCAACGCGCTCATCTCGAACAACAGTTGGACCTATGTGGGCGACACCTCCTATGACCTGGCGGCGGCCAGCTACGACGCGGCGGTGCGCGACGCGCTGCCAACGGTCACCGGCTCGCAGCCGGTGCTGTTCGTGTTCGCGGCGGGCAACGACGGCGGCGGCGATGACAACGGTGGCAGCGGCAACCCGGACACGATCTTGTCGCCCGGCACGGCCAAAGACGTCATTACCGTCGGCGCGCTGGAGCAGGATCGTGGCATCACGAACACCTATACTCCGCTGGGCACCACCAACCCGGTGGAGGCCTGGGCGGCGGGCACGTCCAGCAGCTACGAGGTCGCCGGCTATTCGGCGCGCGGCAACGTGGGCATCGGCACGGAAGGGACGGCAGGACGGTTCAAACCGGACGTGGTGGCTCCCGGCTCTTTCGTGGTCTCAACCCGTTCCGAGCAATGGGATCAAAATGCTTACTATAATCCGACGAATGACAATATCACCGTGATGCCCGACTTCGTGGATCCTCTATCCATAAGCGATCCCAACTCCGCTTCATTTTTTGTGTATGACAATGCCGCCGTGGTGACCATCCAGTTGCAGCCCATCGCCACGGCCACCTCACCGTTGACAAACAACCTGTCCATTTATGTCTGGCCGGGAACCGATCCCCTCACGGCAGCTCCAATAATCTTTACGGGCACTAATTTTGTTTCGCTTCCGGCCGTGCCCAGTGGCACCTTCTGGTCATGCGCCGTCAGCAACCCCAACCCGACAACCATCAGCTACAATCTGGTGGCGGATGTGCTGACCACCAACGACCTCGGCGATTATTTCAACGTCTTAAGCAACTTGAACGACTCGATCGGGCCGTGGTATCGCTACGAATCCGGCACGAGCATGGCAGCCCCGGCGGTGTCCGGCTCGCTGGCGCTGATCCAGGATTATTTCACCAACACACTTCAACGCACGCCCAGCCCGGCCTTGCTGAAAGCGATGCTCATCAACGGTGCGCGTGCCGTGGGCAGTTACACGTTCACCGTCACCAATAACATCAATTATCAGGGCTGGGGCCTGGCCAACGTGCCGAACTCGGTGCCGCCCGGCCTGACCAATCAACTCAACGCGGCGTGCTCCACCTTGTTCTTGGATCAAAGTCCGACCAACGCACTGGCGACCGGCGACCAACAGTCATTTCTGGTGTCCGTGCCCACCAATTCCTCAACTGCGGCGTTGTCGCTCCCGCTGCGCGTGACGCTGGCGTGGACCGATCCGCCCGGCAACCCCGCCGCCGCCATCAAGCTGGTCAACAACCTCATCCTGATGGTCAGCAACAATGTCACGGGCGATGTTTATTTCGGCAACGACATCCCATCGGGCAGCACGTTCAACGAAGTGTGGGACACGAACGGCGCACCGAACTTGGATACCATCAACAACATTGAAAACGTGTTTCTGCCCACATCGGCCGCCGGCAGCTACACCGTCACCGTCCTTGGATACAGCGTGAACGTGAATGCCGTCACCGCGCAGACCAACAACACGGTGCAGGATTACGCGCTGGTGATCGCCTGCGGCGAGGGCGAAGTAACCAACGCCATCACGGTCACCGCCAGTATGCCGGTTTCCAATCCCACCGGCGATCAGGACATCACCGTGGTGGGCATCAACGGCAATGGCATGGCCACGAACAGCGACGCCATTGGCGGCGTCTTCCTCAACCAGCTCGCCGGCGCAAGCTCGCCGCTGTTGGGCACAAACATGACCTCCATCGGTATCATTACGGTATTGAATACGAACAACCTTCCTATCCCAGCCTCACCTGGCGTAGGGACCAATTCCGTTTTAACGCTGGGCCAGACCAACCAGTGGCATTTCTATGTGGTCCAGAACACCACGGGCTTCACCAACGCGGCCTTCGTCACCTTCCTGCAGGAGACGCTCTCCATGCCGCGCATGGGGGTGTTTGTGAATCCCAACGCCGATCCCTCGCAGAATCCGACGACGCCGGAGGCGGACGTTGACATGTATGTTTCAACCGATCCTTCGCTGACCAACTTGAATCCGGTGGTCATCTCCAATTGCGTCAACGGCACGCAGGTTGGCGTATCGGTGCCCGGCGCACCACCAATTTTCAACGGCGCATCACTCAGCGGTCTCGGCACGGAATATGTCGTGGATACAGGTTCCCAGCCAAACCAGGTTTATTACGTCGGCGTGAAATCAGAAACCGCCGTCGCGGCGGAATATGGTTTCCTGCCGGTGTTCAGTCAGGCGCCCTTCAGCGAAATCGTGAACGGCATCGAAACCGTCAACGGCCTGCTGCTGCCCATGCTTGTTCCCGACGGCAGCCCGGCGCATCCGGGCACGCGGTATATTTTTGCGCTGGCCATCCAGCCCATCACGGTGGCCAGCGTGATTGTCAGCAACCAGATCGTGCATGAGAATTTTGGAGACCTGGTCGGCACGCTTTCCCATAACAACATGGGCGTGGTCTTGAACAACCATGATTCGCCCGCCACGCCGCCCCCGCCGGGGCCTTACAACTTCACCTATGACGACAGTCTGTCTCCCGTCGCCGGTTCACAGCCACCAGACGGCCCGGGCACCCTGCAGGAGTTTCAGGGACAGTCGGGCGTCGGGCCATGGATTTTGACCGAGGTGGACAATGCGCTTACGGCGACCGGCGCGGTCACGGGGCTGACCCTCACCATCGCGCCGCATAAGGATTTGAGTGCTGGCGTCTCTGTTTTAATTCCCGGTCATGGCTATTTCTATGGCTTTATTGACGTTCCGGTTGGCGCCACCAACCTGACGATTGCGGCCACGAACTACAGTGGATTTGTGACCCCGGATGGAACCGACTTTACTACCTATATCCTGGACACCGTCAATCCGGGCCAGCTCTTTGAAAAACTCGGCCAGCAGCCCGCGCCGCCACCCACGCCGCCGACGAATTATGACAAGATGGTAACCTTGACCAACGGCACGCCGCCGGGCGGCGTCATCACCGTCGGGCCGTCGGACAACCCACCCATTGAGCCGGGCCGCTATTATGTGACGTTGTATAATGCCAGCCCCAAACCACAGGGTTATTGGATCATCGCCCACATCGGCATCGGCCAGGTGCAGCCGGTGAACTTCACCCCGGTCGGCCCGGTGCCGCTGCTGGACGATGCGGTGAGCTATGCCTACATCACCAATTATCCCGGCCTCGGGGCCACCAACGAGACCATTGCGTCCATCGCCGTGGGCCTCCGCGTGGAGCATCCGCGCATCTCGGACCTGGTGTTCACGCTGATCAGCCCGGACGGCACGCGCTACCTGCTGATGCAGAACCGCGGCGGCACCAGCACCAATGGCGCGGGTTTGACCGTTTATTCGACGAACAGCATTGGCAATATCTCGAACAGCGGCACGACCAATGCCAGCACCAATTTTGTCTTTGTCAGCCAGTCCTCCGGGACGCTGCCGATCAGTTGGAATTTCTACACCATCCCGGATCAAATGACGGTTTATAACAACACAAATGGCAATTACGGCCCGGCCAATTTGATATTCAACACGGGCATGACGAATGGAACCGGCCTGGTCAACCTGCCGTTCACGACGACCTCCGGGCTGGCCATTATCATCAACCAGTTTGGGAACACCAACGGCGCGAACGGCGACGCCTGGACCTACACGGCCGGCGGTGTGACGACGAATTTCTATTATCTCACGTTCACCGACGACACGAACATCACTACGCCGCCGATCCCGTCGCCGATGATCCCGATCAAGTTCGCGCCGACGCCGTTCGTGCCGGGCGGAAGCGCCGCTTCGGCCAATCTGACCGTCAATGGAAGTTTTGAATCGCCGTCAATTGCCCCCAGCACGATAAGTGCGAATGTTACCGGCGGATATTTTCCGGGATGGACGATTCCTACTGGCAATGTGGATTTGCTCACCGCTGGCTACTGGCAGCCGGCGGCGGGAAACCAGTCCATTGATCTGGACGGGAACACGCCGGGTGCCATTTATCAGGACATCCAGACCGTGGCTGGACAGGTCTATACCCTGCGCTTCGCCCATGCGTGCAATCCCGACCACAAGACAAATCATACCGCGAGTGTTTTTTGGGCGGGTGTGAATGTCACGAATGCGCCTTTCCTAAATACAACTACAACAGGCACATCAATGGGCTGGCAGTATGTCACGCTGCCCCTCATCGGGTCGGGCGGCTTGGATCGGCTTGAATTTGAAGATCTGAACGGTGAAAACGACGGAGCCGGCCCGACTTTGGACGATGTGTCGCTGACACCGGTTACCGTCCCCTTCAACCTTTATTACCAGCCGGAGCAGGATCTCACCCCGCTCGTCGGCACGAGCGCCTATGGACTTTGGACTTTGGAAATTCAGGACGACCGTGTGGGCGCGACGAACAAAACCGTGCTCGACAGTTGGCAGTTGTCGTTTGTGTTTGCCAACACCAATCCCGCACCGGCCGTCCTGTTCCCCGGAACGGAAATCTGCACCACCACCCCCACCCCGGCCGGCGACATCCTGTGGTATCAGGTCAACGTGCCGCTCAATGCCCTTTACGCCACCAACACCTTGTTCTCCGCCGATTTGCCGGTGAACCTGCTGATCAACACGAATTCCCCCGACACCAACGGTGTCTATGTGGTGTTGACGAATCGAACCAGCGGCATTGCAATTTTGAGCACCACCAACGGCACGCCGCTGCTCATTCCCGGCTCGACCTATTATCTCGGGGTGCAAAACCCGAACAGTGTCCCGGTCAACTCCTGCATCGAGGTGGATTTTTATTTGTCGGGAACCCCGTTTGCCTACACGGAACCGGCCCAACTGGTCACGGGCACCAGCGCGCAGCTCAACGGCTTCGCCACGCCGAACGGGTATCCGGCCACCGCCTGGTTCCAATGGGGAACCAATACGCTGTATGGCAGCAACACGCCGCCGGTCCCGGTGGGCAACGGCTTCAACGTGGTCTATGTGACCAACTCGATCCCCACCGTGACGAACGTGCCGTATCATTTCCGGCTGGTCGTCAGCAATACACAGGGGGTGACTTATGGATTTGACCAGATTTTGGATGAAGCCAATGTGGTGGCCTGGGGCGCAAACTATCTCGGACAGCTTGTTGTGCCGACCAATCAAAACGTGACCGCCATTGCCGGAGCCTACGATCACAACCTCGCCCTGACCACCAACGGACTGGTGATGGCTTGGGGGGACACCACATTTGGCCAGTCGAAAGTGCCGGCGGGCTTGAGCAACGCGTTGTCCGTGGCGGTGGCCGGCGGGCAGAATTACAGCATGGCCCTGCGAAGCAATGAAACCGTGTTTTCCTGGGGAGCAAATATTCTCAACGAAACCAATGTGCCGGCGGCCTTGAGCAATGTCGTGGTGATTGCCGGGGGAACGGCCACCAGTCTGGCGCTGCAAAACAACGGCACGATTGTGGCCTGGGGCGCCAATTTCTTCGGCCTCACCGACACCAATGTTCTGGCCGGTGCCAGCAACACGGTGGCCATCGCCGTCGGCACCTACCACGGTCTGGCGTTGAAAAACGACGGAACGGTGACGGCTTGGGGTGATGACAGCGCCGGGCAGACCGATGTGCCCACCAACCTCAACAATGTCGTGGCCATTGCGGCGGGCGAACTTCACAGTCTGGCCCTGAAATATGACGGAACCGTGGTGACCTGGGGCGACGACAGCGCCGGCCAGACCGATGTGCCGGCCGACCTCACCAACGCGGTGGCCATTGCCGCCGGCGGCTTCCACAACCTGGCCTTGAAGGCCGACGGCACACTGGAGGCGTGGGGTGACAATTCCGCCGGTCAGGCCAGCGTGCCCGTGGGCTTGACCAATGTGGTGGCCATCGCCGCCGGTTATTTTCACAGCGTGGCCCTGACGCCGCAGTTGCTGATCAATTCGACCAATCCGTTTGTTTTACCCATCACCCCGGGCGTGCCGCAAACAAACAACATTTTTGCCGGAAACATCACCTATTATAAGGTCAACGTGCCAACGAATGCGGATTTCGCCACCAACACGCTGCTGTTCGCGACCAACGGGGTGCTGAACATCTGGTTCAGCACCAACACGCCCGCGAAGCCCAACGCCACCAATGCCACCCTGCTGGGCGGCAATGTCACGTCGGGGACGTGGATTTTCAACACCAATGGCGGGCCCGGTCTTCTTCCCGCGCTGGTGCCGGGTTCGACCTACTATCTCGGCGTGCAGAATCCGGGCAGCGTCACGGTGAATTACGCGGTGGAAGTGGACTTCCACCTGACCACGTCCACAAATGTCATAACGATTTCGAGCATCATCCACACGAACGGCGGCTTCCTGCTGACGTGGTTTGCGCCGAGCAATGACCTCTTCCAGGTGCAATGGACGGGCGCCCTCAATTCGCCGGTGACGTGGACCACTTTCACCAATCCGCCGGCCGTCAGTTACAACACGAACTTCCAGGCAACGGCGACGAGAGCGCAGTTCAACTTCTTCGATGATGGCACGCAGACCAGCGGCTTTGGCCCGATGCGTTTCTACCGGCTGAAGCTGGTGACGGCACCCGCCAACACGCTGACTTTGCCGGCGCAGAGCAACCTCGTTGTCGCTGCCGGCAGCAACGTCACCGTGACCAACAAGGCCACGGATTCCAATCTTTCCGCCGTCTTGACCTATAGTTTGGTCAACCCGCCCGCCGGCGCTGGAATCAACACCAACGGCGTCATTACCTGGACCAACGCCTCGCCGTCCGGCCTCGCCGCGCGCTTCACCACGCTCGTCACCGACAACGGACTGCCACCAGCGCAGGCCACCAACACCTTCACCGTCTTTGTCCTGCCGTTCCCGTCCATCACGAAGGTTACGGTGACGGCCACGAATGTGACCTTGAACTGGTTCGCGCCGACGAATGATCAATTCCAAATTGGCTGGAAGACCAACCTGGCGTCGCCCACTTGGACGCTGTTCCCCGGCCCGATCACTTCGCCCAACGGCATTTATTCCTTCGTGGACACCAACGCGCCGGTGCTGATGAAGTTCTACGAACTGATCCTGCTGCCCTGAAATTTCCCCTCCCTCTCCGCCGTAAAACGGGGGAGAGGGCCGGGGCGAGGTGGCGCTTTTCGGATTTTTCACCAACTCCCGCTTTGCTTTTTGTGCCGCGTGGCGTAGTGTGAATTTTCGTTTCGACGGGAAATTCACGGCATGAGCAAAGAATTCATCAAGATCGGCGGTGCGCGGGAGCACAACCTCAAAAACCTCACGCTCACGATTCCGCGCGACAAACTGGTCGTCGTCACCGGCCTGAGCGGCAGCGGCAAATCGTCGCTCGCGTTCGACACGATCTACGCCGAAGGCCAGCGCAAATACGTCGAAAGCCTTTCCGCCTACGCGCGGCAGTTCCTTGACCAGTTGCAGAAGCCGGACGTGGATTTCATCGAGGGCTTGTCGCCGGCCATCGCGATTGAGCAGCGCAGTTCCGGCAGCAGCCCGCGCTCGATCATCGCCACCACGACGGAGATTTACGATTACCTCCGCCTGCTTTACGCGCACATCGGCCAGGCGCATTGTCCGGAAACCGGCGTGCCGATTTCCACGCAAAGCACCAGCGACATCGTGGACAAAATCCTCGCGCTGCAGCCAAAAACGCGCGTGATGCTCCTCGCGCCCGTCGTGCGCCGGCAGAAGGGTGAGTTCCGCGACGTGTTTGAGCGGCTGGGCCGCGAAGGTTTTGTCCGCGTGCGCGTGGATGGCGAAATCATGGAGCTGGGCGAAAACATCGCCCGCATCAAGCTCGATAAAAAGAAATTTCACCACATCGAGGCTGTCGTGGACCGTTTGGTGATTGACGAAAAAATCCGTGTCCGCCTCGGCGACTCCGTGCAGACCGCGCTGCGGTTGGGCGAGGGTGTGATGTTCACGCTGCATCAGCTTGAATCTGGTAGGGCGGGCAGTCCTCTGCCCGCCGCGAACATGGCCAAGTCAAATGGCGGCGCGCACGGAGTGACGCACCCTGCCAGTGACGAATGGATCGAGACTTTGCACTCGAACAAAATGTGTTCGCCGGCGACGGGCAAGAGCTACGATCCGCCGACGCCAAAACATTTTTCCTTCAACGCGCCCGCCGGCGCGTGTCCGGTCTGCCACGGCCTCGGCCAGAAAATGGTTTTCGACGAGCACCTCGTCGTGCCCAACGCCGATGAGCCGCTGGAAAGTGCCATCCAGCCGTGGCGGCGCGCGGGCAAGCGGATGAACATTTATTACAAGGCGATGCTGCGAAGCGTGGCCGGCCATTTCAAGGTCGCGCTGGAAACGCCGTGGAAAGATTTGCCGGAGGATTTCAAAGCCGTTCTGCTCCACGGTTCCGGCGAGGACAACGTGGAGTTCAAGTTCTGGCGCGCGGGCAAAGTCAGCAGCATTGACCGTCCGTTCGAGGGCGTGCTGCCGAACCTCGAACGACTGGCGAACGAGAGCGAAAGCGAATTCATCCGCAACCGGCTGAAGGCTTATATGACGCCGCAATTTTGCGATGTCTGCGGCGGCAAACGGTTGAAGCCGGAAATTCTGGCCGTCACGCTCGGCGGCGAACAGTTCGTTTCCCAGCTAAAAATTAAAAGCTCAAAATCCAAAACCCTTAAAATTCCCGGCCTGTCCATCATGGACGTGTGCGGCTTGTCGGTGGACAAGGCGGATGAATTTTTCGCCGCGCTCAAGCTGACGGAGTTCGAGTTGAAAATCGCGGCGGAAATCATCAAGGAAATCCGCGCGCGGCTGGGCTTTTTGCGGAATGTCGGCCTCAATTACCTCACGCTCGATCGCGAGAGCGGCACGCTCTCCGGCGGCGAGGCGCAGCGCATCCGGCTTGCCACGCAGATCGGCGCGGCGCTCGTCGGCGTGCTTTATGTTTTGGACGAGCCGAGCATCGGCCTGCACCAGCGCGACAACGACCGACTGCTCGCCACGCTGAAAGGCTTGCGCGATTTGGGCAACACGGTGCTGGTCGTCGAGCATGACGCGGACACGATTCGCGCGGCGGATTATATTTTGGATCTCGGCCCCGGCGCGGGCGTTCACGGCGGCGAACTCGTGGCAGCGGGCACGTTGCCGGAAATTCTGGCGGCAACGAAATCGCTCACCGGCCAGTATTTGACAGGCGAACTGACCATTCCGGTGCCGAAGAAAAGAATTTCACCGACGGAGGAAAAAGGCTGGCTGGAAGTCGTTGGCGCGACGGAAAACAATCTACAGAACATTGACGTGCGGATCCCGCTCGGCACGTTCACCTGCGTCACGGGCGTGAGCGGTTCCGGCAAGAGCACGCTGGTGAGCGATATTTTGCAGCGGGCATTGTTCCGCAAATTTTACGGCTCCAAGGAACGGCCCGGCGAACACAAGGCGCTGCGCGGTTTTGAAAGCCTCGACAAGGTCATCGTGATTGACCAGTCGCCGATTGGCCGCACGCCGCGCAGCAACCCGGCGACCTACACCGGGATGTTCAACCACATCCGCGATCTGTTCGCCAAGCTGCCGGCGGCCAAAGTGCGCGGCTACGAGCCGGGACGTTTCAGTTTCAACGTGAAGGGCGGTCGCTGCGAAAAATGCGAGGGCGACGGCGTGCTGAAAATTGAAATGAATTTTCTACCGGCGGTGTATGTGACCTGCGAGGCCTGCAACGGCAAGCGCTACAACCGCGAGACACTGGAGATCGCCTACAAGGGCAAAAACATCGCCGACGTGCTCGACATGACGGTGGACGAGGGCGTGGATTTTTTCCGCGCCGTGCCGAAGATCGCCGACCCCCTGCAAACACTGGCGGAAGTCGGCCTCGGCTACATCCACCTCGGCCAGCAGGCGACGACGTTGAGCGGCGGCGAGGCGCAGCGGGTGAAGCTGGCGACGGAGCTGGCGCGCAAGGCCACCGGCAAGACGTTTTACATTTTGGACGAGCCGACGACGGGGCTGCATTTTCACGACGTGGCCAAGCTGCTGGAAGTATTGTTCAAGCTGCGCAACACCGGCAACACGCTGCTTGTCATCGAGCATAATCTGGACGTGATCAAGACGGCGGACTGGATCATTGACCTTGGCCCGGAAGGCGGTGCCGGCGGCGGCAAGATCGTGGCCGAGGGTTCGCCGGAGAAAATCATCCACTGCGCCGCGAGCTTCACCGGGCATTATTTGAAAAGCGTGCTGCCGGTTTGACCGAAAACATCTGGACAACCAAGGCGCAAAGGCGCAAGGCAATTTTCCCCTTTGCGTCTTTGCGTCCCCGTCGTTTGAACAAAACTTCTGGATTTCACGCTTTAGTCATTTCGCGTCGTCGTTTAGATTCAGCGCATGGCATTTTTGCGGCAATGGCTGTTGATCCTGTTCGCGCTCAGTTTGGGCGGCGAACAAATCATGGCCGCCAGCGGGCGGGAAAACCGCGCCTACACGGCGGCGGCGGCGGCATTTCTGGACGGGATGTATGGCCGCGCGGAAACGGCGTTCGCCCAGTTTGTCGAAAAATATCCCAAGTCCGAACATGTCGGCGAAGCCATTTTGCTCCAGGCCCAGGCGGAAATAAAACTCGGTGGTTTCACCAACGCTGTCGCGCGGCTCACCCAGCCGGACAATCTGGCCAAGGCCGGGCCGCTGGCCGACGAATATGTTTATTGGACCGGCGAGGCGCAGTTTCAAAGCGGCAATTATCCGGCGGCGGCGGCAACCTGGATCGCGCTGGCGCAAAAATTTCCGGAATCGCGCCGGCGGCTGGAGGCGTTGGTGGATGCGGCAGCGGCATTCAAAGAACTGGCCGAGTGGCAGCAAATGGTCGCGTTGCTGGGAACGACCAACGGCGTGTTTCAGCGCGCGGCCCAGGCCGACCCGGACGGCGAGTTGGTCGCGGGCGGAAAGTTATTTCTGGCGCAGGCAAGGTTTGCGCTGAAGGATTTTACCGGTGCGGCGGCCATCCTGGAACCGCTGCTGGATTCACCGGCGCTCAAGCCGGAACTGCGCCGGCAATGCGGCCTGCTGCTTTATCAGGTCAAAGTCGCGGCGAATGAGGCGGACGCGGCGCTGGCGGTCACGACCAATCTCCTGCAAATCGCGCAGCTTAAAACCAACGACGTCTGGCGGGCCGAAGGCATGGCCTTGCGCGCCGGGGCGCTGGAACAGCTTGGCCGCACCAACGACGCGATTGCGGCGTATCAGGAAAATGTGACGGGCGCGCCGCCGGACCAGCAGCGCGAGGCGGTTTTGAAAATTGCCCGGCTGGCGGCGGCCCAAAATGACTTCGCCAGCGCCACGACGAATCTGGAAAAATATCTGTCGCAGTTTACCAATTCGCCGGCAATGGACGCCACGCTGCTGACACTGGGCGAGCTGCGGCTGAAACATTTCGCGGGGCAGCCGGCGGCGACGAACGAGCTGGCCAGGGCGCAGACGAATTTCGACCAGTTCATCGGCACGTTCACCAACAGCCCGCTCCTGAGCAAGGCGTATCTGGACCGCGGCTGGTGCGGCTGGCTGACGGCCAAATCCGCCGAGAATGCCGGCGACGCCATCACCGCCGCGCAAAGTTACACCAACAGTTACGAGGATTTTAAAACCGCCGCGCAAAAAATCGCCGCGCTGAACCAGCCGCCGTCCGAGGATCTGCTCGTGGCATGGTTCAAGATGGGCGACGTGCAGTTCGTGCAAACAAATTTTGCGGGCGCGCTGGAAAATTACCGCGCGGTGCTGGACAGCTTGAAACTGTTTCCCGAGGCCAGCGCGACGCTTGGCGACGTGGCGCTGTATCAAGGTGTGCGCGCCAGCGTGAAATTGAACGACATGGCGGACGCAACGAACCTGCTGGCGCAACTGCTGGAGAAATTTCCCGCAAGCACGCTGGCGCCGGGCGGCGCGCTGCTGGTCGCGGAGAGCCAGACGGACCTGACCCAGCCGGCAAACGCCCGGACCTTGCTGGAAAATTTTGAGATGACCTTTACCAATTCGCCGCTGCGCCCGGAGGCGGAGCTAGCCATCGCGCGCACCTACGAACAAGAACGAAACTGGCCCGCCGCCATCACGAATTACGCCGGCTGGCTGAAAAATTTCCCGACAAACGATTTGCGTGCCCAGGCCGGCTATTCGCTGGCGCAGGCGGATTTTCAGGCGGGCAACGAGACGAACGCGTCCGGGCACTTCACCAATTTCGTCGCGCAGTTCCCGATGAACGCGCTCGCACCGCTGGCGCAATGGTGGGTGGCCGACCATTTTTTCCGCGCGGGCGACTTTGAGAACGCCGAAAGAAATTACAAATCCATTTTTCAAAACACCAACTGGCTCGGCTCCCCGCTGGCAAACCAGACCAATCTGTTTTATCCGGCGCAGATGATGGCCGGGCGGGCCGCCGTGGCGCGGCTGGATTACACCGGTGCGAACCGCGATTACTTCGAGAAACTGGAGGCGGACACGAACTGCCCGCTGGACCTGCGGGTGCAGGCGACCTTCGCGCGCGGCGACGCGCTGATGCGGTCGGGGTCGGATTCGACCGACACGAACAACCCGCTGGCGAATTTCGGACGGGCCACGAACGAATTTTTCCAGGTTGCCCAGTTATATCCGACAAACGAGCTTGGCCTGCTCGCATTGTTCTACATCGGCGAGTGCAATGTCCAGCTGACCAATTATGACACCGCGACCAACGCCTATGCGCTGGTTCTCAATTCACCGTTCGCCAGCCCCTACGCGCGCAACCAGGCGCAAATCGGACTTGGTATCGCGCTCGAAAAAAAGGCGGCGTTGCTGTCCGGCGCCGGCCAGAACGCATTGCTGAACGAGGCGTTGGACAATTATCTGGCCGTGTTCAACGGCCTGAATCTGCGCGACGACGAGCAGCCGGATCCGTTCTGGCTGCAAAAAGCCGGCCTGCAGGCCGCGCCGCTGGTGGGAATGTTGAACAATCCCGATGCGGAAAAGAAATTCTACGTCAGCTTGAAAAAATGCCTGCCCCAACTGGCGGATTTCATTGACAAAAAAATCGCCGCCCTGCCCCCGGTGCAAAATTGATGGACGTTTGACACGCGCCCCGCCCCGGCCTAGTTTCTCCGTGGACATTATGACAGAAACCACCCCAACCATTGTCAGCCTCACTGACCGCGCCGCCCAGGAATGCAAATCCCTGCTGGCGCAGCCGGAAAATGCGGGCAAACAATTCCGCGTTTATGTGGAACAGGGCGGCTGCTCCGGAATGCAATACGGCATGGTGTTCGACGAAAAACGCGACGGCGATTTCGCGTCAGACCAACTTGGCGTGGAAGTGTTGGTTGACCCGATCAGCGCGCAATACCTGCGCGGCACCGTGGTGGATTTCAGCGATGCCCTGACCGGCGGCGGCTTTAAGATCACCAACCCAAACGCCAGGGAAAGCTGCGGCTGCGGCAAGTCTTTCAACGCCTGATTTCTTGCAGAATAAAAAACGCCGTTCCGATTTTCTCGGAACGGCGTTTTGCTTTTCAGATTTTCAAATCCAGTTTTTCCTGACCAGCCAGCTCTTGATGAGTTGCGTCAGGCCGACGTAGCAAAGCAGCGTCGTCGCGAGAATGGGCCAGAACTGCCACGGCAGCGGCACGAAGTGGAGGATTGGCGCCAGCGGCGAATAAGGCAGATACGCGCCGATGCTCATGATGAGAATCGTGGTCATGGACAACTGCCAGCTTGACCGCGATTGGACGAACGGAATCAGGTTCGTGCGGATGACGTGGATGATGAGCGTCTGCGTCATGATGGACTCGACGAACCAGCCAGTTTGAAACAGCGAGGCGGCATAGACTTTGTCCGGGTCGGTGACGCCGGCAAAGCGAGCTGCCATTTCCACCGGCACCATTCCCAGATTGCTGCATTTGAAGAAAAACCACATGACGGCAAAGGTGGTGTAGTCGAAGATAGAGCTGATCGGTCCGATGAACATGATGAACCGCGCGATCTCGCCCATCGCCCACGGACGCGGCTTGGCGATCTGTGACGTGGCGACGTTGTCGGTCGGAATCGGCACCTGCGAAAAATCATAAAGCAGATTGTTCGTGAGCAGTTGGATCGGCAGCATCGGCAGGAACGGCAGCCACGCGCTCGCGCCAAGCACGCTGAACATGTTGCCGAAATTGGAACTCGCGCCCATGCGGATATATTTCAAAATGTTGACGAACACTTTGCGGCCCTCGATCACGCCTTCTTCCAGCACCATCAAATCTTTTTCCAGAAGGATGACATCGGCGGATTCCTTGGCGATGTCCACGGCATTGTCCACGGAAATGCCCACGTCGGCGGCGCGCAATGCCGGCGCGTCGTTAATGCCGTCACCCATGAAACCGACGACGTGCTTGTTGCGCTGAAGCGCGATGACGACGCGTTTTTTGTGCGCGGGCGAAAGGCGGGCGAACACATCCGTGGTCTCGACGGCCACGGCAAGCTGCTCGTCCGACATTTTTTCCACGTCGTTGCCGAGGACTATTTTTTCCGCATTGATGCCGACCTCGGTGCAGACTTTGCGCGAGACCAGATCGTTGTCGCCGGTCAAGACCTTGATGGTAATGCCCTGCTGGCGGAGCACGGCGATGGCTTTCTTGGCGGTATCCTTCGGCGGATCGAGAAACGCCAGATAGCCTGTCAATACCAGCTCGTTTTCATCCGCCTTGGAATACGCGGTCTGCACGCCGACCTTCTTGTTGGCGATGGCCAGCACGCGGAAGCCGTCGCTGCTCAAATCGTTCACCTGCTCGATGAGGTTGCCGACAAGGATCGGCTCCATCGGAAAAATCTCGCCTTCGCTCTCAAAATGCGTGCATTTGGCGAACACCGCTTCCGGCGCGCCTTTGGTCAAAAGCTGGCGCACACCGTCCGGGCCTTCGACGACCACGGACATCATGCGACGTGAAAAGTCGAACGGAATTTCGTCGGCCTTGGTGTATTTGTCCACCGACATTTCGTGGTGTAATTCCGAGTATTTCAACACCGCACGGTCGAGGACGTTTTTCAGGCCGGTCTGGAAATGGCTGATGAGATAGGCGTCGCGCAAAACTTCGCTGCTCTCGTTTTTGAAGACATCGCAGTGGATTTCGAGGATGACGTGGTCAATCGTCAGCGTGCCGGTCTTGTCGGTGCAGAGCACGTCCATGGCGCCGAAGTTCTGGATGGAATGCAGCCGCTTGACGATGACTTTTTTCTTGGACATCGCCAGCGCGCCCTTGGACAGGCAGACCGAGACGATCATCGGTAGCATTTCCGGCGTCAACCCGACGGCCACGGCGAGCGAGAAGAAAAACGCCTCCTTCCAATTGTGCTTGGTGATGCCGTTGATGAGAAAAACCAGCGGCACCATCACCGCCATGAACCGCAGCATGAGGTAGGTGAATTTTTTGACGCCCTTGTCAAACGCGGTTTCAACCTGCTGCCCGGCGAGGCTGCCGGCGAGCTTCCCAAAATAAGTCTGGGTGCCGGTGGCCACGATGACCGCCGTGGCCGAGCCGCTTTCGACGCTGGTGCCGAGAAAGCAGATGTTGGTGTGTTCAATCGAGGAGACGTTCGTGCGCGTATCGCGGGCGTCGGTTTTTTCCACCGGCATGGATTCGCCGGTGAGGGTGGCCTGGATGATGAACAGATCTTTCGCCGTCAGCAGCCGCACGTCGCCGGGAATCATGTCGCCGGCGGAAAGTTTCACAACATCACCAGGCACGAGCTGCTTGAGCGGAATTTCCTTTGGCTGGCCGTCGCGCACGACCGTGGCCGTGACGCTGATCATCGCCTTGAGTTTGGCGGCGGCGTTGTCGGCCTTCGTTTCCTGGATGAAACGCAGCGAGATGCCCAGCACCACCATCAACACCATCAGGACGCCGCCGGCAATATCCGAGGGCTCGCCTGCCGTGGCAAAAGTGATGATGGCCAGCACCGACAGCAAAATCACC
>Ga0182016_10003661_pt1 | contig 17415 bp, 13 predicted proteins | sample 712S2MmetaG_FD_120491 | JGI IMG/M metagenome (GOLD analysis project Ga0182016, IMG submission 120491) | Permafrost microbial communities from Stordalen Mire, Sweden - 712S2M metaG | ecosystem: Environmental > Terrestrial > Soil > Wetlands > Permafrost | place: Sweden: Stordalen | collected...
CTCGTCTACTCGCTGTTTGGGAATCTTGCGGACAGCCTTGCCCATAGGTTTCGGAGCCTGGAGACGGTCAGCCAGCTTCATCTCGCCTTGACGGACTCTTACATCAAGTACGGGCTCACGGCTCTTCCCGAAGTTCCCCAGTCGCTCATGGCCCGAGCCAAGGCGCGGGCAACCGAAATCTATGAGCAGGTCAACATCACCGCCGCCCGCGAGTTCCAGCGCCGGAGAGAATCGGACGCCTATTCCGCCGCAGAACTGGGACTTGAGGAAGAGTAAGGTTGCCGCCGCGATGATGAAGCAGGAGCAGGCAGTCACGCCGCAGCGGGAGCTCGCGCCGGAGCAGGAACAGAGCTTGTATATTGGCTTGGGCCTCTAAAGGGAGCAAGCCGCCGCCCCCTGCGGCCCCGGCACCCTGCCCGCGTTTCGTTGGTCGGAGCAACCAGCGGGGAATAGAGCACCGGCTTAGTTAGAAGGCTGGTGCTCATCCGGTGTCGCCACTTCATCCGCTGCGACAGAGCACCGCTCTTGACCTGGCCATGGAAGCCGGACACCCTCGTACAGGACCGGACACTGTGCGAGCTGCGCTCGATTTTGGTTCGATGCCGCGCCGGGAACCGGCCCCGCTAAGCCACCAGGCTTAGCGGTAGAACAAGCAGGGGCCGGGCCTTGGAATAGGTTTCTAAAGCTACCTGCCCCGGATATTTGAAACATGGCCCAACCGGGGTGCGTGTCAGGGCTGCCGAAGGCACCGGCCAGCGGTTGCGGCCTTGACACATGGACAGGATGGGCCAAAATCTTTTGGGGTCCGGGGCGGGCAGTGTTATAGGCCCTCGGCTTAATTCTGGACGCTGGATAATTTGGTCTGAAGCTGTTTCACCTGCTGATCATCAACCTCGAAAACTTGTTGCTCCTCACGGAAGGGCCTTTTCGTGCCTGTCCAAGGCGTCGGCTGTGTCCAGTATTTGAGGGTCATGCGATCCCCCTGGATTGCGATCTCGCCCTGCGAAAGGTTCAGCAACGTCCAGACCTCTTTGAATCCTTTCTCCACCGAATAGAGGCGAACATCGAGCCTGTTGTGCGCATCGCCCCAGTGAACGCCGTAGAGGGCCAAGAGAGGCCCAGCTTTGGAACCGACCCACGCGAGGTGAACTGCGCTGTCTTTCTCCGGGTTGTCGAGAAGATCCGTCAGGACCCAATGATTATCTCGGCGAGCAGCAATCCTAACCCAGCTAGTCGAGCAAGAGGCGCATATTCCGATATCGTATGCAATGGCGTAAGCATTCTGGTCAGGCAAGGGGACGACGGACACTTTGCCGTCGGCGTCCGCCACACTGTTCACGCTCATATAGGGATAGGCCAAGGCTTTGGCGATTTGAGTAGTTAAATCGTCCGGCGAAATAGCATGGGACGAATTGAGGTAGCTCAGAATCCCCGCGTCTATCAGCGGCCGAAGCTGGCTCGTGAGCACATTGAAGTCCGTAGCTACCTTCGCCTTTTGTGCGGGGTCCTTTTCAGGATTGCTCGTCTCGGTCCAGAAGGCCGCGATCTTTTCCCGTGCCTCATCGAACTCATTTTGAGCAAACAGGTTGGATGAACAAAGCGCCAGCGCCGATGCTTTAGCCAAGGGCAACACAAAAGCAACTCGCATCTTACCCCCTTTTGTGGTAGGCCAAAGGTGGACATTGGAATCCCAGGTCTGAAAGTCCAAGCCTGGCGCTCGATCTTCCTTGGCTGGCAAGATTTGAGGCTCACCCGACCCGAGGGTTGAGGGATGTGCTCTCCTACCCCTCGGCTAAGAGCCTGGGGAATGGTGGGGCGCCCAGTTCCTTCGTTGGGAAATCAGTCACTACCCGCCTGCAGCGCACGATTCTTGATGTTTGGTTTAGTGGCCAGCCGGATGCCGCAGATCGCGAGGGATTCGGTCCCAAAACGACTACGGATCGGAATGGCTGGATGGGACTCCCGCGCTTTTCTAGTTAGATGATTCCGGAATCGCGGCTGGAGAGTAATCTTCCGAAGTGGCGGATCCAACTTCCCGGCTTTGAGCGACTGTTTCTGTTCCCTTAGTAGTGACAGTCTCTTCGGTCAACACTATGTGAGCCACAACCTTTGTCGCAGACGACGACGTTTGACGGATAAGTGGCCCGGCAAAGGCTAGCACATGGATCGACTGTCCCCGTGAAAGCTTAACGATGGTGGCAGGAACGCTTGTTTCGCCGAATAAATGAGCGCCCCCCGTGCTCAGGACCTCATGGCGCTCAGAACCGGTACCGGTATCGGAGGTCAAAAAAACATTCATTCTAAGCAACGTATAGGGCTTTTGTGGGTTGTCGGGTTCAAGCTCGCCTGGATTCGGAGATAAAGGGACTTGAATTTCCTTATCGCCTGAATTCGTGATGATGAATTCGATCTTGTCGCCAGCAGCCTCGCCTGAAGGCTTTCCAACAAATTGAATGGTCACCTTCAAAGGTAACTTTCGGCCGATTCCCCCACCCGATCCGCTTGCCGGCTCGCGTCGCCTTTGATGGATCGGGCCGGTAGCATCCACAGTGAGTTGTCCGGCGGACGCGGCAATCAAGGAGGTAGCCAAAATGCATGCCAAGGTATTCATGATGCTTGCCCTCAATTGCAGAAGGGAACGGGTTGACCGCTGCATGCAGTATAAGGACTGTAGTTGATCGCACCGCACGCTGCGCAAGATTGACTGGAATCCACAGCGACGGAGCCGCTGCAAGGCTCATTCGCGACCGCGGCTGCAATTCGACTCAGAGCAGCGTTGCCGGCATTCTGCGCGAAGGTAGCCCCAGTTGAACCTGGAGGAGCTGTGGTCGATTCAAGAACAGTGCCTATGTTATTGCTGCTATTGTTCTGACTGTTAACGTACTCAGTCCAATGACTCAAGACGGAGCCAATCTCGTGATCAAATACGTTCTGTTTGAGTTGCGAACCTGCGATGAAACCGGCTGCGTTGGATGAGGAGAAGTTTCCGCACTGAGCATTATAAAAAGTGGTCCCGCTGAGCAGATCCGATACGACAATGTAGTTGAATGCTGTCGGGTTGGTCCCGTTTGAATTTGAGGCGCTGGTAACGTACTCATATCCGTTATTCGGTCCCCCGTCGTTAACGGTCGCATAGTTGAAACCATAAGCCATATTGGCGCACGAGAATCCCTCAGCGCTATTCGCGGCTGGAGGGCTGGGTAGATTGGTTGTTGTTCCATCGTTACACGTTATGGAGTTTCCGCTCGATTGTGCTGGGCTTACGGCTGTGAACGCGAAACCGGACCTGTTATTTACGGTGATGCTCGCTGACAAGCTCGCCTTTCCGGCCGCTACCTTCACGGTGCCGCCTGTGACAATGATGCCAGTCCATGTAAGGCTGCCCGTGTTGGAACTTCGAGCGACCGTATTCCCGCTTGCATCTGTAAAGATCCAATCCGAGACTGTGGTCCCGGATGGTCCGGATACCGTACATGTCGCCGAACTCCCCCTGGTCATAGCCGTTGTGCACGATAGGCTGGCAACGTTGGTCGGTCCATTAGGCCCTTCGGGGACCTGGGGGCAATACTTGAACCCATACTCGGTAATCTCTCCACTGGTGTTTGAAGTCGTACTCCCGATGGATACACCGGTGTGAGTTCCCTGTTTGGTCGTCGTTGCAACACCAGAATTCGCGGTGCTCCAGTTAAAAAAATCGGCGCTTACATTAACGGTGTCTCCGCAGGAATCGTTCATGTCGACTCCGTTTGTATAGCCAGGGCCCATAAGCGTGTAAAAAGGATCGTAAATCAGGTACACGCTTTTTGCTCCGCAGCAGGCGGAGCAGCCGTAGGCCACATGACCGAAGGTCTTGTCGTAGATGACTTTGCCCTCAAAGAGAGACCCGACTCCGGGGCTGGTACGGTCGAGGAAGCGATAGGAGCCCGATGTTAGATCCGGAGGGAGCGTTTTCCCGTTCTTGTCGGGAATCTGTTCGCGGATCAATTTGCCAACATCGATCCACATCTGCTCGTCCGGCTGCAAGGTCTGCTCTAAATCATATGTATCTTTGCCTTGGTTGTAGAAGATGGTAAAAGCCGCTAGTGTCGGCTTGGTCCCGCCGTTTCCGGCTGTGATGATTGAGTCGTGCGTGGGATCATATTCCCACTGGCCGCCCTCCCACTTGGGTGCCAGCTGATCTGAAAAGGGAGTCTGGGCACCATATCGCAATGTTGAGTCGTAGCTCGCGGTTACCGCGAAGAGCTCGTCAGGCGGTCCATCCGAGGTTAAGACGACCGAGGCCCAATGCGCGTTGGTGGGTAAAACGCCGCTGCTCTGTAGGGCGCTCACGTCGATTCGCCGCGTCTCGAACGGATTGAGAGTTAGCTTCGGACCAATTGCATTCCCGATCGAGTTCTCGTTCCGCCAAACAAATCGCAGATTGGCGGCCACTTTCCTGCCAGTTGCATTGCGAACGAAGATTTGTGGCAACAGAACTGTACCTGCTGGGAAGTTGAGAGCTGGGTCGGGGTTTAAGAGAGCGAGCATCGGCGCTCGCTGGGTCCAAATTCCCGTATGCGCGAAATCGCGGCTCTCAATTTTCGCGGAGAGTTGCCGATTAAACATCTTCAGCAGGGCGGAAAATCCCGCGGCCTCGTCATAGATAGCATGGAGGGTATCGAGTGAACCGCCGTGTTCACCAGCCTGCACTCGGATCCCGCCATAGTTTCCAGTCAGATGGCCTGATTCGACGATTTGCCTGACCGAGTACAACCCCGACTGACGCGGTCCCAGGGCGATCTGCTTGCGCACCTCCTTGCCGACCGCATCGTAAACCGAAACTGTGAGATCAAGGGGAAACTTGCCTTGGTTCGTGAGAACCAGGATGTCTTTTGCTGTGTCGTTGGGAAGCCACCAGATGCCCTCGCGACTCCCTCCATCATAGTCACTGCTTTCTGCCGAGGCATCGATGTGAAAGGCAATCGGGTGACCCGTGTCATGCACCATAATTGCGGCATAAAGTGCCCGGCTTGCGTACGAATGATAGCGCAGAGCGACTGACCCATAACTTCCCATCAATTGCGGGGCGAAGCTATTCAGCGCGATGTTAAGGTTGATGCTGCGTACTTCCTGCGGCTTGATTGTGACAGCGGGCAACGGTGTTTCGGTGCCGTCTGGTCCGCGCAGGACAGGCATAACCTCGAGGTCCTTGGTGGGCAGATTGTTTCGGAGTTGCAATTCGGAATGCCATCCGCCAAGCGCTGTCCAATAGGAAAGAATCTGCTCTTGATCCTCGTCTATGAGCGGAGGGCCAGGATTTTTGACTCCTTGTGCAATCGCAAGAGAGATTGGGGTTCCGAGGATTAGAGACAAAGCAAGTACCGCTACGGAGGGGCAACGAGGGGGAAGTTTCATCGTTTGCTCTTTCGCTTGAGGAATTATCGACTGCGGTGATTGGATTATGCGCCGACGGCTAGGAATTGCAAGCGAATTTTCTTGTTGCGAAAGTAGTCAATAGCCAAATGTCCGGGCAATTCCCGATATATGTGATAGTCTCCGTTGCCGAACGCAACCCTCTCTTTTCGTTTACCGATGCTAGATCATGTATGCAATTATAGAGCTTCGCTCCATAAATACAATGAGACGGTTGGCGACGTGATTTTCCAACCCACAGCTCAACCCACAAATACTGCTGGCTTGCACGACTTCCGCGTACTTTGGCAGTCCCCGCGGTGTTGTAAGTCATTGAAAAACCTAATGCAGGCAGATTCACACGGTGGAAGTCGCAGGTTCGAATCCTGCAGCGCCCACCAGGTTTGCATGCAGCAGACTGGAAGTCGCGTTTCGCCATCCGGGTGGCTTCAAGCGACCGGTCCGCGGTGAGGCTTGAGTGGAAAATGAGTTGAGTTTTTGCGCAAAGCTTTGCATATTTCTGCAGAACTGAAGTGCCGCAGACAGCTTAGCCTTTTCTTTTCAATGGCCTTCGGCATGGAGCATTTGGATGCTGAGGTGCTGTACCTATCTAAATAATGCACTGAGCCAGAAATCCTGGAATGAGAATGCGCACTTCGGCCAGTTGTAGGGTAAGTAGGGTCTGATTTGAGTGGCCGCCGATGAGGAACTTTGAACCACTGAAAACGCCGTAAAGTTTTCTATTGACAGCGTTTCTCCGTGTCAGCAGACTGATCGTAGATGCTGGCCCGATTTTCCCCGAATTGGGTTTTTGGTTTATCTCCTCTTCTTCATTGAGACCGCCGCGATCCGCAACCAACTGCTGGGATAAACGGATCCCGCTCCAGGAACCGCCTGCAATTGAAAAAATGAGGTTGTCATCAATATGAATTTTCCCCGTTTTGCCAAGATCGCCACCTTTGCGGGTTGCCTGGTTGTGTGCATGCCGACAGCTTTCGCCCAGAATTCCGTTCTCCTGCTGAGCGACTCGCCGATCGAGCCGACGGCAAGTACATCCAGCTTTGAGGATCCGTACGTGTTCCAGAGCACGATTCAGCAGCTAAGCTGCCCGGCCAGCGGGCTTTATGCGGTGATTTCATCGGGGCAGAGCGCACTGAAAACCGGGAATCAGGGCCTGATGGTGCTGGACAATATCTATGTGTCCGTGACTCCAGCTGGGGGTTCGGCAAGCGTACCGGCGAACGTGTGCCCGCTTATGCCGCATAGTATTGGGGGTTGTTTTAACGAGCCAGCAATTGTTGGCGCCAACTACCTGAATCCATACGTTGGCCTGGATCCGGATAGTACTATCCCCGGATCGAATCCTGCGCAGACGTTCACCCAGGCCTATGGAGTTGGCCCAATCGACATCAGCAGTCAACTTGTGGCGGGCGCACAGTCGGTGGTCTTTCAGCTCGAGAGCGAGTTGATGTTGCCCAGTGGTAAGACGGCGAATTCGAACCTCTACCTGAACACGAACTGCACTTCAACTGGCGTGAGTGGCCCAGTGACGGTGGTGAATGGTACGCCGCCCGCTGGAGGCGTACCTGAGGTGTTCACTTTCAACAACCAGCCCAACCAGGGAGTCAGCTTCAATTACACTCTGCCAGTGGGCATCGGCGGCCTGGCAGGCCTGACGGAGCACGTGTCGGATATCCCCATCGATCCGACGACTTTTGACCAGGACTACACGTACGGCACGTCGTTCTCGACCACAAGCTGCTATCTGCATGCTGGTGAACTGCTGGCGAACAACAACCCGGCCTGCAAGATGTACACGCTGCTTTGCTCGGTGGGAACCAACCCGGCGGAGAGCGGCGCGTTGTGCCCGGCCTCCGATGTTGCCAATGAAATCTTTGGTGAGCAGTTTGATCCGCCGGCCAGCTTCACGCTGTCTTTGCCGGACATTGCAACGCCGGATGGCACTTATCACACTGGTGTTGGCTTGCTGATGGGCCCTGACGTTTGGACGCCTGGGGAGGCATGCCAGTACACGGCAGGTTCAATTGCGGCGGATCAGGATCTGATCTGCCCGGAGAACCTGCTGTTCAACTTCTTTGGGCCGGGCGCCTCAAGTTCGCAGGGCAAGGGCGAAAACGTCAACTCGAGCTTCATCACGATCTATGGAGTTCCAGAACCATTGACGACGGTTACTTCGACGAACCAGTTGGGCAGCCCACAGCCTTTGAACGCCGGCAACTGGACGAACAATGCCAGCCAGTGGGTGCAGCTATCAACCACGCCGCCGATCGGGGTGTCGCTGACGGCCATCCCCGGCGCTGCGGAGTTTGTGGCGGCACCGATCCAGAACATCAGCTACGGCCTGACAACGCTCTCAACGTTGCCAGAGCCGCCCAGCGAACCAATTGCTGCGGATACGATCCTGAATGCGCCGGCCTGCCCGACCGTGGGCTACAGCGGCACACCGCCGGCCACGGTGTTTACCCCGCCGGTGCAGCCACTGAACCTGACCGACGGAAACGCTGTGCCAGACGGGAACTACCTTCTCCATTACTACGCGCAGGACTGCGCCGGGACGCAGGAGCTCCTTTTCTCGGTGGCTCCCGGGTCAAACCCACCCAGCTGGCAAACAACCTTCTACACGTATCCGATCAATCTGGATACGACGCCGCCAACGGTTTCGATTTCTGTTCCGTCTCAAGGCGCCACATATACCTACGGACAGGCCGTAACAGCAAACTTCACTTGCACCGACCCGGCAGCGGGGCTCCTGTCAACTTACTCCGGCATTGCTTCCTGCGGCGGTGTCCCATCCACGCTGACCAATGGCACGGGGCCGCAGAGCAGCACACCTTCCGGCATAACTGTTCCGACGACGACGCTGGGGGGTCCATTCACATATTCGGTGACGGCTATCGACTTTGCGGGCAACACTTCGACGCAATCGGTGACTTACTCGGTAACACAGGCTCCGCAAACCATCACCGGCTTTACGCTGCCGGCACAGGTGGCCTATGCGCCTCCAGTCGCGCCGATCCCATTGACAGCCACAGGCGGCGGCTCGGGTCTGCCGGTAACTTACAAGGTGCATGCAGGGCCGGGCACGATCGCCTGCACACCTGGCTGCGCTCTGACCATTACCGGTCTGGGAACGGTTACGGTTTATGCCAACCAGGCGGGGAATGCCGACTACCTGGCTGCTCCGCAGGTTGTGCAGAGTGTCGTGGTTTCCACCTACCTTGCGCCGGTTATTTCGGGTCTGGGAGCGAGCTCGGTTAGCAACACCAGCGAGACGGTTTCAGCAACCATCAACCCCGAGAATGCGGCCACATCGTACTTCTTCGCTTACGGCACGAGCCCCACCTCATTGACTACAACGACCACACCCAAGGTGTTAGCAGCTGGAGTTACCGGCATCCCCGTCAGCGCGACGCTCACCGGTCTTCAGGCGAATACAACTTACTACTACCGCATCACGGCGAAGAGCCTTGGCGGACAGGTGATCGCGTCGACACTTTCGTTCATAACGCCTTAACAATCGGGCGTAGGATAGCCATTCGGTGGGGGATCAAATCGCCTCCACCGAGTGGCGATGCAATCCCGCTCAAGTTGCAGGTTACGAACGGGTGAACTGGGCAATTTCTGCTTGCCAGCCATGCGCATAGGGTGCAAGCTGGAGAAAAGGCCCCGGCAGGGAACTCCAGGAGGAGTAATGAGATACCGCTTGACGGCTTTATTTAGTTTGGTTACGGCTCTGATTTTGACCCCAGCTGCGCAGGCAGATTCCTTTACGTACGACCTTCAAAGCTCGGACAATACAGTGACGCTGCTGGCACTGACTTTCACGACCGCGGGCAGTTGCAGCGGCGCGGGCCAGGTTTGCAATATTACCGGGATCACGGGCACGCTGACCGACACGAACTTCCTTTCAGCGCCAGAGTCGATTACTTCGTTCGTTTCCGGTACGGGGCTGAACGTGACCAGCGATGGGCTGTTCCTCTACGACAACCTGATTAATCCGGATGGAACGAATGCCGACTTTGGCGGCAGCGTGCTGGATGGGATTGGCGGGGTGGTTTTTGACGTTGGCGGCGCCACACCGCTGGAAGTGAGCCTCTCAGGCGGCGGCGCCGGGACCTACTTTTTGAACGAGTCTCCTGACGGCGTGAACGTGAACTACGGCGGACTCGGCGAGGAACTACAAGACGTGACGCCCGTGGTGCCCGAGCCCTCGCCCCTGCTGCTGATGGGGACCGGGCTGTTGATGCTGGCTTTGGCAGGCAAGAAGTTTGGCCCGAAGCTTCAAGGCGTGAAAGTTTCTTTGTAGGAAGATAGATTTTGGGTTTGAAGGAGCGCCGTGCGACCTTAGGTCGCGCGGCGTTTTGCTTTCGGCGGGGGGTTGTTTGGCAAGGAGTGGTCGAGTGGGAGGTTAATACTGCCTGCTCCCTCCAGATTCTTCCGTTTTCAACCGTAGTACCAGATTAGTGGCGGCTATAGTGGATCGTAGCCGCTGACTCCAAGTGGAGGTTATTCATGATCGCAGTAGACGTTGAAGATCTGGCAGCATTGACGGATTTTGTGGTTCTCACAAATATTCAGTTCGCCATCGAGGATGGCCTAAGTTTTCGCCACAAGGTTGTGGAACTTAAAAATCTAGACCTAACCGAGATGAAAGCCGGCGAGACCCTGTATCTAGCAGGCCACGGCAGCGCTGGAATCCTCAATCACAGTGGTACACCTTCGATTAATTTTGGCGGCGAGGTAGGCCTGAGTGAAATCTTTCGGAGGGCCGCAAAGGGCCGGGCCGACTTGCCCAAAATTCGAGGCGTGATTATCACCTCGTGTCATTCGGCCCATGCGGATCAGGTTTTTAATATTCCATCTCTAGTACGTGGAGTCGCGTCAACGTTGACCGACCTCGGGTTGCCGTTGTGCTGGGTCAAGGGCTATCGAGGACCGGCTATCTCGTCGCCGTATACCGCACCCACGCGAGTCATTACCTCGCAAGGGGATGGCGACATAACGAACAGGCTCAAAGCCAAACATGACATCGAACAGAAGGTCGAAAGGTACCTAGCTTCAGCCCAGGGAAACATCTATCAGAAAGCCCGACATGTGGCCGACCTGACAAAAGACTTCTACATCGAGTTTATTAAGGAGCTCGAAAAAGCCGGTCGGCTCTATGCGAAAAACGACGGTGCGTGCCTCGAAAACCGCATTAGCATGCTGCCAATCGATCAACTGAACAACGTTAAGGGTGGCGGGCGGGGGGCAGGGGTCGTGACGACGCCACCATGGAAGGGACCAACCTTTAAGTGAATAACCCTAAAACCTAATAAACCAGCGCCCGGCCGGTTCCGCCACTGCAAACGTCAAGGTACAGCAATTGTGGGTTCGCACTAGACTGACGCAGTCCCCTGTTCGCTGGCCAGATGGCGCGTAATGGTGAGGACGGTGACGTCGTCGTCCTGACCAAACTCGATGGCTGCGCGCGCGGCCTCGGCGGCCGAGGGACGTGAGGCAAAGAGCTTACTCATACGCTCAAAGCCGAACAGCTCCTTGGTGTCGGGGTTGGTGGCTTCGAGCACGCCGTCGGTATAGAGGGTGAGCTGGTCACCGGGCTGCATCTGCATGGTGATCTCGGAGTAGTCGGAGTAGGAGATGAGACCGAGGGGGAGCGATGCGTCGAGGGGAAACTCCTGGCCGTTGAGGAACGGGGCCAGATGGCCGGCGTTGGCAAATGTGACGGTGCCATCCTTGCCTAGACGAAAGACGACTCCGGTTGCGAATCCGCCGCTCATGCGGCCGACAAGGCAGCGATTGAGCGAGGCGAGCATTTCTGCCGGGCTGTCGAGACCGGCCTCGGCACGCAGCACGCCCACTATCATGGAGACATTCATTCCGGCCTTGATGCCTTTGCCGCTTACGTCGCCGATGGCAATAATGGCTGAGCCGTCGTCGTTGGGAATGACCTGGAAGAAGTCGCCTCCGACCTCGAGCATGGGGGTGTAGGAGCCGGTGATGGAGAAGCCTTCGATCTGCGGGATTTCGTCAGGGACGAGAACCTGCTGGATCTCGCGACCGCCGGCCACCTCGCGTTCGAGCAGCATACGCCGCTCCTGGGCCTCGAGAATGTAGCGATAGGTGGCGAAGAGGATGGCGGCAAAAAGGCCAAGGGAGAGGACGCGCTCTGGCGCAAAATCGACTCCCTGGATGCTGAACAGGGGCTTCCAGATGAGCGAATTCCAGAGATTGATTTGGGTGAAACGTCGTCCGAATGCGCTGGCATCAGCGAACGTATGCAGGCCCTGAAGTGCGAACGAGACGACAGCTACCAGGATTCGCGAGATATCGAGCTTGTGACGGAATCCGAGCACGACAAGAACAAACGGATAGAGTTGAAGGACGAGGAAAACCGCGGTGACGATGGCATTGGCCCACTGCATCCAGTGGGTAGCCGGGGCCCACTGGCCCCAGAAGAGTGCCAGCACGCCGTCGATGAAGCTTGCGCCCATTGCCGTCCAGGCAAGCCGGTTGGTCCACTTTACGAGTTCCTTGTTTTCGTGGAGGTTGAGCAGCCAGACGAGCAGATACCAGAGCGAAACGGCGTAAAGAAGATACAGCGGCTGGTTAAAGAAACGGGCGATGCCGTAGGGGATCGGGATAAGAAAGAGGGTGCGGATGATCTCCAGGGGAACCGGCGTGACCGTGAATACAGCGACCCACAGGAATAGCTGCTCGGCCCGATTCCGGTACCAGAGGACGACACTGAGCAGGCCGATGAAGACGCGCAGCAGGACGAGCGAGTAGTCGAAAAGATCCCCGCGAACGTAATCTGATAGGATGTCCTTCTTCTTGAGCTGAATCACATCGGGATCGCCAACAATTGGAGCATCCGACAAGCCGCCCAGCGAACTGTCTTGAAAGACGGTGAGCGGAGATTTCCAGACGCGGATGGCGAGCACGCCCACACTCGACCCGACAAGCGGGAATGTGTGAGGGAGCATTGTATAAAACCATGAGGCGTGAGGCGGCACCTTACCCGCACTGCCAATGAGCTTGCCGTTCCAGTAGACTTCGTAGGCGTCGTCGACGTAGTTGATGAGGACCTCGTACTGGCCAGTCGTGCCGGTGCTGGGGCGGATGTCGACGTGACGGCGATACCAGGCGAAGCCGGTGTAGGAGGGATGAGTCTCAGCGCCCCAGGTATCCCACTGGTCGGCTGGACCGCCGATCTTCTCCCACGACGAGTCATCGTAGTCGGGGTTGGCGTATTGCGGATTGTCGCCAAGCGCAAACTGCCAATCGCCATCGATCGCGACGACGCCCTTGCCCAGACCTATTACGACGAAGGTGCGACTGGGCGGAGTCTTGGCGGCCGTTGGCTTTTGAGCAGTTGCCGAGGCAGAGGCTTTTGCAGGAGGCTTTGGGGCAGGGGTTGGACCGGGAGGCGCAGCGGCAGCGGAGACTGCAAAGAGCAAGACAAACGTTCTGAAGAGGATGCGGCCCCACACACCGTCAAGGATACCACTGGGGTGATCGACACAGGCTGGTTTCAACATCGCCGAATGGCGGGCTCTCAACAACTGCGGCGAAGTTTATCTGCACACGTCGCGAGGCACTGCTGCCGAATTAAGACGGAAGGTTCAGGTGCATCCGTTGAAAGCGCGCGGAAATCTGAGTTGGGAATGGAACCCTTTAGCGAGATCGAGTCGAGGCTTATCGAAGTTTTGGGCTCCTGGAAGTTTTTGCAGTTACAAAATCGACTACGGCCAGAACTCCGGTAGACGCCATCCCCGGGTTGCGTCCTGCGGTGCGGGCCCGCGATCTGGAGCGGAAGCGTTGGCGGGGCCTGATCGTGATGGAAACATCTGCCCCCAGAAGCAGGAGAAAACGCAGCAGCCGCTCGATGGAGAATCCTGCGAGACGGCCGCGGATGAGGGCCGAAACCTTGGGTTGATCCACGCCTAGAATTGCGGCAGCCTGAACCTGGGTTAAGCGGCGTTGACGGAGGATGCCCGCAATCCTGATGGCCAAGTCGGCTTTGGCAAGCATATCGTCCGCGTCCCTGAATCCCAGATCGGCAAAGACGTTGCCACTGCTCTCGGTGTAATCGCGTTTAGCCATTTTGTTTCTCCCACTCTGCATGGATTTCGAGGGCGCGTTTAAGGCGCTGCTTGACCAGCTCGATCTCAGGTTTTGGAGTCGCAACTCCCGTCTTCGACTTCTTTTGAAAAGCATGGAGAACGTAGACTCTGCCCGCAAGTCTTACGGTATAAACCGATCGAAATGTATCGCCACGATGATCGGAGACAACCTCAAGAATGCCGGAGCCAATGTCCCGCATCGGTTTTGCCGATGCATGCTTACCGCCCAACTGCGCCTGATAAAGAGCAACGCCTATTTCGCTTCGAACCGCATCTGGAAAGCCCTTCACCCGCTCCCGGGAGTCGCCTATCCAAATCAGCGGCTTGGGGACGAGTTTGGGCGCATCGTCCATGTGGATTGAGGGTATGCCATTTCTAGCATAATGGCAAGCTGGCCGGGGAACGCTCATGGAGGCCGGTGTACAGGGGACTCAATGGGGGTCGAGTTTGGCTCGCCCGTCAGCGGCGGGCACGACGCCAAACAAGCAGGCCCACGAGCAGGAAAAAGGCTGCTCCGCCGGCGATCCGGACCAGTTCGTCGTGCGTCATTGCCGCCTCATGCTACTTCTCTAGCGGAACTCGCTGGATATCCTCAATCGGCTTGTTGTATTGGCCGGTGAGGGCATTCCAGCGGACTCGTACGAGTTCCTCAAGCATGGTTATTCCGTCGCGCAGATAGCTCATGCGGGTGCGAGCGTCGTGAGCCCAGCTCACAGGCACCTCAACAACGCGGAAGCCGCGCTTGAGGGCGATGAAGAGGATCTCAGGATCGAATCCCCAGCGCTCAATGGTCTGGAGTTGAAAGACGGTCTGGGCGGCATGGCGGGTGAATGCTTTGAAGCCGCACTGGGTGTCGGCAAAGGGAAGCCACATGATGGCGAGGGTGACGCCGTTGAAGCAGCGGCCAAAGAACTGGCGATAGAGAGGCTGGCGATGAGTTTGGCGGCTGCTCTGAAGCCAGCGCGAGCCGATAGCGATGTCTGCGCCGGCAGCGATGGCAGCAAAAAGCCGTTCGGCCTCCTCGATGGGAGAGGAGAGGTCAGCGTCGGTGAACATGACAACGTCGCCCAATGCCTGGAGGATGCCATGGCGGACGCTATAGCCCTTGCCGTGGTTGCCGGGATTCTGGATGAGGCGAAGTTCAGGGGCGGATTTGGCAATATCGAGGACGACCAGGGCGGTGTCGTCAGAGGAGCCGTCGTTGACCACGATGACTTCAGCATTCCATCCGCGCTCGCGGACGCAGGCCAGCACCGAATCCAGCGTTGCGGGGATACGGGCGCTCTCGTTGTAAGCCGGAATGACGATGCTGTATTGGGGAAATTGAGTCACTTTGCCAACTGCCGGACCACCGGGGCCCGGTCTTGCCTTGTTCTCCGGATCTTGTTTGCCGGTATAAGTCCGTTGGAGCGGCTGTCGCCATGATAAACCACTGCCGCCGGACGGCGAATTTGGCATGGGAGCAGGAACGCTCAAGTGGAATTGCGCGTCTCGGCAACGTAATCCAGGCGTTGCGATCCACAGATCAATCGGATAAAGACCCTTTCTTTTTCATACCTTAGGAGGGAAAATGCGGTTATGCTGTGAGCGGAGGCCTAGACCACATGACAAAGGCAGACTTGGTGGAAAAGGTAACTGGCTTGGGAGACCTGACCCGCCGCGATAGCGAAGTTATTGTAGAGACGATCTTCGGCTCAGTGATCGGCGCATTGCAGAGCGGAGACAAGATTGAGATCCGCGGATTTGGGTCGTTCCGCATACGGCAGCGGAACTCGCGCATCGGGCGCAACCCGAAGACGGGCGAACGCGTGGAAGTCCCAGCCAAACGAGTCCCCTACTTCAAGCCTTCCAAAGAGCTCCGCGACTTGGTGAACCCGGAAGAAGCGGTCAAGACAGCTTGATCGGACCCGTGTGAGGTTTTGCGGCCCCTCCCCCCCGGGGGGCTGCGAATCAAGACTGCGAATCAAGCCTGCGAATCAGGCCCGAGCGTCAGGTCAGCATTGCGCAACTGCCCGTTATGGCCGCCCATTTACGGCGGCGCATCCACACCGCAAAAAATCCAACTTCGTTCCCGCCGGAGATTCTGCTCGGCCGGCCGCAGTGTTGGGGCGAGGTCCATGGTTTCAGTCTGCGACTGACTTTTGAGACGCGCACGCCCGCGTTTTCAGCGGGTCCGCGAAGCGTCGCAAAACTTACCATTTGTGAGACAAACAGCCTTATTTCGGCACATCAGCAGCGGTCCAGCAATCCATACCTGGCTTGACCTTACTAAAGAACTCAACCAGACGCAGTTTCTGGCGTATTGGGATAGTTTCTTGCATCTCTTCCAAGTATTGGAGTTCCAACATGTGTTCTGCGCTCGGCATGCCGATCCTTTGAATGTTCAAAAAGGCGCGCAATTCCTCGAGTCTGTTGGCGCCCGCGCCCGCGTCAGCGTCATCCCCCTGCGATAGTCGCGCTGACCCAGACGATGACCGCGCAGTCTGGAGCGGCGATGGGGGCGGGGACACGGATCGCGGGGACTCGCTGAACATCACTTTCCGTGTCGGGCCCGGCGAAGAGGTAGGAGACGCCGCCAATGAACTGCCGCCTCCTGCGGGCCGCGGAATGGGGACAGGTTGCGATCTGGAATTCTTCCAATCCCCAAACTGAGTCGCCTCCTTGAGGCCGCGACTTCTCATCTCGTGATTTAAGGCCGACTGCTTTTGTCCGAAGTCGTACTCCTTGAACGCGGCGCTGAGGAAGTTCATGCCCGGATTTAACACGTAGACTTGGGCCGTATCGCCGGTCCGCTTGACGCCGGTCACGATCACCGCGTGAAGCATTTGTTGATCGATGCTGATGGCGGTGACGATCGGCCCATTTGATAGCAGCGCCATAGAGAGACTGCCTGCGTCCTTAAGCCGATCGTAGCCGCCTGGCAACTCGGAGAATCCGTTCTTGTTCATCAGATGCCTCAGGGCTGGAATTGAGGACCCAGCAGCGGCCAAGCCTTTATCCTTCTCCTGATCTGCGCTGATGCTGTAACCGGGATTGGCTGGCTTGAGGAAGCCCTCCATCATTTGCAAGACTACGAGCCAGCAATCGTTCTTGTCCTGCATGTACACATTCGCCGGCACGTCGAAGACAACCTTAAATTCGACCTCGGCCTCCTTAAACTTGATGGGATCGGGGATCTTCATATCGCTCCTTCTCTGTTGTTATGCCGGGCGCTGCTTCGGGGCGGTGTTCAGAGCGCGACGGCAAGGCAACTATCCCGACTGTTTGCCGGAACTGGCTTTGGAAATCATACCTCCAGACGCAGGCCAACGGTGCGGAAGCGCTCGAAGTGGGCAGGCTCGCCCGCAGCCTGTAAAGGCCACGTCAATTGACCATCTTTCAGGGGGTTGCCCCCCCTCCTTCCGCCGGGGCTGTATGCAACTGTGGTGCTAACTCGAGGAGATCGCCTTGCGAGTTGGCCGTTGCTCCAGCCAGTCAACGGTGAAGACCCCTGCTAGGAGTGGAATCAACCAGATGACTCGGCACTGGTAGCGCTCGTCGACGATGGACAGGGTGCCGGTGAGCAATGCGTTGAGGACCACCATGGACAGGGTGACCAGCGCAAGCCCCAGCAGGGGCCTGGAGAGCCTGCTCCCACGCAGCAGAGCGAGGCCGACGATGATGGCGAGGGAGAGAATTATGGTCCAGAATTGGATGCTGGTGAGCGCGTCGAGAGGGAGCGCGTCGCGGGCTTCGCGGCTGCGGATGTAGTTGGCGCGGGATGAGGGAATTGTCTGGTCGAACTGGCCCAGGGTCCACTCGCTGGAGTCGAAGTCGTATAGGCCGAAGGTCACTAACTGCTGGCCGAAGTTGGCGGCCGATCGCTGAAATTGCTGGC
>Ga0182016_10003664_pt1 | contig 17406 bp, 9 predicted proteins | sample 712S2MmetaG_FD_120491 | JGI IMG/M metagenome (GOLD analysis project Ga0182016, IMG submission 120491) | Permafrost microbial communities from Stordalen Mire, Sweden - 712S2M metaG | ecosystem: Environmental > Terrestrial > Soil > Wetlands > Permafrost | place: Sweden: Stordalen | collected...
GATCCTGCCCCGTGCTGCCTCCACACCATGACTGCGCAGCGTCGGAACACTCTCCCGCTCAACTCGATGAATCACCCGCACCCAGGGATGCCGCTCCGCGATTCCTCCCGCGAACTCCGCCGTCCCGCAAGCCACCACAATCGTCTCCGCGCCGGCCTGCTTCGCCTGCGCTTCAAGCGATCCAAGGCAATCGTCCAGGAACTTTGCCCCCACAATCGCGGCAACCACCACCGACACTTCGTGTCCTGCGTCAACTGGCAAAGCTGCCTCCCTCATCCCGGGTTACTCTCGCCCCTCAAGAATACTCGACCCCGCATTGCATCCGTATCCATCATTGACCCTGCTCACCGCGTTAACCTACGCTGAAATCGTGATCAAGCCCAGCCGATCTGCAATCCTCACCTACCACTCCATCGACGACTCCGGCTCGGTCATCTCCATGCCTCCCGCCACCTTCCGCCGCCACATCGATTTCCTCGCCGCATCAGCCATCCCCGTCGTACCCCTCGATCAAGTCCTCACCCATCCCAACTCCGTCGCCATCACCTTCGACGACGGCTTCGCCAACCTCATCGACCACGCCATCCCGGTCCTCGCCGAACACAACTTTCCCGCCACCATCTTCCTCGTCACCAGCTATTGTGGAGGCCAGAATAACTGGCCCGGCCAGTCCTACAACAAAGCTTCCGTTCTTCCACTCATGAGTTGGCAGCAGGCCACAGCCTTGCCTGACACAATCACTCTCGGCGCACACACCGTTAACCACCCCGATCTCACCCGCCTCACCCCGGACGATTGCGACCTCGAGCTACGCAACTCGCAAGATCAAATCCGGCAGCGCCTCGGCCGCCCTGCCCGCTGGCTCGCCTATCCCTATGGCACTTCAAATCCCCAGGTCCAGCAGATAGCCAGCCGCTACTTCGACTTCGCCGTCGGCACCACCTTAAGCTTCTTGCCCGCCAACCCCAATCCACCCAATCGTCCAAACCCAATGGACCTGCCCCGCCTCGATACCTTCTACCTGCGCAACTCATTCCCCATCGAGAAGCTATTCACACCACTCGGCAGCGCCTACATAGGCGCGCGAAATCTCCTCCGCCAAATCCGCCAACTCGCCTCCCATGAGCTCCCACCGCAATAGCTCGCACCGCTTCAGCTCGCATCGCCAAGAGCTGTCATTCTGAGCGCACGGGGCCCCAAGCGTAGTTCAGCTTGGGGGTGGTAAGCGAAGAATCTGCGGTTGCCTTTGTCGTTGCTCTTTGTTCGCCCAGCCAACATCACCCCATCCTCCCTGAACGATCCAAAACCTGGCTAACAGACCCGCCCCTTTACTTCGCCTCAATCCCCCTCATCCGATTCACCCCCATCTCCATCGAATGAACAACCGCCAGCGGCAGCCCTGCCATTCCCGGATGCCCGCCCGTCAATCCCCGCAACACCTTCCCGGGCAGCGTTCGCGCCTCAACCCACGATGGCTTCATCCCCAACTTCCTCGCCACCCTTCGCGACGCCAGCACATACGGCGAAACATCAGTCGCCAGCTCGAACAGCAACTGCTGCATCCCGCTCCCCGCAGCCACCGGTTCCCAAGGCTTGCGCCCCAGCCCATGAATCAGCGCCGGCAGCCCGCGAAACAAATCCAGCACCCGATGCATCGGCCGATACCCCGACGATCCCGCGCACTGCGCAATCTCCCCGTTTCGCTTGATGTAGTCATACTCGACTTCCCCAAACTCCTCGCACTCCAGCAGCGCAATCAGCGGCCATCCATCATGCAGAAAATGCTTCGGCCTCCGGTCATAAGGCAACGCCTGCGCCGCGCGATAGCGCGGATCCTGCAGCATCTCCCTCCACCGCTCCATCATCGACCTGTGCGCCTGCGTCACCCGCACAAAGCAGTTGTTCACCACGCTGATTGGCCGCTTCGACTTCAAACCCCAGCCCGCTGCAATCGCCAGTGGCGCTGCATCGGTCCATTCCTCGGCCAGAATCAGCGCCTCCCGCGAATACCGCTGCACAACCTTCGAAATCGGCTGCGACACAATCATGTCGCTATCCAGCCACAACGGCGCTTCCCATCCTGCGTCCAGCTCTTGCAGCAACAATGACGGCTTTATATTCCAACCGCTCAGCCCAGGCAGACTCTCGGTCGAGAGCTCTACTTCCGGCCTGCTTGCCGCCCACTCCCTAACCTTTGCCGGTGCATCCGGAACCGTCAAATGCAGCGACACCGCCTTGTCCACGCTGCACAGCGACTCGCCCATCAAAATCAGGCTGTCCATCCCGATCGCCCGATCCTCATACGAGCAAACGCGCAGCCACCTTCCGCTATTCGCCCCGGCGTATCCGGCACCGCTCGCTCGCGAATCAGTCTTCGACGACATGCGACTCAAATTCCTTCCGATGCCGAGCCCACTCCACGCTGTCAAAGTTCCCCTCAGCGTCCATGCAGCTCACAGCCGCGTACGCCATCTCCAGCGTGTGGTGCGTATTGTCGTGCGCAAACAGCCCTTGCCGCCCCAGCGTCAACAGCCCTTCCACTTCGGGAATCCACTTGTCAATTCGGTCAAAATGCTCCTCAAATCCACGCTTGTACACCGGATAAGCCTGCCCCAGCCGCCGCGTCACAGTCTTGATCACCTTCGGCAACTTCGGCAGTCCCGCGGCTTCAATCCACGTGCACAAATTCTTGCCCAGCTCTTCATCGCTCATCGTCCATTCTTTGCACCCAGGGTCGTTCGGCAGCTCAGCGCACAGCACCGTCCGCCCCTTCGGTTCGGTCGCAGAGCTGAAGTTCTTCGGCTCCGATATTCGCGAAACCGGCATCGACTCCTCAGGAAAATAGTACGCATCGAACGTGCTGTACTGGTCCGCTTCAAGCACCAGGTAAATCAGGATCATCCCGCGGAACGGAGTCTTTCCCGCTGACTCCAGCACCTCGGCAGGCGGCGCAGGATTCATGCCCTTCAGCAAAATCGTAATCGGAATTGTCGACCACACAATCGATGTCTCAATCGTGTGCTCCACCCCGTCTTGCGTGTACCGCACCGCGCGAATCCCCTTGCCCTCGCGATCCAATCCACTGAACCGCGCGCCAAACTTGAACTCCGCTCCCAGCTTCTCCGCAGCCTTGTAATAGCACTCTGAAAACATCCCAAAGCCGCGCTTCGTGTAATAGAACTTGCCCGCCAGCGGCGACTTCAGCCCCGGAATCTGCCCAGCCACTTTCTTCAGCAGCTTGCCAAACGATCCCGCCGCCACGCGCCTCTGCGCTGTTACCGGCGACAAGTCCTCCGGAGCAACGCCCCACAGCTTCCGCGCGTACGGAAAATAAAACTCATTGCACATCGTCGGACCCAGCCCGGTCGTCAGCGCCTCGGCAAAGCTTTTCGGTTCTCCTTTGCTGCGCGAGAACACCTTCTTCACCATGTCCCCGGCCACACTCAGCGCAAAGCTCTTCGGCACCCCCATCAGCAGCCCCATCGGCTTCAGCGGAAACCCAATCCAATTACCCTGCATCAAAATCCGCCCGCGCCGCTTCTGCAGCAGCAGATCGTCGCCCAGCATCTTCTTCAGGTCCGCCATAATCTCTGGCAGCGCCACTGGGTGCAGCCGATGGCTCCCGTGATCGCAGTAAACCCCATCCAGTTCAAAGCTCGACGCATTGCCCCCTACACGATCCTGTGCCTCCAGCACCGTCACCCGTGCCAGCCCTTTGCTCACCAGTTGGTAGGCAGCGCCCACCCCCGCCGGTCCCGCGCCAAGAATCACTACGTGTGGTAGTGGGTTCGTCATGCGTGCCTCCCTATTGTCTTTAATCCTTGAAGCCGTTTTCATTCGTTCAAGTTCAAGCCGTCTTCAACCCTTCAAGCCGACCCATCGCCATCGCAATTCCGCCGGCAATCAATCCGCCCGTCATCAGCACCGCCTGAAACGCCAGCCCAACCGCAAGCGTCTTCACGCCCGGCGCGCCAAACGGCATCAGCAGGAAAACCAGCGTCGCCTCGCGTACTCCAAGTCCTCCCTGCGTAAATCCAAACAGCGATGTCAGCTTCGCCAGCGGCCATGCAAACAGCCACGCCGCCAGGCTCACGTGCAACCCAGTCACGTCGCCGAGCCACCAGTTGATCGCTGTCAGCCCCGCTTGTAGCGCCATGCCAAATGTAAAGGCCAGAATCATAGTCTGCGGCCGACGCCACATCGACCGCGCGCCATGCCGCACCTTCACTAGCGTCCGCCGCCGTTTGTAGCTGAATCTCTTCACCGGAACCAGAAACAGCACCGCCGCTCCCGCCAGGCTCACCGCCACCAGAAACCCCGCCGTGATCCACAAAATGTTCCGCGTCCGCGCGTCTGTGTTGCCAGGGATCAGCGCCACGCCAATCAGCGTCACTGCCAACAGGCTGCCCATGTCCTGCATCCGGTCCATTAAACTGCCCAGCACCACCGCCGGCTTCGATCGAGCAAAGAAGAACGCCATCCCCGCCCGCACCAAATCGCCGCCCACCAGCGAAGGCAAAAAAATGTTTCCAAACAGTCCCCAGTAGTAGCACCGCAAAGCCTGCGGAAATGACACCCCAGCTCCCGCCAGGTTAATCATCATCCGCCACTTCTCCACGCCCACCAAATGCACCATCAAATAGAAAACAAGCGCCGCCGCCGCCACCCAAGGCGGAACAGACCTCATCGTCGCCAATACTTTTTGAAAAGGGATGAACTTCAGCAGCAGCGCCAGCACCAGCAGGCTCACGCCATAGCGGAAATACGGCGTCTTCCAAAACTTCCTCTTCGCCGTCGGTGCAAGCGCCGCTCCATCGGTATCCGTTTGCAAAGTATCAGCTCGCAAAGCTTCAGCTCGCGCAGTTTTCGTTTGCCCAGTTTCCGTCTCCAAAGTATCAGCCCGTGCACTTTTCGTTGGCCCAGTTTCCATTTGCAAAGTATCAGCTCGCGCACTTTCCGTTTCCATCAGGAGTGGAGACCTGGTCCGCGCCGTAGGCGCAATGTTCATTAGCCCCGCGCATCAGCGTGGGGAACTCGGATCGGCAGAAGGCCGCAAGTCCCATTGGGACGGTCTCCTCTTTGAATCATCGGAACGTAGGTCCTGTTTTCGGCAAAATCCACCATGACGGATCGTGCCGCAAATCTCGCAAAATCAACGAGGCATTCAGCCCCTCAGGGACGGTTCGGGGATAGCACTCCCTCCATTATCAGGTTCCGCCCCGCTTCTGCCTAGCTTCAACTCCCCTTACCTCCGTCACTTGGCACCAACTCATAGCCTCACCTGAGCTCTCTGTTCCCGCGTGCCCCCAACTTCCAGCATCCGCTATCCTTACTCTCGTGGAGATTCCCTCAATGACGGCCCCCTTTCGCTTGGCAAAATTCTCAGCTCTATGGGCCGTCTGGGCATCCATCAACATCTCCGCCTTCGCCGCGCCGCCTACCCCGCCCGCCAAACCCACTTGCTCCGGTCCGCAACAACTGGTCGCCAATCTCATTGCACATCCAACTACCGATAACGCTGTCCTCCTCGGCAGTTGGTATGCAACCCGAAATAAGTTTGCCTGCGCCGTCGACACATTCCAATCCGCACTCAAGCGCGACCCCTCCTCTGCGCAGCTCCATTTCCTCACCGGCCTCGCACTCTTCAGTGGCGGCCATGAGCCTGAAGCAATCCAACAGCTTCAGCAGGCCACCCGCCTCGATCCCAAGGTCATAAAGCCTCACCTGCTCCTCGCCGAACTCCTTAACCGTGCCGGCAACATCGCCGACGGGGAAGAGCAGTGGAAGCAGGCTCTCGCCATCGATCCCTCCTCACTTCCCGCGCTAGAAGGGCTCACCAACGATCTCCTATTAAGCAAGGACTACCGAGCCGTAATCGCACTCCTCGACCCCGCGCCCCGCACAGAACCCCTCGCTCTCAACCTCGCTCGTGCCTACGCTCTTCTCAACTACACCGATCAAGCCAGTCAGGCCCTTTCTGCTGGCCTCAAACTCGCCCCAAAATCCCTGCCCCTGGCCCTGGCGCTTGCCTCCGTCCTCACCCACCAGAACCGCAATGAGGACGCCATCAAGCTCCTTCGCCAGGCTCTCGCCGATCACCCCGGCGACACCAATAGCGAGCTCCAGCTCTACCGTGCGCAGGTCGCCAGCAGCCACATCGACGATGCACGTCCCCTCGGTCCCAAACTGCTCGCACTGCGCCCCCATGATCCTGAGGTCCTTTACCTTAACGGAGTTGTCGAGCGCGCCGACGGAGATTACGCCCACGCCCGCGCCCATTTCGAACAGGCCCTCGCACTCCAGCCAAATGACTACAACCTCCACTACAACCTTGGCATCACCCTCGTCTTCCTGCGAGAGTGGCAACCAGCCAGGGACGAACTCCAAAAGTCCATCACCCTCGGTGAATCCGCCCCCGAGGTCCACTTCGAACTCGCCAAGGCTCTCCGCGGACTCGACGACAGTATTGGCGAAAAGCGCGAACTCGAAACCTATCAGCACATGAAGAAGGCCGACGAGGCCACAATGGAGGCCGTCGCCGCAACTCGCCAGGGTGACAAAGACCTCGACGCCGGGAACGTCAATGAAGCCATCCTCCACTATCGCCAGGCCGCCGAACAGGCGCCTGACAACGCCAGATTCAAATACAAGCTCTCCACTGCACTGCATCGATCCGGCGACCTCGTCGGCGAACAGGCTCAGCTCGAGCTGGCCATCAAGCTCGATCCCAACTTCGCCCAGGCACAGCGCCAGCTCGGTTACCTGCTCGATCGCAATGGCGATCCCGATGCAGCCATCCTTCATTTCCGTGCCGCCGTCAAGGCCGCCCCCGAATGGACGGAAGCCTGGATCAATCTCTCCGCCGCCCTCGCTGCCACCGGCCAGTTCGACGAAGCCCGGCAAGCTGTAGCAACTGCTCTCCACCTCGAGCCCGCCAATCCACAGGCTCGCAAGCTCAGTGACCTGCTCAACCACGATCAGCCTGCCCAGCCCGCACCTCAGGCGCATCCCTGATCTAAGTCAATGCCAACCAGCCTTTTGATCCAGTCCTTCTCCCAATGGCAAAATTGAGCCTACCTGCAGAATGAACAACGAATTCCCCACTGCGAGTTCCGCCCGGCGAAGTCTCTCCCGCCGGAATCTCCTCAAAACCGCGCCCGCCTTCTGCGCCGGCTCGCTCTTCCCCAACATCCTCTCTGCTGTAGATCAAGCCGCAATCCCGCCCCAAGCCCCATCTGCAACCCCTCCGCTGCCAGCCGCCCCACTCAAGCCCTTCTCCACCTTTACGAATGTCGCTCAGTCCGCGGGCCTCGCCGCTACCATGTACTACGGCATTCCTGAGGCGGTCACCTACATCGTCGAGGAGATGGGCGGCGGCTGCGCCTTCTTTGACTACGACAACGATGGCTGGATGGACATCTTCATCCTCGGCGGCCGTCGCCTTGAAGACATCCCCGCCGGCGCTTCCAATCGCCTCTACAAAAACAACCGTGACGGCACCTTCACTGATGTAACGCGCCAGGCCGGACTTTGGGATGCAGGCTGGGCGGTCGGAGTCTGCGTCGGCGACTACAACAACGATGGCTTGGAAGACCTATTCGTCACCTACTACGGCCAAAACAAGCTCTACCACAACAACGGCGATGGCACCTTCACCGATGTAACCGCCAAGGCAGGGCTCCTCCACGATGGCATTCGCTTCAGTTCCGGCTGCACCTTCATTGACTACAACCGCGACGGCCTGCTCGATCTTTTCGTCTCCAATTACGTCGACATCGATCTCGCCCACGCCGCCAGGCCTTCCCTCGCCATTCCCGGCTGCAACTACGAGGGTGTCCCGGTTGCCTGTGGTCCTAAGGGTCTCAAGGCCCCACAGCAGTACCTCTACCGCAACAACGGCGATGGTACCTTTACCGACGTCTCCAAAGAGTCAGGCATTGCCGCCGTTACAGGTTCCTACGGCCTCACTGCCGTTGCCTTCGATGTCGACGAAGACGGATGGCAGGACATCTTCGTCGCCTGCGACACAACGCCAAGTCTCCTCCTCCTCAATAATCGCGACGGCACCTTTCGCGAAGAGGGTCTGATGAGCGGTGTTGCCATCAGCCCCGACGGACAGCAGATGGCCGGAATGGGCGTCGGCGTTGGCGACTACGATCTCGATGGCCGCCTCGACATCCTCAAGACCCACTTCCAGCTCCAGCCCTCTGGCCTCTATCGAAATCTCGGCAATGGCGAGTTTGAAGATCGGGCACAGCGCGCTGGGATCGCTGCCGAAAGAAACTACGTCAGTTGGGGAGCTGGCATCGTCGACCTCGACAACGACGGATTCCCCGACATCTTCTGGGTTACCGGCAACGTCTATGCCGAGATCGAAAGAATCAATCCCAAACTCCCCTATAAAGGCCCGTCCGTCCTCTATCGAAATCTCGGCAACGGCACTTTTGCTCGCATCGGCGACCAAGCCGGGTCCGTCATCGACGCTCGACACGTTTCCCGTGGATGCGCTTTCGGCGACTTCGATAATGATGGCGACCTCGATATCGTGATCATGAACCAGCACGAGCCCCCCTCACTCCTGCGCAACGACGCTCCAAATCAGAATCGCTGGATCAAAGTCCGGCTCGAAGGAACCAGAAGCAATCGCAGCGCAATCGGTGCACGCGTGCTCGCGCACTACAGCGGAAAAGTCCAGGCCCAGGCCGTGCTAAGCCAGGCCAGCTACGTGTCCTCCAACGATCCCCGGCTCCACTTCGGTCTCGGCCTCGCTACCTCTGTAGACATCGAGGTTGTCTGGCCATCCGGCCTTGTCGAAAAGTATCCCGCTCTGCCCGCTAACCGCCTGATCACCATCCTTGAAGGTCATGGAATCGTTCCCGGCCGTCCGTTCACTCCAGTTCATCCACACCCATCTGCCTGATCTCCCGGAAAAATCCCGCTCCACCCCAGCTGCGGCCACTCCCGCCCGGATAACCCTGCTGAATCAGTAGCTGAATCGATTGATCCCCGCCGGGAACACCCCACCCGGATCCTTGAATATTACTAGTATCAAAACAATACACAGCCCGCAAACCATTGCAGATCAACGTTTTACTAAATCGGCTTACTCCATCGAAAGTTGAAAAAAAAAATCGTTTGCAAGTTCTATATTCGTTGTGATATCGGTACCCAGATTACAAAATCAGATTTCTGACGCAGGTTCTCGGAAATTGCGGAGTGCGTGCCGGTGGCAGGAATCAGAACAGAACCAAAACTCAGGAGGCAATACATGCTTTCAACCACAAAATGGATAGGCCGGATTCCATGGCTGCTCATACCAGTCCTGCTTCTGTCCTGCTCCATAGCAAAGGCGCAGAACATCACTGCGACCCTAAGCGGAATCGCCACTGACCAGACGGATGCCCGCATCGCCGGCGCAACCATCTTGGTTAGAAATGAGGCCTCGGGCGACAAGCGCGATACCAAGTCTGATAACCAGGGCTTCTGGTCCGTCACCGCGCTGATCCCAGGATCCTACTCTGTCACCATCACCGCCAAGGGATTCTCGCCTTGGGAAGAAAACCAAATCGTCCTGAACCAGGGCGATAGCCGTACGGTTGCCAACATTCACCTCAAGATTGGTGCTGCGGATGCGGCCGTTACGGTCATCTCCGGTGCCGACGCTGAAGTCCCCGTCGATACCGCTGAAGTCAGCGCAACCCTGAACAACGAACTCGTTGACAGCGCAATTCTCACCGGTCGTGACGCTGCCGAACTCATCAAGCTGATGCCCGGCGTTACCTTCAACAACGGCGGCAGCGCAGGTTCCGCTTTCAACAGCCAGACTACCGGCACCAACAACGGTCCTGCCGGTAACTTTTCCGCGAACGGCACCCAGCCCTACGGATCAACCGCCCTCATGCTCGATGGCGCAATGCTCGTCGATCCAGGCAACGCCGGTACCCAGATCGCAAACATCAACCAGGATATGACCGACAGCGTCAAGTTCATGTCGGCATCCTACGGAGCTGAATACGCCAAGGGCCCAGCCGTCCTCCAGGCGTTCTCCAAGAGCGGTGGTCAGAAGTTCCACGGCGAAGGCTACTTCTATGCCCGCAACAATGCCATCGGCTTCGCCGAGGACTGGTTTGCGAAGAGCGTCGGCGCAGCGGTCAACCCGGAGTACTTCTACTACGTTGGCGGCAACGTCGGCGGACCTATCTCCCTCTTCAACTTCAACAAGAACAAGGACAAGCTGTTCTTCTGGGTCGGATACGAAAAGATGATCCAGCACCCCTACAACTCGCCTCAGGAAATGAACGTTCCTACCTCGACCGGCGACCCTGAAATGGGCACAAACCCAGGTCAGGTTCAGGGCGACTTCAACAACATCGGCATCAACTCCTCAGTCATCAGCAACTACGGCGACGCCTACCGCCTGCCTTGCACATATGGCGACAACCGCCAGGCTAACCCGACTGCAACTCCCCCCGTTACTTTTGCGTACGGACAGGGTTGCAACCCCGCGATCACTCCTTGGGAGGGATGGCAATCCAGCACCGGCACCGGCGCCGTCCCGAACCTCAAGCAGTACTTCGACCCGAACGGTATCATCGTCTCCGGCCTGAACCCGACCGGAAACCAGGTGCCAACTTCAGCGAATGGCTGGAATAACTACAACTACGTGCCCAACACACCCCAGGATCGCTGGGAAGTCACCGGTAAGGTCAACTACTCGCTCAACGACAACAACAAGATCTGGGGCTCCTACACCACCCAGATTGAAAACGACAATCACCCGATTTCCATCTGGTGGGCGCCCTCGGGCACAATTCCTTACCCCGGAAAGCCGGTCGGAGTTGAAACTGCTCACGTTTACCTGGCCAACTACACCCACGTCTTCAGCGCCAGCACCACCAACGAGTTCGTCTTCGCTTACGCTGAATTCATCAACAACACCAGCCTAAGCGATCCCGCTGCGGTCAGCCGCAAGGCCCTGGGCTTCCCAGTTGGCAGCCTGTTCGGTGCCTCGCATCAAGTCGACAGCATCCCCGACTTCGAAGGCGGATGGGAAGACGGCGTCACCTGGATCGGTGACTCTGGTCAGAACCAGTACGACGGCGGACTCTATGGCCCCAACAGCTTCGGAAAGACGGCCAAGGCTCCAAACATAAGCGACACCTTCACCAAGATCGTCGGCACCCACTCCATCAAGGCCGGCTTTTACTGGGATACGCAGGAGAACGTTCAGTCCTCCGGCGGTGACATCAACGGCACATTCAATGCCAGCGGTGGTCCGGAATCCACATACAACTACGCCCTTGATCGCCTGATGGGACGTAACAACTCCTATAACGAGCAGAGCAACGCGCCAAACATCGACGCTCAGTGGCATCAGTGGTCGATTTGGGGTCAGGACTCCTGGAAGATCAACCGCAAGATCACTCTCAACTATGGACTCCGCTTGGATCACATGGGCCAGTGGTATGACCCAACGGGTTCGCAGGTCTGGGATCCCGCAACATACAGCAACGTTCTCAATGGTCCTGCCAATACGGGTATCCAGTGGCATTCGCTGCTCTCCAGCGTCCCCCTCTCCGGATGGGGCAGCAAGCTATTCACTTACAACCCGCGCCTCGGCGTCGCATACGACGTCTTCGGCACCGGCAAAACAGTTGTTCGCGGCGGCTTCGGAATCTACCAGTACCAGGTTTCCGGAAACGACGGGACAAATGCCATGGGTGGCCCAGTTGGTTCCTTCAACTTCAGTACCAACAATGGAAGTACTGGCGTTCAAGGTTTCCAGGGCTACAACATCGCCAACGGACTGGTCCCTGCGATAAATGCTGCGGGTAACGCCTTTGTTGCATCGCAGATCACCGTGCCCACCGGCACTGCGGAGAACGGCGGAAACATCTCGGCTGACAAGCTGGGAGACAGCCAGATCCCGTACGCGGATACCTGGAGCTTCGGCGTGGCGCAGGCACTCCCCTCTCACACCGTTGCCGAAGTTTCGTATGTAGGCAGCGCAAGCCGCAACCAGCTCGAGAATGGCGGTAACGGCCACATCAGCGATGCCAACCCGGTCGCGTTGGGCGCCTTCTTCGCGCCCGATCCGAGAACAGGTATGCTTGCCACCGCGGAACCTGGAAGCGGCGGCCCCAACTCAAACGACTACCGTGCGTTGGTCAACTACGACGACATCTACATCCTCACCCACGGTGGATTCGCAAACTACAATTCGTTGCAGGTTTCTGCGCAAAAGCAGTCCGGCAACCTCTACCTCTTCACCAACTTCACCTTCGGCAAGGTCCTCGGTACCCGCGACGGCAACTCCTCAAATGGAAACGGCAACGGTCCGGCGATCAATCCCTTCAACCTCGGCTCCAACTACGGCCAGCTGGAATACGACCACACCAAGACCTTCAACCTGTCGTTCAGCTACAAGCTGCCCAAGCCGATCCACAGCAACTGGCTGGCTGGCGAAGTCATCAATGGGTGGCAACTCTCCGGTTACACCACCTATGAGGACGGCGCTCCCTACCAGGCCACTTCCAACGGCAACATGAACACGCAGTATTCCGGGCTCAGCAACAATCCGGCACTGCCCAAAGGCACCTCAAATCAACAGTTCACCACCCCCGGCGGATGGACATCTCAGAACATCGACCCCGCCACCTGGGAGGGCACAAACCAACCAGAGAACGGCGTTCAGCCGGTACTCGTCTGCGACCCACGCAAGGGCACGGGCAAGGGGCAATACTTCAACCCCAACTGCTTCGTATCCCCAATGGGACCGACCGCGACCTCGAATGGACAGATGGGACAGATCATCTGGCCCTACATCCGTGCGCCTCACTACGTCGGCAGCGACTTGGCAATCTTCAAGGCGTTCCGTGTCACGGATGCGCAGCGCATAGAGGCGCGTATCTCGGCAACTAACTGGCTCAACCACCCCAATGGCCAGTTTGGCCAGAACGGCAACTCCGACAACCAGTTGCAGTTCTACGGTGCAAGCACCGGCGCAGGCCTCGTCTACAACCACAACGCGAGCACAACCGGCGTCCCCTCCACCAAGTCGGGCTATCGCTGGCTACAGTTCGCCGCCAAGTACTACTTCTAACCAACCTGTAGTTGAACTCACCGAAGGGGTGGCCTCGCGCCACCCCTTCTTTTTGGTGCGCCCAGCCAGGGTGCCGGGGAAGCCCGGTGCCCCAGGTCTGATTCTCAGACTTGGGAGTCGAATGATGTCGGGTGCCCCATCCTTCGCCTTCTTTTTCTTCTTTCTAGCGAAGGGTGGGATGCCAAAGATGCCGGGTGTCCAAGATCTGAATTTTTAGACCTGGGAGTCCACGAACTCGACTGCGCCTTACCGTTGTGTGTCCCACGAAGTGACGCGCCCCCTACTTCCCCTGCGGTCCTTCCTTCTGCTGCTGAGCCTCAATCTGCTCCACGATCTCCCGCTCCCGGGCCCCGTCTTCGGGCCGGTGCAGCTTGTAGTAGACAGCGGCCAGCTCAACATGCGGATCGAGCCACTTCGGGTCGGCCTTCACCAGATCCTCAAGCGTCGCCGCCGCCTCTGCATTGTTTCCCGCCATCGAGTTAAGCTTGGCCATTTGAAAGCGGGCCTCCGCCATCGTCGGCTCTAACTGCAAAGCCACCGTCAGCAGCGGCCTCGCTCCATCAAGATCTCTCTGTTTCAGCTTCATCGTCCCCAGGTAAAGGTTGGCTAGAAAGTCTTTCGGATCCTGCTGCAATGCAGCCTCAAACGCCGGCAGTGCTGCCTCGGTGTCTCCGAGCGCATCCCGTGCCTGCCCGGCTTGTGTCCACAGCCCAGGCAGTGCAGGGTTCAGCTCCACCGCTGCATCGAGGTCGGCTCGCGCCTCTTTGAACTCCCTCCGCTGCAGCCGCGCCGACCCAGCCAGATAATACGCATCTGCCGAGTGAGTCGCCAGCGCCACCTTCTCCATCCGCGGCAGCCCCTCTGCCTGCTTCCCGGCCAGAATCAGCGAGTAAGCCAGCACGTATTCAAAATCCATGTTCGACTCGTGGCCAGCCTCTAGCGGAGCCAGCATCGCCGCTGCCTCGGAGCCCTTCTCCAGCTTGATGTCGGCATAGCCCAGCAGAATTGCCGTGCCCAGATCCGTAGGCCTCGCCGCATTCACAGCTCCAAACTCCGCCCGCGCATGCACCATGTCGCCCTTCTTGTAGTATGCAAGCCCCAGGTTCTTCTTCAGGGCAATGTTCCCAGGTGCCAGCGCCAAAGCCTGGTAGTACTCATCGATCGCTGCGTCAAACTGCCCAGCCGCTGAAAGTGCCGCCCCCAGGTTCGCTCGTGCCTCCAGCATCTTCGGCTCGATCGCCAGCGCCATCCGATACTCGTTGATCGCCGTCGTCGCATCTCCGCGCCTCTGCGCCTCAACCCCATTGCGCAGATGTTCCTCTGCCCCCCCAATCGGCGGCGTTGCCTGTTGCGCCTGCGCTGCCGTCAAACCAACGAGCACGATCACTGCAAACGCTGTTCGCATGACTTTAAGGATAAAACACCCCATTTGCCGCCTGCCAAATCCTCCCCCGTACTTCCAGACAGAAAAGGGGGAAGGGAACTCGTCCCAGCCCCCTCGAACATCGGCACTTGCCTACTGGCGCTGCTCCTGCACTCCCTCAAGAATCCGGAGATTCGAACCGTACCGGCGATAATTGCGGAACTCCATCGTGTTCATCACCGCCTCGTGCTTTCCCTGCCGCAGGCTCACTTCTGCGCTCACTGGCACCAGGTAATCGTGCGCGTTGATCACAACATAGTCGTAGTCCACCGCCATTGCCGAGCTGTGTGTCGGGAACTCCTTCGGAATTCCCTCGGCAATCAATGTCACCCGCCGCACACTGTGCGTTGCCGCGTCGATGAACACCAGGCCGTGGAAGGCGACCTTGATCTCCAGGTTGTTCGACCCGGTGATGAAGAACCCGGAGTTTGCCTGCGGCACATGGTAGTTGAACACCTGCACTGTCCCGTTCCCAAGCGTGTCCGTTTCTTTCCACTTGAACTCGGTCTGCGCCTTGGCATCGAACACCGCCCGCAGGACCCCGCCCAACTCCCCGCTTGAGAACGCTGACTTCTTCACCAGCATCGCATCCCGGTCCGAGCTCGCCGCCGTGCCGTTCACTTCCAGCGTGGTGCGAGTTTCCTGCTTGTTCTGGTAGCGAAGCAACTCGGCGATCGTGTCCCTTTGCTTCCAATCGCCCGTTCCGTTCAGGTCGATCGATCTGTTGGTTACTTCAACGCACAGGAAATTAGGAAGCGACTCGGTATAATTCACCGCCTGCTTCCGTGCATCCTCGATCAGCACCGTCATTTCCTCCGGCGTGGGTGGAGTTATCGCATTCGTGGGCACTGTGATCGAAAGGTGCCCGCCAAGCTCCGGGTCCACTTCCGTTGCGGCTTGCAGGTTTGTATCCCCCGCGCCATCGTTGGTCGCCGCCATGGTTGCTCCATTGCCCATCACGGTAAAGGCAATCGACTGCTCCGCTGACTTCCCACCCTGGGTCAGTGTGGCCTTCACCTGGTAGAACCCCGGAGAAAGCGCATTCGGGAATGTCGCCAGATACGGCACCGCTTCCCCAACCGCTGTCTTCTTCAACGGCAGCGGAACCCGCCGCCCCGGCTTGCCGTTGCGGATCACCTGCATCTCAAGCACCGGCAGATCTTTCTCCTTCTGGTCCGGATGCAGAATCACAAACATCGATACCTGCTTGGCGTCGTGCGCCACCACTCCAGCGAGGTTCGGCGTCACCCTGGCCTTCTCATACTTCAACGGTTCGGTCGGGTCTGAGTCCTCGTCGTACGAGTCCGTCTTCCTTACCAGCACCATGTCGCTTAAGGCCGGTCCTTCCAACTTCGCCATGTCTGGGATTTCAAATGGAATTCGCTTCGCGCTCAATTTGCCGCTCAACTGATCCAGCACCGCCACTTCCATCGAATACCGCCCCGGCGACGACATGAAGTGCCGCTGCATCGTAACTACTTCGGACCTGCTCTTGTCGGCCGACTCAAGCGACCCGCGCTTCGAAATATCCTCGCCGAAGTGCTCAATCACTGTGCCGGTCTTGTCCTTGATCTCCGCCACAATCGATACGTGAGCCGTGTAAAGGTTGGTATGCGTGTCCTCTTTCGTCTGTAACTCGTTCACCGGCACTTCCACCGCAACCGTACTCTCATTTCCGTCCGGCAGGTCGCCGGCTCGCACAACCATCGCATGGAACATCACATCGTTCGGCAGCTCGGGTTGGCTCAGCAACTTCATCAGCGGAACTTCAAAAGGCCGGACACCGTTCTCCGCACCCGGCGCGAGGGCAAAGTAACCCGACTTCGTCTTCACGTTCAGCCCCGCCCGCATCGACTTTGCCGTAATCGTCCTGAACGAGCCGTCGTAGTCCTTGATCGGAGGAATGTACACTGCCTCGTAGTACGTCGTCATGTCCTGCAGCATCTGTTCCAGTGGCTTCTTGAGGTTCTCCTGGGCGTCAATGTATGCGCCGCCGGTATTCTTCGCCAGGTCGGCCAGTGGACTCTTGTTCGACCCCAATGGGTCCTTCGTATCCTCAAAACCGTTCCGCATGAAGTCCGTCGCCATGGCCAAGGTCGTTGTCGGCGGGGCGGTTGCAAGCTCCTGTTGGGAAGGAACGGTCGCTGGTGCGCCGGGCGCGGTTGCCACCGGTGTAGGGTTGTACGGCGCCTGCCCATTCAAAAGCGCATTTTGCATCTGGTACTTCCCTGCGGGATTCAGCGCATCCATGTCCACCACATACACGCTCACACCCGCCTGGTTCGCCACCCCGCTCACCGTCTTGATCATCTCCTTGGCGGCCGTGTCCATTTGCAGATTTCGCGTAAAGTAGATCAGCGACTTCCGCTCTGAAATCTTTGTCTGCGACTTCACCAGCGCCATCAGTCCGGCCAGTGTCAGCAATGCGTGCTGATCCTTCATCGTCCGGCGCGAATCCTCCAGCGCTGCCAACAGCGTCTGATAGCGCGCCCGCATCTTCAGCTCCACGTGATTGCCCGCCGGGTCCACGCCGGTCCGCGCTACCGAGATCAGATACTTTTCCGCCTCGGAAGCTGTCGCTGCGGCATCTGCGTCCGCTCTGTCTACTGGCTTCGCCAGCACATTAGTGGTCGCGGTCAGTTCCAGCGCCCGCGTCCGGTCGTTAGCCTGTTTCTCCGTCACTTCCCTGATCGCCTTGTCAATCGATCCCTTATCGTTCGTAAATCCCTGGATCAGCCGCAGCCGCCCGGAAAAATCCAGCAGCGAATAGGAAAAGCCTTTCGACGGCAGCGCGCTCAGGATCCTCAGCGCCACAGTCTGCGCACTCTTGGCTGTTGCGCCACCGAAATGATCGAAAACCATCGTCACCAGGTGATCTGAA
>Ga0182016_10003666_pt1 | contig 17396 bp, 11 predicted proteins | sample 712S2MmetaG_FD_120491 | JGI IMG/M metagenome (GOLD analysis project Ga0182016, IMG submission 120491) | Permafrost microbial communities from Stordalen Mire, Sweden - 712S2M metaG | ecosystem: Environmental > Terrestrial > Soil > Wetlands > Permafrost | place: Sweden: Stordalen | collected...
CCGGACAGCAAAGCCCGCGTGCAAAGGCGGCTGCGCCGATTTGGGGGATTGACCGGCAATGCCCTCACGGCGGCGGCGCGCCTGGGGGGACATTGCGCCTACGCCGGCTGCCTGGGCCCAGACATTCTATCTGTGGCCGTCGAGCAGAACTTCCGCCACGAGGGGATTGACACTTCACGAGCACCCCGCTTGCCGGAAGCGGGGGTAATCCACTCGATTGTGATCATTGGGCAGGATACCGGCAGCCGAAACGTCTTTTATGAAGTCAACGGCCTGGTGGGCGCTCACCCTCTCTGGCCTGCGGACGACGTGATTCGGGAAGCGGGCGTTCTTTTTATTGACCAATATGGCATGGACGGAAATCTGCGCGCGATGGAGATTGCACGCTCCTTTGGAGTGCCGGTGGTGGCGGATTTCGAAGATGAAGCGGTGCCCCATTTTGTGGAAGCCTTGGCGTCGGTGGATCATCTCATCCTCTCAGAAGAATTTGCTTTTCGGATTACGGGAGAAACAAAACCCGCCGAGGCCGCGCGCGCGTTGGCGCGGAATAAGCGGGCGACGGTTGTTGTCACCTGCGGGCGGAATGGTTGCTGGTGTCTGAGCCATGAGCAAGGAAAGCAACCCCGCCACTTCGGTGCTTTTCCGGTGCGTGCCGCCAATACGAACGGCTGCGGCGATGTATTTCACGGTGCCTATGCCTTTCGGCTGGCTTGCGGTGATTCACTGGAAAAACGCCTCCGTTTTGCTTCCGCCGCCGCCGCCGTCAAAGCCCGCCAGACGGAGATACCCCGTTTGCCAGCCGTAAAACTCATGTTGCGAAAAAAATTATGAACACTGCCATCGCCATCGAACGATTCGAGGACGCCCTCTCCGAAATGCCAGTCTTGGATGTCCATACGCATTTATGCGGTGCAAAGCTGGCCGCCCAAGGCCTGCACGATGTTTTGCTCTATCACATGATTGTCACCGAGCTTTACGGTGCTGGCTGCCCCAGCGGAGCCCGCCTGACCCAGTTCCCGAATTGGCCCTCGCCCCAGGAAGCGCGGGCGCGGATCGAGGAAGCGCTGCTTTTCCTGCCTTTCATCCAAAACACCAGCGGTTGGTGGGGGGTGCGCATTATTCTGGGTGATCTCTATAATTGGCGCCGGCCCATCACGGCGGAGAATTGGCGGCAACTGGACGGCTTGATCCGGGAAAGGGCCGGCGATCCTCTCTGGGCGCGTTCGGTTCTCAAGCGGGTCAACATTGAGCGCACTTGCGCGGAGTATTGCCGCCGCGGCGCGGGCGAGGGCGACGACGTTCTCCAATACTCTTTGGAATGGGGCATGTTCATGCGGACCCAATGGGGAGAATTCGATACGGCGGTTTATGATCTGGAGCGGACCTGGGGCCAGCCGCCACAGCAGCCCGTCACTATTGGCGGAGGCGAACGCCCCGCCCCCAATCGCGTCATAAAAACGTTGGAGGACGTCCACGCGGCCATCGAGCATTACACGAAAAGCATTCCCTACGATCAGGTCATCTCGACGGCCACAGGCATTTCCACCGATATAGATTACACTTTGCCAAGCGACCAGGAAATGGCGGACGCCCTGCGCCACCGCGGGCAAGCCGGCCCCAGAGAGCGGGACATCTATGCGGCCTACATTGGCGAAGCTTTTTTGGCTGCGTTGGAAAAATATGGCGATCGAATCCTCTTCCAGTTCAGCCTGGGAGCGGAGCCGGTTCCTTTTGAAACGATCAGCCGACTTTCGCAGAAAACACTGGCGCAACTGGCCGCGATGGTCAGCAGGCATCCCGGTCTGCGCTTCCAATGTTTCCTTTCCAGCCGTCACGCCAACCAAACACTTTGCACCATGTGCCGTGAATTGCCCAATTTCAGCGTCGCCGGTTATTGGTGGCACAGTTTCTTCCCGGAGACCATTCGCCAGGTCATGACCGAACGTTTGGACATGGTTCCGCTCAATAAACAAGTGGGCTTCTTTTCCGATGCCTACACCGTCGAATGGGCCTATGCCAAGGCCATCATCGTGCGCAAACAAATGGCGCGCGTGCTGGCGGAAAAAGTGACGCAGGGCCAGTACAGCTTTAACGATGCGGTGGGCATCGCCCGCCAAATCCTTTATCAAACGCCGCAGACGCTCGGAGGCATGATCCCGGCCGAACGGAATGCTTAAGGACGTCCGCTTTAGTTGATGAACAATGGCGCGGCACTTGAGCGTTTTGCCCCTTTGCTCTGTTGGATCGCCACGGTGCTGGTGGCGTGGTTCATCTGCCTGAAAATTCTCAGCTACGGCTTTATTCCGGGCGGCGATGCCCGCCGTCATGTCGCCAAACCTTTCGCTGACAAACCGTATTCTCAAATTGTCGTCATGCGCCCGGAATATGTGGTGGATCACAGTCCGGGATGGGAATGGTTGCTTGGGCAATTGCATCGCCATTTAGGCTGCGATGAAGACGCGCTGGTGTATTTCTCGGTGGCCAGCATGCTGCTGGCGGTCTTGTGTTTTCCACTTTTCCTGGTGCGCCACCCGGAAGCCTGGCTCGCGGCCGTTCTCGCGGAATTGGTCGCGATTCCAGAATTAATGACCCGTTGGACACAAGGACGCCCTTACTTATTATCAGAGGCCCTCCTCCTCGCCTTGCTCTTCTCATGGTCAAGGGAGACCAAACGTCGTCCCTCCTGGTGGAAGCTGGCGGCCACTTTCAGCGGGTTCACGCTGTCGGTTTGGGTGCATGGGACGTGGTATCTCTGGATTCTGCTCGTGGCCGCCTTCGCGCTGGCCCGGCGCTGGAGGGCTGCGGTTTGGTTGACAGTCTGTTGGGGCGCCGGGATTGTGGCTGGCGCCCTGCTCACGGGCCGGCCCTGGGTCTTCCTTAAAGAGGCACCTTTTGTCGCCCGCTGCATTTACCAGGAACATTTGCCCAACTGGATGCTCGTGGGGGAATTTCAGCCCAGCGCGGGGGAGTTTGCGACTCTTTGCCTCCTGGCCCTCATCTACCTCTGGCGGCGGCAGCAAGGTAAGGCGGGCGAACCGCTCATCACGCAACCAATCGTGTGGATGATCGTCCTCAATTGGATGCTCGGCTTCACGGCGGACCGTTTTTGGGCCGACTGGGGAATGCCCGCCGCGCTCGTCTGGATGGCTCTGCAAATTGATGACAGCCTCCCGGACTTGTGGAAAACCGGCGGAGCAAAACGTCTGCTGGCCTGCGGGCTGATCGTTTGCCCTCTTTACATCGATGCCACCAACGATCTGGGCCTCCGCTACTCGGCCTCCGCGCGGGAGCGTTTTGTGAATGGCTCCGATCCCCGCCTGGCAGGTTGGATGCCTGGGAAAAATGGCATCTTTTACGCCGGCAATATGCGGTTTTTCTACAACACTTTTCTTCGGAACCCGCAAGGAGATTGGCGCTACATCGTGGGTTTTGAACCGGCGCTTATGCCGCCGGAGGACCTTAAAATATACCGTGACATCCAGCGCAGCGGGGGTGCCATCGAAGCCTTCCAACCCTGGGTCAACAAGATGCGCCCGGAGGACCGTCTAGCCGTGGAAGCGCCTGCCGAACCCGTCCACTCCCCATTGGAATGGAAGCAAGCCGTCGGGAACATTTGGATTGGACGCCTGCCCGCGGCGATACATTAGTCGTATCCATCTGGGGGGGCGGAGCCGCAGCTCCGCCAGCGATTATTTGTAGCGCAACATCTCCGCTTAGAGTTCGGGCGATGCATAGGGAAGCCCATGCGTCTGGGCGACCGCGCGATGGGTGACTTTCCCACCCATAATGTTGATTCCGCCGACTAAGGACGGTTGCAAGCGGCAGGCTTCAGCCAGGCCCTGATCCGCCAAAGTCTCAATATACCGGTACGTCGCATTGGTCAGCGCCTGGGTCGCGGTGCGGGCATAAGCCCCGGGCATGTTCGCAACGCAATAATGCGTCACGCCTTCCTCAACGAAAACCGGGCGTTGATGAGTAGTCGGCCGCGAAGTTTCCGCGCAACCGCCCTGGTCGATGGCGATGTCCACCAGCACACTGCCGGGCCGCATGAGCTGGAGCATGTCGCGGCGAATGAGCCGGGGCGCCTTCGCTCCGGGAACCAGGACCGCGCCGATAAGGAGGTCTGTGCCAGGCAACATCTGCAAAAGGCGTGATTCATCCGAGTAAAGTGTATGGGCGTTGTGCAGCGTGATGTCCAGGTAACGCATCCGCTCAATATCCACTTCCAGTATGGTTACGTCCGCCCCCAAGCCGGTGGCCATGCGGGCGGCATTGATCCCCGCTGAACCGCCGCCCAGGACCACGACTTTGCCCGCCAACACTCCCGGGACTCCCCCGAGTAGGGTGCCGCTGCCGCCATAGTGTTTGGCCAGATAGTAACCTCCGACCAGCACGCTCATGCGCCCGGCAATTTCGCTCATCGGTTCGAGTAATGGCAAACGATGGTTGACTTCCACGGTTTCGTACGCAATGGCGGTCACGCCCGTCCGCAGCAAGTTCTCGGTCAAAGTCTTGTCGGCGGCGAGATGCAGATAAGTGAAGAGCAGTTGGCCCGAGCGCAGCAGCGGCAATTCGGAAAGCTGGGGTTCTTTCACCTTGACGATCAATTCCGCCCGCGCGAAAACCGCCTCCGCGCCCTCCATCATGGCAGCCCCAGCGAGGCTGTACTCTTCGTCGGCAAAACCGGACCCCACCCCCGCTCCGCGTTCGACCAGGACTTGGTGCCCGCGCTTACTCAACTGATAGGCCCCGGACGGCGGCAGCGCGACGCGATACTCCTGCTCTTTAATCTCTTTTGGGACGCCAATAATCATGGAATTCCTCTCCCGTTCTTGCCGACACTTAAGCCAGTCAGCAACTTAATCAAGCTCCACAGTTGGTTTTTTTGCAAGCGCGGAAGATAGGGGGTGGAACTAATGTTCAGAGGTCCATTTTGGATTGCGCCAGGGCGGGGTTGGGAACATAGTTGTTTGACTGCCGCGTAAGCCAATGTCGTTGTCATGAGCGAAATCAAGTTCAGTAAGAATTATTCGGATCACAGTGTTAATTCCGGCGCCGATGCCGGTTTTCAGTTCGAGTTCAATTGCGAGCGGTGCGGGGACGCTTGGCGTACGGATTTTGTGGCGTATCGCACCGGACAAGCCTCCAGTTGGCTCGGGCGCGCGTCAGGGTTTATCGGGGGCGTTCTCAGCGAGGTGAATTCGGCGGCGCAGGGCCTGGCGCAGGCTGGCTACAGCAAAGCCCACGATGAAGCGTTCGCCGCCGCCGTGGAGCGAGCCAAGTCGCATTTTAATCGGTGCGCGCGGTGCCTGGCTTATGTGTGCGACGCCTGCTGGAACCGCGACAAGGGGTTGTGCCGTCAATGCGCGCCCGACGCCGAAGTGGAGATCGACGCGGCGCGCGCCGAAGGGGAGGTCAAAATGGCGCGACTCCGGGCTGAGGCCGAGGGGGAAAAACGCGGCGAAAAAATGGACGTGACCCGCGAGCGCCAATTGATTTGCCCCAAGTGCAAAGCGGAGACGCACGGGGCCAAGTTCTGCCCTGAATGCGGCGAAAAGCTGGCAGTGCTGTCGCATTGTCCCAGTTGCGCGGCGGAGGTTTCGCCAGGGGCGAAGTTCTGTCCGGAATGCGGGACCAGGATGTGATGTGACAATGCCGGCTGGCTTCCTGGCCTGGCCTGTTGAGCAGCGTTCATTCGCAAACCACGAGATACGGATTGGCTCCAATTGGAGTGGAGCATGTTTCGTTGGGAACTTTCCTCAACATTAGTCCGCCCCCTCAGTAAGCGCTATTCGACATGGATACCATTAATAACGCACGTCGAATTTTGCGCCGGGTTGGCGGACAAGGCGGCGGGCAAAACGCGGACCAGCATGGGCGGAAGTTGGGCGAGCGGCGGGAGGGAGGGCAACGCGGTGTTTGCGGCGGCGCGTTTCTCCTGCGCTTGATGGAAATGTCGAGGAGCCGGAATGAACTACGGATGGGCCGGATTTCACGGATAAAGGAATTCCCATCCGTGAGATCAGTGAAAGCCGTGGTCATATTCTGATTGGCCTTTTGGTTTCTCCAAAAATGCGGCTTTTTTATTGTTCAACGTGTCATTGTTTTACCACCAACCGATACGGTCTCGGCAAAGACAACTTCTGGGCCTAACGCGCAATTCAGAAACTATGAATAGGCGGAAAAATGAAGGCGGCCCGCTTCGCTCAAAGAAAGGGGGACGAGGTGGCTGATCTTTCCGCCACCCTCGCCAGTTATTGAATAGGGCTGACAGAGGGGCGGGCTTGGCCTAAAGTGGAAGCATGAAATTTCCACTTCTTTGGGCGTTGGCCTCGGTCGCGGTGGCGTGCGGCTTGGCCGAGGGGGAGGAGACGAGTTTGCTTCCGCCTGGGAACAACATCCACCTGACCGACAATGGCGCGTGGTCCTGGTTTATGGACCCGCGGGCGATTGTAGATCAAGGGCGGCTGATCGTCGGTTCGGTCCGCGCTAATGGGCGGTTCGCGGACACGAATCTTCCGGGCTGGGGCAATGTCGAGCTTTCCATTTTGGATTTAAAATTCCGCTCCGTCACGCACGTTATTTTGGCGGAGCATTTTGAGCAGGACGATCATGACGCGCCCGGCCTGTTAGTCTTGCCGGATGGACGCTACCTTTCAGCTTACTCCCGGCACAACGTTGAGAGGAAAATGTTCTTTCGGATTTCGGTGCGGCCGGGCGATCCTTTTGAATGGGGACCGGAAAAGGTCTTTGTCACGCCCGGGTCCGATGCGCCGGCTTTTCATGGCAACAATGTAACCTACGCCAATCCGATCTGTCTGCCCGGCGAATCGAATCGCATTTACCTGCTCCATCGCAGTGTCAATGAAGATCCCAATTACTTGATTTCGGATGATAACGCGGAGACCTGGCGCTACGGCGGGCATGTCTTGATCGGACGCGGCGGCTACGCGCCGTATCTCAAATACGCCAGCGACGGGCGTGACACCATCCATTTTGTCAATACTGAGGACCACCCGCGCAACTACGACAACAGCCTGTACCACGGTTTCATTCGCGGCGGCAAAATCCATTTTAGCGATGGCCGCGTCGCCGCCGACTTGAGCACGACCACCAACGGCTCACTCAAGGCCTGGGAACTGACCAAAATCTTCCAAGGCGACGCCAACAATCGGGCGTGGATGGCGGATATTCGCCTGGATGAAAAGCAGCGGCCAGTGGTTCTTTTTACCGTGCATAAGAATGGCGCGGGCCAAAAGCGCGGCGAGGGCGGGGAAGATCATCGCTTCCATTTCGCCCGTTGGGATGGGACGGCCTGGCATGAGGCGGAAATCGCCTACGCGGGCCAGCGTCTCTACGCGGGCGAGGATGACTACACCGGCCTGGGGGCCATCGACCCGCAAGACGTTTCACGTCTCATCATCTCCACCGACGCCGATCCGCTGACGGGCAACCCGTTGATCAGCCAAACGGACAAGCGGCGCCATCATGAATTGTATATTGGCCGAACTCGCGATGCGGGCGCGACCTGGTCGTGGAAGCCGCTGACGCGCGATTCCAGAACGGATCATCTCCGCCCACTGCTCGTCAATTATCCCGGCGATAAGTCCCTCCTTGTATGGATGCGCGGTGCTTACAGCAATAACCACGGCGCCTGGACGACCCGCGTCGAAGCGGCTTTTCTCGACCGCGAGCATTGAGTCCACTAATGTAGGTCTATGAACTCATCTTCCTCAGTTCTTGCGGTCGTTTTAGCGGGCGCTCTTGTCCAAGCCGCCTGCGGCCAGTCATCCGGCCCGTTGGGTCTGTTTACCGAGCAATCGGACGTTGGGGTGATCCGTCATGCGGGCGAGGCGCAATTTGACGCGGGACACGGCACGTATGTCTTGTCTGGCAGCGGGGCCAATATGTGGTTCACCAATGACGCCTTTCATTTTGTGTGGAAGCAGGTTTCGGGCGATGTGAAACTGACGGCGGCCATTCGCTTTTTGCAGACCACCGGCGTGGACCATCGCAAAGCCTGCCTGTTGCTCCGGCAATCCCTCGAACCGGACGCAGCCTACGCGGATGCGGCGCAGCATGGCAACGGGCTGACCAGCCTGCAATTCCGCGAGAGAAAAGGCGCCACGACGGCGGAAGTTGAATCCAGCACCACCGCCCCGGCGATGCTTGGAATTGAGAAGCGAGGCGATTACGTCATCCTATTGGCGGGGGCCGCTGGAGAGCCATTGCGGCCAACAGGCGCAGCCTTTCGCCTGCCGTTGCGCGATCCTTTCTATATTGGTTTGGGTGTGTGCTCGCATGACGCCGAGGCCGTGACCAAGGCGGAATTCTCCCAGGTCGAAATGACCTCGCTTCCCGCAGTCAGCGGAGAGCCGGCCAGCGGCGGAAGCACGCTGGAAGTCGTGCCGATCGGCTCGAAAGACCGGCGCATTGTCTATCACACGACCAACCATTTGGAAGCGCCCAACTGGACGCGTGACGGCAAGAGCTTCATTTTCAACAGCCGGGGACACCTTTACAAATTGCCGGCCAAGGGAGGAGAACCGGAATTGATTGACACGGGTTCCGCCGTCAAGTGCAACAACGATCATGGGCTTTCCCCCGACGGCTCGCAACTGGCGATCAGCGATCAATCGCAAACCGGCAAGTCGCTCATTTATCTGCTGCCTTTGACCGGCGGCGCGCCGCGGCAAATCACCCCCATCGGCCCTTCCTATTGGCATGGCTGGTCGCCCGATGGCGCCACCCTCGCCTTTTGCGGCGAACGCAACGGGGAATTTGACGTTTATACCGTGCCGGCGGCGGGCGGCGAAGAAAAGCGCCTGACCACCGCGCCGGGACTGGACGACGGCCCCGAATACTCGCCCAACGGCGAGTTCATTTACTTCAATTCTGTGCGCGGCGGCTTGATGCAAATTTGGCGAATGAAGCCCGACGGCAGCCGGCAGGAACAGGTCACCTCCGACGACAATAACAACTGGTTTCCGCATCTTTCACCGGACGGCAAATGGATCGTTTTTCTAACTTACGGAAGAGAGGTGGATGGGCACCCGGCCAACAAGAACGTCATGCTCCGCCTCATGCCCGTGGCGGGCGGCAGGATGGAGGTCCTCGCCAAACTGTTCGGCGGCCAAGGCACGATCAACGTCCCATCCTGGTCTCCCGACAGCAAGGAAGTGGCGTTTGTCAGCTACCTGCCTCATTACCGGTGAGCGCGGAGGGTCGTGATTTGGCTTGTTAGTTTGGCGGTTTTTCCCGATAAAGTGGCTGCCGTTTGGCCATGGACAAGCCGATTATGACCCCAGCGCCTGGCGAACGCATGTTGCGTTTCGTCGGGGATCGTGTTCGTTTCAGCATCCGCCTGCCGTCGAATTTCCCGCCCATTGACCGCGCGCTCTTGCGGACCACTTTGGGCAAGGCCGCGCGGGTGCGCCAGGAAATCATCGCCACTCATGCGGGCAAGAACCCAATGTCCGTCGGCTTTTGGCGCGACGTTCCGCTGGAACCCATTTCCTCCAATGAATGGGCCATCGAGTTGCCGCTGACTGATGTGGGGTATTTCCGGGCTAAAGCCTACGTCGTGGACCCGGCGGGCCGGCAAATCTGGCCCGACGGGGCCGATTCGGGAATATCTGTTCATCCCGACCATTATCGCACGGCCAACACCATCTATTGCGCGTTTCCGCGCATGTTTGGTCCGACGCGAACCAAACGCCAGGCAATGGACGGGGAGACAAGCAAACAGATCGCGCCGCTGGACCAACGCGAATTCGTCGTCATTCCGCCCTCGGGAAAATTGCGTGATCTGGCGCGCGCCTTGCCACATATTATTGACACCTTGGGTTGCCGCATTCTGCATTTGCTGCCCGTCGGTCCCACGCCCACCACCTTCGCGCGCTTCGGGCGGTACGGCAGCCCGTACGCGTGCCTGGATTTGACGGCCATCGATCCGGCCTTGGTGGAATTTGACAAAAAGACGACCGGCATCGGGCAATTTCGCGAATTGACCCAGGCGGCGCATCGCGGCGGGGCGCGGGTTTTCCTGGACATGGTCATTAACCACACCGGCTGGGGATCTTCGTTGCAAGAACACCACCCGGAATGGTTTATCCACGACGCGGATGGGAGGTTTGTCTGTCCGGGAGCCTGGGGTGTGACCTGGGAGGATTTGGTGGAACTAAATCCTTCGGCGATTGGATTGTGGGACAAACTCGCGGAAGCCTTTTTGACGTGGTGCCGGCGCGGTGTGGATGGGTTTCGTTGCGATGCCGGCTACAAAGTACCGCTGCCGGTCTGGCAATTCATCGAGGCGCGGGTGCGGCAGGAATTTCCTGAAACGCTCTTCCTCCTGGAAGGCTTGGGCGGGCCTTGGGAAGCGACGGAAGCGCTCCTGACCGAAGGGGGCATGCAGTGGGCCTACTCGGAATTATTCCAGAATTACAGCGGGGCGGAAGTCGCGCGTTATCTTGACTACAGCTTGCGGCAAAGCGCCCGGGTGGGCCTGTACGTCCACTATAGCGAAACGCATGACAACATGCGGCTGGCCGCTACCAGCCGGGTTTGGTCCCTGCTGCGCAATCGCCTCTGCGCCCTGGCCAGCATTAGCGGCGGCTATGGCTTCACCAACGGCGTCGAGTGGCTGGCCGCGGAGAAAGTCGATGTCCATTTGAGTTCCGGCCTTTCCTGGGGCCATCCCGATAATCTAATCGTGGAATTGGCGAACTTGAATGCTCTGCTCAGCGAGCACCCGTCCTTCTTCGATGGTGCTAAAGTGACGCGTCTCAGCCCGGACGACGCGGCGGTCTGTGCCTTGCGGCGGGAATCCGCCGAGGGATTGGATTGCGTCTTGGTCCTGGTGAATACGGACGCGCGGCAAAGTCAATCCGTTTCACTGCGTCTGACGGAATGCGAGCCCGTGCGCGAGCCACAAGTCGATCTCTTGGGTCAGCCGGTTCCAAAAGGGCAGATTACGCGGGATCAAATCGTCTATAAGTTGGAAGCGGGCGCGGCTTATTGTTTGGCCTCCTCCGCCAAGCCCGCTGGACTAAGCGGAGCAGCCTATCGCCGCGCCCGCGCGCAATCCGCCTGGGCCATCACCGCCTTGAGCAAAGTCCTCCTGCCGGAAGAAATTGGGCCCTGCCCCTGGCGCAATCTGGCAGCACGGGTCGATACTTCCGCGACCTCGTTTCTAGGTTGCCTTGGCCAAATCGACCACGCCCAAGCCAAAACCGATCTCTTGGCGGCCATTGACGCGGCGCAAGAAAAGTACCCCCAAGTTGTCGTCTGGACGGTGGCGGACAAACGGCGGATTGTCCTGGTGCCGCCGAACCATTGGCTGCTTTTGCAGGACACGGGCCCCTTCCGCGCCAGCTTAAGCATGAACCATAAGGGGCCGCTTGAGCACGTTGAAGCGATCGCGGTGCGAGATGGTTATATCGCCTGCTTTCCTCCCAGATGTCCCGAGACCGCCTTGGACGGGCGATTAGAAATCGATCACCACGCGGAGAAGGAGGAAAACTTGTGGGGCAAAGTGCGGTTCTTGCGGGCGACGCCGGCTTTTGACGCCACTCTAAAATGTCCGCCGCCAGACTCCCTCATCCTGCTGACCAACGGGCGCGGGGGGATGGCTCGAATGCGCGTCGATTTGGGACATATCGAATCGAAATATGACTGCGCGTTGGGTGCCAACTTGAACGCCGAATTCCCGGTGGATCGCCATGTATTTGTCAAACGACTGCGACTGTGGATTTCCGCGGACGGCTTTATCACGCCGCTGAACTTGGCCAACCTCATCTCCCTGCATACCGGCCAACCGGCCACCTGGACTTTTGCGGCCGAAGCGGGCGATAGCCGAACCGTCGAATTGCAAATTACGGCCGATATGCCCGAGGACTCAAACACCACGGTCTTCCGCTTTGAACGCGTGACCACCGCCAACCCGGCCGATTTGCCCGCGCGCTTTGCCGTCCGTCTGACCGCGCGGGTTGATTTGGAAGACCGCAACTTTCACGCCGAAACCCATCGCAACGGCGGTGCGGAGGCGCATTTTGGCCGGAATTGCCACACCTTGGAAAACGGGATTGGTTTTGCCTTTACGCCGGCGGCCGACCGCCAATTGCGCGCTTGCAGCAACGTTGGCCTTTACCACCCGGAACCGGAATGGAGCCAAGGCATTCCCCACACCATCGAACAGGGCCGCGGACAAGTTGGGTGGGGCGACAGTTACAGCCCGGGTTGGTTCGACCTGCCGCTGCTCTCCAAGCAATGCGTCACGCTGGTTCTCTCCGCGGAAATACCGCCACCGTCATTTGACACGCTCGACCAATGCGGTGCCCACCGCTTGGCGCGGGACCAAATCATCTTGGCCAAGGCCGGTTTCCCGCGGGAGGATTCCTTTGGGCGCCGCCTCTTGCTGGCCGCGCGCGCCTTCGTGGCCCGACGCGGCGCCGGACGCACGATCATTGCCGGTTACCCGTGGTTTCTGGACTGGGGACGCGACACTTTTATCAGCGCGCGCGGCTTGGTCGCGGCCGGCATGGCAGCGGAAGTCGCGGAAATCCTGGCCACGTTCGGACGCTTCGAGGCGAACGGGACGATGCCGAATACCATTCACGGCGACAACGCTTCCAATCGGGATACCTCCGACGCACCCCTTTGGTATGGCGTGCTCTGCGAAGAAGCGTCCAAGGACTTGCAGGAGAATCTGTATGAAATGGTCGTGGACCCATCGGGGCGTCGCGTCTCTGACGTTTTGCGGGACATCGCGCTTGGTTACAGCAAAGGCACACCCAACGGCATCCGCATGGACCCGGCTTCCGCGCTGATCTGGAGTCCGGCGCATTTTACCTGGATGGACACGAATTACCCCGCCTGCTCGCCCCGGGAAGGTTATCCCGTGGAGATTCAGGTTTTATGGGTTCGGTTACTGCGCCAGTTACGGCAGCTTGGTGTGCCAGCCGGCGCGGAATCGTGGGAGTCCCTGGCGAACCGGGCGGAGGAATCCATCCGCAAATATTTCTGGCTGGAAGAGCAAGGCTACGTGGCTGATTTGCTGGTGGCGCGCCCCGGCCAAGCGGCCGCCAGCGCGGTGCGGGATGACTCGTTGCGACCGAATTTCCTTTTTGCCATCGCGTTCGGATTTTTCGCCGGCAAACCGGCGCGCCGCGCGGTGGAAGCGGCCTGGAAATATCTGCTCGTTCCGGGCGCTTTGCGCTCCCTGGCGCCCTTGCCAGTTTCGCCGCCCTTGCCGCTCTTCAGCTCGGATGGGCGTCCTTTGAATGACCCGCGCGAACCGTATTGGGGCCGCTACGCCGGGGACGAAGATACGCAGCGCAAGCCCGCTTATCACAACGGCACCGCCTGGACGTGGCTGTTGCCGACCGGTTGCGAGGCGCTGGCCAAGGCCTGGGACATGGCGCCGCCGGCGGTGGCGGCGGCGCGGGCGACGCTCGGAAGCATGGAAAGGTTATTATTGACCGAATGCCTGGGGCAACTGCCGGAAATTCTGGATGGGGACGAACCGCATCAACCCCGCGGCTGCGACGCCCAGGCTTGGAGCGCGCTGGAAGCCCTGCGGGTCTGGAAATGGCTCGCGTAATTGGTTGCGTAAGCGGGGCAAGCGTGCGATAAAAGCGCCAACGCGTTCATGGAAGCCAAAGTTCAGCCACCCCTTGTCCCCTCTGTTTCTCATTCCTGGTGGAAAACTCTCAGCAGCTTGCAAAAGAAGGTTTTTGTCCTCGCGTCGCTCGCCTGGCTGTTTGATTGTCTGGGCCAGCAGGTGTTCGTGATCGCGCGCAACCCGGCGGTCATGGCGCTGATGAAGCCAGGAACGCCGCCGGAGAAAATCAAGGAATTTGGCGCCTCCATCACCAGCATCTTTGTCATTGGCTGGGCGACGGGCGGGCTGATTTTCGGCGCGGTGGGTGACCGCATTGGCCGCTCCCGCGCCCTGGCGGTCACGATTCTGCTATATGGACTTTGCACGGGATTGTCCGGTTTTTCGACCGGCATCGCGGATTTTTCGGCTTACCGATTCATCACGGGTTTGGGTGTCGGCGGGGTTTTTGGGTTGGCTGTGGCCTTGTGCGCTGATTCGTTGCCGGACCTGGCCCGGCCGCACGCGCTCGGCTTGTTGCAAGCATTGTCGGCGGTCGGAAATATCCTGGCGGGAGCAACTGCGGTGGCGCTGGGTTACTGGGGCGGAGCAGGAGCTTGGCGAACGCTCTTCTGGCTGGGCGCCCTGCCCGCTTTGGTTTGCGTTTTCTTTCAATTTAAGCTGCCGGAGCCGGAGAAATGGGTGGCCGCGCGCGCCCAAGGACGGATCACCGGCGCGCGCTTTGGTTCTTATGCGTCGCTTTTTGGCGAGGCGCGCTGGCGCAAGCCCGCGCTTTTTGGCATGTTGTTGTGCGTGGCGGGGGTGGTGGGATTGTGGGGCATCGGCTTCTTCAGCCCGGAATTGGTGAACGATGTCATCAATAAGGCGCTCAAGGCCCAACACGTCCCCGCCGCGGAAATGCCGGGCCGGCGGCTGATGTGGGTGGGGTTGACCATGATCGTGCAGAATACCGGCTCCTTCTTTGGGATGATGGCTTTCACCAAACTGGCGCACAATTACGGGCGGAAAAAAATCTTTGCCCTCTCCGCTGTTTGCGCCTATGCCAGTACGGTGGTGACTTTCAAGTTTTTGACAGAACCCTGGCAAATATTTGTCTTGTGCCCGCTCATGGGCTTTTTCCAATTGTCGCTGTTTGCGGGTTTCGCCATTTATTTGCCGGAGCTTTTTCCCTTGCGGCTGCGCAGCACGGGCACCGGCTTTTGTTACAACGTGGGGCGCTTTGTCGCCGCCAGCGGTCCCTTCACGTTGGGGATGTTGCAACTTCGCCTGGCCCCGCCCGGGGCCGCCGCCGAGGTCAAACTGGCCGCCTTTCGCAGCGCCTGCTGCTGGGTAAGCTTGATTTATTTACTGGCGCTTTTTGCGCTGCCATTTTTACCAGAGACCAAGGGCCAGCCCATGCCGGAGGATTAAGGTGAAAATACTGGCTCTGACGAATCTCTATCCGCCGCATCTCGCGGGTGCTTTTGATCATCGCTGCCAGAAGGTGGCGGACGCCTTGCGCATGCGCGGGCACACGGTTTACATTCTCACTTCCAACTATGGCTTGCGCACCGAGCAACGGGACGAACAGGCCCAGCGGCGCCTGCTGCTCAATGGCGCCTTTGGCCAACCGTTGGTGACTTCCTATCCGCAATTAAAGTCCCTGGAATTGCACAATAACCGCGTCTTGATGGAGGCGTTGGAGGAATTCGCGCCCGAGGTGGTGCATGTCTTCAGCCTGCAGGGCGTTTCCAAATCACTGCTTTTTACGTTGCGCCATGCCAAGGTGCCGGTGGTGTTCGACGTGCATGATCACTGGCTTTCGGCCAACGTGCGCGAGGACCCCTGGCTGCGCTTCTGGAATTCACCCGCCCTGCCCTTGCTCCAGCAATCCAGCCGCACCGCGCTGGAAATGAGCGGGGAGCGGGGCCGCCTCGATGACACCGCGCCAACGCGTGTGAAAAAAGGCTATGACCGGCTGCCGGTCCTCTTCGCGGAGGGGAAGGACCTTGCCACGGTCGAACCAAACTCCATCGCGGGTTTTCAGTTCGACCACATCTATTTTTGCAGCCAGGCGCTCAAGAGTTTGGCGGAAAAAGTCGGCTTTTGCGTGCGCCACGCTCAGGTCATTTATCCCGGCATAGCCGCAAACTGCGTGGGAGCCGTGAAACCGGCCGGCTCACCGATGACAAGGTTTTTGATCGCCTGCCGGCTGGCACCGGAAAGCGGCGTGATGACAGCCTTAAAGGCTCTCAAAATAGCGCGTCAGGCTGGTCTCAAGCTCAATTTGAGCATTTACGGGCGGGGCGAATCGAATTTCGTGGCGGAATTGCGTTCCTTTGCCCTCGCCCATCAATTGCCGGTCGAATTCCTCACCGCTTCCACCTCCGCCAATAATTTGGCCTCGGTTTACAAACAGCACGATGTCCTGATTCATCCGCCGGAATGGGCCGAACCATTCCCCTTTACGCCGTTGGAGGCAATGGGCTGCGGCCTGCCGGTCATTGCCTCGACTCCCGGCGGCGCGGAGGAACTTTTTCGGCACGGGGAGAATTCGCTGACCTACCCGCCGGGAGACGCGCCGCAATTGGCCGCGCGCATCCAGGAACTCCTCATTTCCCCCTCTTTGCGCCAGCAAATGGCGGAAACCGCGCAGAACGAAGTGCTCTCCAAGTTCAATGATTCCACGGTCACGGACCAATTGGAGAATTTTCTGGCCAATTCCCAGACTCAGACCAATTAGAGGCGGTTGCAAGATAAGGCAGCGCGGGACGTATAGGGGTCATATGAGAGGACATTTTGGATTATTCCGCTTGTTTGAACTTTGCCTGGTGTTGGGACTCATCGCCGTGTGCGTGAGCTTTTTTGAGAGCGCCTCCAAAAAGGGCGGCAGCCGCAAAAAACTGGACGATCTGGAAGACCGCGTCTCCGATTTGGAGAAGTCGGGCAAAAAATAAACGCGCTCACCAAAAAATGGGAGGGAATGGGCAAGAAATGTTGATAAGTTGGTCTTAAGAGAAAAAGCAGCACACCGATAATGAGAAAAGCGCGGCGCATTGCGCCCACGTAATGGGTTCGACTTGAGTGTGGGCGAGGCGCGGCGCGGTTGAACGGTGTGTATGAATCCGAATCGTATTAGACCAACCGGACACGAAGCGCATTTCGCGGACGATGAGATCATCGTCAGCAAGACCGACCTGCGCGGCCTCATCACCTACGCCAACGACGTCTTCCTCCGCGTCGCGGGATACACGGAAGCTGAACTTTTGGGTGAGCCGCACAATATCATCCGCCATCCGGACATGCCCCGCTGCGTCTTCAAATTGCTTTGGGACACCATCCAGGCAGGGCAGGAAATCTTCGCCTACGTCCTCAATCTGGCCAAGGACGGCAGTCATTACTGGGTTTTCGCGCACGTCACGCCAAGCTATGATCTGGATGGTCGCCACGTCGGCTACCATTCCAACCGGAGGGTCCCTTACGCGGACGCTCTCACCAAAGTCAAACCTCTCTATGCCCAACTGCTGGCCGCGGAAAAGCGGGCGGCCAATCCGAACGCCGGCATGGAGGCCTCCTTCGCGATGCTGGTGCGCCTCATGAAAGAGCAAAACATGGATTATAGCGAGTTCCTCTTCAGCCTTTCCAAACATACGCGGCTGGAAGTGTCCGCCCGATAAGTTATGAACTCACGAGTGGTACGTTCTCCCGCTGAAAACAGGCTTCACGGGGTCATTTTTCCAATTCCAATCGGGCCAGTTGGAGGGCCGAACCGACCCATTGATCAGTCAAGCGGCGGAAG
>Ga0182016_10003667_pt1 | contig 17395 bp, 12 predicted proteins | sample 712S2MmetaG_FD_120491 | JGI IMG/M metagenome (GOLD analysis project Ga0182016, IMG submission 120491) | Permafrost microbial communities from Stordalen Mire, Sweden - 712S2M metaG | ecosystem: Environmental > Terrestrial > Soil > Wetlands > Permafrost | place: Sweden: Stordalen | collected...
AGACTGGCCCATCTGCTACGACGACCTGGAGCCGTTCTACGAGAAGGCTGAATACGAAATCGGAATCTCGGGCGATTATTCAGGAACCCCATTTCACGGTCCGCGCCGGCGTCCTCTGCCCATGCCACCAGTACCGCCTGGCCATGAATTCGGAATCCTGGAGCCGGCAGCAAAGCGGTTGGGCTTGCATCCGTTTCACATCCCCATGGCTCGCAACAGCGTGCCCTACAATGGGCGCGGCCCCTGCATGCGCTGCCGCTGGTGCTGCGGATTCGCTTGCGAAGTGGATGCGAAAAACGGCTCGCAGAACACGGTGATCCCCGTAGCGCTTGGAACCGGCAACTGCGACCTGCGCGCCGAGTGCATGGTCAAGGAAATCCTCACCGACGATCATGGACATGCGCGCGGTGTCGCCTATTTTGACAGCGACGGCCACTTGCAGGAGCAACTCTCCGATCTAGTCGTGGTTTCCGGTTGTGCAGTTGAATCGGCGCGCCTGCTGCTGAATTCGAAGAGCCGCCTCTTTCCGGATGGCCTCGGCAATCGCTATGACCAGGTGGGCCGCAACCTTCAGGGCCATCACTACACCGGGGCAATCGGCTATTTCGACTTCGAGACCTACGACGACGTTGGCCCCGGCGCCAGCATCGCCATCAGCGATTACAATCACGGAACTCCGCGACTCGTTGGCGGAGGCATGCTGGCCAACGAATTCATTCGCCTCCCCATTCACACCATCGATCGTCTGCCGCCAAACACACCGCGTTGGGGCCTGGCACACAAGCAGGCCATGCGCGAATGGCACAAGCGCAGCATAGTTATTATGGGACCAACGCAGCAGATTCCCTCGGCCGATGCGCGCGTCACCCTTGATCCGGCCGTGAAAGACAAGTGGGGTCTGCCTGTAGCACGCTTTTCGGGCAACGTGCACCCGCACACATTTGAAATCGGCGAGGTGCAGGCCAAGCGTGCTGAAGCATGGCTCAAAGAGGCCGGTGCCATCCACACCTCCATCATGGCCGGCAAGCCGGACTCGGTTTCAGCCGGGCAGCATCAGGCCGGTACCTGCCGCATGGGCAACGATCCCAAAGCTTCCGTCGTCAATCGCAACTGCCAGATTCACGATGTCGACAATGTGTTCGTGATCGACTCAAGCGTGCACGTCACCAACGGAGGCTTCAACCCCGCACTGACCATCATGGCCATCGCCTACATGGCGTCTGAGGCGCTGGTTCACAACTGGAAGGGCACGGGATTCCGGTCATGAAGCAAGTGCTGAAGATCGCCGGGTTGGGCGTCGGGCTCATCATTCTGCTGGCGGTAAGCGGTACCTATGGCGCGTCGTATTACTACTCTTCGGAACACGGCCAGGGCTGTGCAAGCTGCCACGAGATGGCCGCCTACGTGAGCGAGGTCCACGGCGCTCCACATCGCAGCGCAACGTGCATGGATTGCCATGTAGCCAGCCTATCGACAAAGCTCCGTCATATCCGCGTCCATCTTATGCGTACTTGGCCGGAGGCGATTCGGCTGCGCGACGTCGACGTGGTTGAGATGGTACCCAACTGCCAGAAGTGCCACCAGCAGGAATACGCGACCTGGCACGCAGGGCCCCACAGCGCCAGCTATACCGAGATATTTACCAATTCAACGCAAAACTCCCATCAGCATCTCATGGAAGATTGCTTCCGCTGCCACGGCATGCACTTCAACGGATCTGTTAGCGATCTAGTTCAGCCGCAAAACGCGCAAGGGCCTTGGCATTTAGTGCGCAACGACCTTGCTGCCCAGCCCACCATACCCTGCCAGGCATGCCACCAGGTACATCGCGAAGGACCAATCGAAACCAAACCACAAAAGCGCATGTCGGTTGCAGGGAATCCACTGCACGAATCCCTTGCATTCTTCGACCGTCGCGAGCAGATTCACTTCGCCGCAGCATCCCTCACGATTCCCGAATTGCACGATGGCGCGCGATTGGTCACAGTAAGCCCTGATCCTCGTGCCGCCATCTGCTACCAGTGCCATGCTCCGCGCAGGCCCGAACCAGGCACGGTCGCAGAGGCGAATGGCTGGGGACCTCAATTTGGTTCAGGAGACGATCGCACCCCGGTTGGTGTGCACGAAGGCCTGAGTTGCATCGCCTGTCATACCGGCCACAATCAGAATGCGCGCGCATCGTGCAAAACCTGCCATCCACAAATGTCGAACTGCGGCCTCGATGTCGAGAAGATGGATACGACTTATTTCAGCGCGCCCAGCCCGCACAACATCCACTGGGTAAAGTGCGCAGATTGCCACCAGCATGGCATTCCGGCCAGGAGATCCGGCACGAAAGCTGGCCCCGTTGCCGACCCGGAGCGCCACGTAGCTTCTATCGATCAATCCCTCCGCTAACTTGCTGACTTGCTAATTCCCGCGTCAGCGGGAGCTAACTCGCTGAATTGCTCCCAAACAACCTCCACTTATCACCGATCCGCGAGTACCGACTCGTAATACCGCACATATTGCGGCACCACGAGGGTCGCGCAAAACCGCTTCTGCGCCGTCTTGCGGCCTGCGTCGCGCATCTCCTCGAGACGCGCCCGATCCCTCAACAATCCGAGCGCTCCCTGTGCCATTCCGTCCACATCGCCCACCTGATATAGCAGTCCAGTAACTCCATCGTCGATAAGCTCCGAAACGCCGCCCACCCAGGTAGCAATCGACGGGACCTTGCAGGCCATCGCCTCCAGCGCCGCCAGGCCAAACGACTCCATTTCGCTCGGCATCAGCAGCAAGTCGGCTAGCGGCAGCAGTTCGTTTACGTGCTCCTGCTTGCCGAGAAAATGGATCTTGTCTTGAATATGCAGATCTCTCGCCAGCCACTCAGCCGCCGACCGCTCCGGCCCGTCGCCCACCAGAACCAGTCGCGCCGGCATCTCCCGCACCACCTGCGCAAACACCTTCACCACATCCACCACACGCTTCACCGGTCTGAAATTTGAGAGATGCATCAGAATCGCTTCATCCGGCCGCGCCAGCCGCCTGCGCGCTTCCGCGCGTTTGGCTTCATCGATGATGGGGGTATACACATCGCAGTTCACGAAGTTCGGAACGACTTCAATGCCTCGCGTAACTCCAAAATCCTGGACAGTTTTGTCCTTGAGATAACTGGAAATGCTCGTTACGCCATCGCTCTCTTGAATGGCGTATCGTGTGATCGGCAGATAGCTGCGGTCCAGTCCCACGAGCGTAATGTCCGTGCCATGCAGCGTCGTTACAAACGGCAGCCGCTGCCCGCGAGCGGCAAGCATCTGCCGCGCCAGCAGCGCGCTTACCGAGTGTGGAATTGCGTAGTGAACATGGAGCAGGTCCAGGCCCTGATACTCCGCCACCTCAGCCATGCGCGAAGCAAGCGCCAGGTCGTAAGGAGGGAACTCGAAGAGCGGATAATTTGAGACCGGTACCTCATGATAAAAGATGCCCTCGTCGCGCCCCGTCAACCTGAAAGGCTGCGAATAGGAAATGAAGTGCACCTCGTGGCCCAGCGCCGCCAGCTCAATGCCGAGTTCGGTAGCCACCACGCCCGAGCCGCCATACGTGGGATAACAGGTAATGCCAATCCGCATGCAAAGCCCCTCTAGTCTTTAAGACACTTTCTCATTTCACCGTCACTGCATGATCGCAGATGAGTTTTTATATTGTAAATAGTTACCCTGGGCCGTACTGAACCTCGCGTTAACAGTCTCGAATGTTTGTATTTAGCAAGCATTAGGGAGAAATACTCGACAAGCAGCAAGTGAACTCTTTTCCTTCTGGCCGCCCGGTGGAGCAGTCGCCAGTTTGCGCATCAGCTCCGATGAGGCATTTGCGATTATCCAAGACGGATTGCAACTAACCGCTCAGGACTCTCGGTCCTATTGACAATCGATAGGAATGAGTCCATTCTCATATAGAAATACGATAGGAGCGTCGATGAACCCAGCCAGGGCCAATCTCTTGCAAGGTACGCTCGACCTGCTGATTCTCAAGGCGCTTGGCCCTGGAGAACTTCACGGATTGGGAATCTCGCGGCGCATCGAGCAAATTACAAAAGGAACGTTTCTCGTCAAGCCAGGTTCCTTGTTTCCCGCCCTGCACCGTATGGAGGAAGCCGGTTGGCTCAGCTCGTTTTGGGGAGAGTCAGTAAACAACCGGCGGGCTAAGTTCTATAGGCTCACGAAGGCGGGAACGAAGCAGATAGAAACTGAAACGAAACAATGGGCCCGAGTCGCCGTGGCGATGGCAAATGCTTTGAAGGCAACTTAGGAACAGAACAATGAAACTCTGGTCTCGCCTCACGGTCGCTCTTCGCAACCTTCTCCGGAGGGCGCAGTTCGAAAGTCAATTGGACGATGAGGTGCGCGCCTACGTCGATATGGTGGCTGATGAGAGAATCGCCGCCGGCATGTCGCCCTCCGAGGCCCGCCGCACGGCGATGGCGGAGTTCGGCGGGATCGAGCAGGTGAAGCAGGCGGTGCGCGACAACCGCGCCGGAACATTCATAGAGATTTGCTGGCAGGATGTACGCTTCGCCCTCCGCCAGATGCGCCGCAATCGCGGGTTCACGCTGACCGCAGTGATCACGCTTGGACTGGGAATTGGAGCCACCTCGGCCATCTTCTCTGCCGTATACTCTCTCCTGCTGAAACCGCTGCCGTATCACGACCCGAACCAACTCGTGAGCATATCGGACACGCATTCAGCCCCGATCGTCGATCCGGATTTTGTCGCGGCACGGTCCGGGTCCAGGTCGTTCGAGCAACTGGCAGGATTCCACACATTCCTCAGAGACAACCTGACCGGCGTCGGAGAACCCATGCGGGTGACGCGGGCTGCTGTAACCGCGAACTTCTTCCCGACACTCGGAGTGGTTCCGCAACTCGGACGTAATTTCTCTCCGAGCGAAGACTGGAGCGGCGCTCCCAACATCGTGATGCTCAGCGATCATTTGTGGAGGAACAAGTTCAACGCGAATGGAACAATTGTAGGTAAGGCGATCACGTTAAATGGAGCGAGCTATACGGTCATTGGTGTTCTGCCGCGTACCTTCAGCTTTCCCAGCCCTTACCTTGAACCCGATTTGTATGGTTCCGCGGTTTTGGAGCGAGACACCACCTTCACCATCACGGAGCAAATTTGGGGAATTCAAACCATCGCCCGGCTGCGACCTGCGGTAACCGTCGAACAGGCCCAGACCGAGATGCAAGCTTTTTTCCAAGCGCGCGCACAGGGCTATCCTGCTGTACTGGCGGATTGGGCGAAGAACCGCCGAGCCGAAGTCGAAACGCTCCAGCGCCATCTCACCGGAGACGACCGAAAACCGCTGTACATCCTGCTGATTTCCGTAGCAACGGTGTTGCTGATTTCCTGCGTGAATGTCGCGAATCTGCAACTGGCACGAGCCGTTTCGAGGCGGCATGAGACGGCTCTGCGCGGCGCTCTGGGGGCTTCGCGGATACGGCTCATCCGGCAATTCCTGGTCGAGAGCCTGCTTCTATCGTCGTTCGCCGCGGTGTTGGGCCTGGCAATCGCATTCTTCACCACATCTCTCGTTCGGCACGCGAGTTCGATCGACGCGTCGCAAGCGCCCTCGCGTGTCACGCAGGTTCTGCGCCTTCCCTTTGGCAAGTTGAGCGCGGCAATCCATGTCGATGGCTGGGTACTTGCCTTCACCGTTGGGCTGGCTTTGGCAACAACCCTGCTCTTTGGATTGGTTCCGGCTATCAGCGGATCGCGCACGGACCTGAGGAACGCCCTGCAGTCAGCCGGCATGCGCATCAGCTCCGGTCGCGAGCAACGACTGCTGCGGCACACTCTGCTCGTGATCGAAGTTGGATTGGCGGTGACCCTGCTGGCCGTCGCCTGCCTGCTGGTGCGCAGCTTTGTCCATGTTATGAGCTACGACTCTGGCTTCGATGCCAGTAATACCCTAACCGGCGTCACCGCTTTGAAAAGCGGAGTCACCTCGCTGAGCGGCGCTAGCGACCTGTGGCCAAGAGAGCGGTACTTCAATTTCTACGATCAGCTGCTGCCTCGACTCAAAGCGCTTCCGGGCGTGAAGTTTGCGGCTCTCACCAGCACGCTCCCGCTCGATTCTCTCCAGGACGACAAAATATTCGCGTACGAGGGAGTGCCCGTCCCTCCGATTGGCCAGCTTCAACGAGTCCCCGTCACCGAGATCACGCCCGATTACTTCCGCGCCGTTGGCACGCCGATCCTCGCTGGCCGTCCTTTCAGTTCCGCGGATAACGAGACTTCGCCTTTTGCCGTCATTGTGAATGTGTCCTTTGCCAAACGCTTTTTCGGAGGAGACGCCCTGGGAAAGCGGTTCAAAACAGACGCCGTGCAGGCGGGCGACTCATTTAAAAAGAAGCAGCTCAGCTTGGTCACCATCGTAGGCGTTGTCGACGATGCGGTGCACGGCGCTCCGGAGCACGATGTGCAACCGGAGGCATTTCAACCGCTAGTCCAAGGCGCGCCCGTAGGGAACATAAAGCTGGTACTGCGCACTTGGGACAATCCGGCCTTGCTGGCTAACTCCATGCGCGCGGCAGTGACTTCGGTTGACGCACAACATCCGCTCTTCGACATTCAGACCCTGGAGCAAGGCGTCGCTGACCTGGTGGCGCAACGCCGGCTCATTATGCTCTTGATCGCTTCTTTCGCCATGCTTGCGGTCGTTCTCTCCGCCGTCGGCGTCTATGGAGTCTTCGCTTACTCCGTCAATCAGCGCCGGCAGGAAATGGGCATCCGCCTCGCTCTCGGCTCCACGCGGGGCGGCGTGCTTCGCCTCGTGGTCATGCAGGCAGCCAGTCTTGTCGGCCTGGGTGGCATTCTGGGCTTAAGCACTGCTTTGGCTCTGAGCAGGCTCCTGGCCAGCCTGCTCGTAGGCGTCACGCCGCATGATCCGGTGGCTTTCGCGCTTGCCTGGGCTCTCATGACCGTCGTAGCGCTGTTAGCGAGCACCATACCCGCAGCGCAGGCTGCGCGTACAGATTTGCTTTCCGTTCTTCATTCCGAGTAACCAAGACAAGAATTCGAAATCGAATCTGGGTATACGGCCACCCCCCCGATGGCCGGGAAAGATAACGGACAGTGAATCAGTTCATCGGCATGCTCATGCTCTTCTTGTTCATCTGTGCGGGTTTCGTTGCATCGGGTGCGGAGCTTGCGCCATCTGTGCCGGCAGCCGCCGTCTTCCATGCATCTAAGACCTGAACTGGCAGTTTGTCCATGTGGCTCAGGAATGTGGTTGCCTGCCACGTCTGCTGTTCGCTGAGCGTCTCCTTCCAGGCGGGCATTCCGCTGAGGCGAATACCGTGCTGGACGATGTAGAAGTTCTGATTTTCCGGCATATCGGGCGCGTCTTCGGCGAACTGCGGTGCGCGTGGATAGAAAGCGTCGCCCAAAGCCGTGTGAGCGTGTTGAATATCTCCGTGGCAATTGGCGCAATTCGTTTGATAGATCTTCATTCCGGCAATCAGGTTGGCATCGGTGGGCTGGAGCGGGTTGTGTGCATCCGGTGCGCGCCGATCGACGGCGGCATCGAGAGCAGGCATCGCGATCTTGCTTTCGAGCCAATCGACGGGCAGGTCCGCGCGTGGGTCAACGAAGCCAAAGCGCACAAAGCAGAAGCCGGCCGTCACAACAACAACAACGGCTACTGCGAATCCGAAAAGAAACTTAAGCATGATAATTCTCCTTCGAGTTATTTTGAACAGAATCAAATTGAGTGCGAACCAAGTGTCAATACCAGATTCGAAGGCCGAACACGAATTGGGAACTATGGGTTATTTCTCCAGCCTGCCTTGAATAGCCGGCGGTATTGCCGTATTTGCCGTTGTAGGCAAAGCCGATGTAGGGAGCAAATTTGCGGCTGACCTCATAACGCAGGCGCAAGCCCGCATCCAAATCCGATAGACCCGAGCCAATCTGGCGCTCAGGGTCGTCTTTGCTATAGAAGTTCAGCTCTGCCTCTGGTTGCGCGATCCATCGCTGCGTGAGCAGCAGATCGTAGGAAGCGGCAACGCGGCCTGCTACATTGCCTCCGTCCCGGATGTAGAGCGTCGGCGCAATCTCGAAGTAGCCAGGTGCCAGCCCCTCGATCCCGAATGCGGCCCACGCACGCCGTGGACCTGAGTCCAGATCGGCCCGCACGCCGGCTTGCGCATCGAAATAGCGCATGTGAGGAATCGGGCGGTCAAAGAGTGCTTCATGATCGCCGTCGCTGATTGGCCCGTTGCCGCTGAAGCCTTCCGATTTGACCCATAGCTTATTCATGTCGGACCCAATCCAGCCTTCGCCATCCCAACGGAATTCACTCGCTGAACCAATGGTGCGGCCCTCAAACTGATCGAGCCTTGCGTGGGTAAGCACAGGGTCTTCCATCATGGATTCCTTCATGCCGGGAGACGGCATCGGCATTTGCGCACTAACCTGCTGTATGGAGTTCACTGAGAGCACCACCACAACAGCCGTACGCCAGAGCGGGGATGCGAAAACAACATGAAGCTTTCCGCGGTCAGGTCTTAGCGCACTCATGGCTTCACCACCACAGTGAGGAACATGCCGGCGTCCATGTGAAACGCGAAGTGGCAGTGATAGGCCCATTGGCCGGGCGTATCCGCAGTTACCAGGTAGGTCAGGCGCTCAGCGGGCTTCACAATGACCGTGTGCTTGTATGGGTTGAATTCTCCGTGACCGTTTTCCAACTCGCTCCACAGTCCGTGCAGATGAATCGGGTGATCCATCATCGTGTCGTTGATCAGCGCGAAGCGCACCCGCTCCCCGAGTTTCAGTTCGATGGGTTCTGCGTCGGAGAACTTCTTCCCATTAAAACCCCAGATGTAACGCTCCATATTTCCAGAGAGGTGCAGTTCGATCTCGCGCGTCGGCGGCCTTCCATCCGCGCCGCGATAACGGGCGCGAAGGTCGGCATAGGTCAGAACACGCCTGCCATTTCCGGTCAGTCCGTCTCCTGCGTCGTGCAACCGCTCGCCGGATTCCATCGCCACGTTGTCCACTTGGGGGCCAACGTGCAGATGAACAGCATGCGATGGTGTCAATCGAGCCTCGGTGTCAGACTTGCCGCTCATCGGCATGATTGGCGTGGTCTCCGGACCTGGCTGCGCCAGAGGTGTTGTTGCAATGTTGCTACCCATCTCCATTCCTGCCATGTCGGAATGATCCATATTCATCCCGGCCATGTTCTGGTTGGCTGCTGCAGGTATGCTCGATTCAGGCATGTCCTTCTTGTGCATTCCAGCCATGCCCGGCATATCCATCCCGGCCATGCCGGACATGTCCATGCCTTTCATATCTCCCATCTTCATTCCCTTCATATTCGCCATGCCCATGTCCGCCATCGTGCGCATGGGGACCGGGTCCATCGGGGGAACAGCCGCTGTCATGCCCATCCTTGGGGCAAGCGTTCCGCGCGCAAAGCCGCTGCAGTCTTCCGACTGCGCAAAAATGGTGTAGGCCGTATCGCTCGTCGGCTGCACGATCACGTCATAGGTCTCCGCGATTCCGATGCGGAATTCGTCTACCTTAACTGGCTCCACATCGTTGCCGTCCGCCTGCACAACGCTCATCTTCAGCCCGGGAATGCGAACATCGAAAAATGTCATCGAAGAACCGTTAATAAAGCGAAGGCGAATTCGTTCACCAGCATGAAATAGCCCGGTCCAGTTAGCCTTGGGAGAATTTCCGTTCAGCAAATAGGTATACGCAGCACCCGTAACATCGGATATATCGGTAGGGCTCATATTCATTCGAGCCCACGCAAGTCGTTGCGAGACGGTCTGACCAAAGCCATCCTTTGCAGTGGCGGAAATGAAGTTGGGCAGTGTGAGGCGATGGTAGTTGTAGTAGTCGCTTTGTGCTTTCAGGTTGCTGAAGATGGTTGCAGGATTCGCGTCCGTCCAGTCCGAAAGCAGCACTACGTACTCTCTGTCGAACTCAATCGGATCGTGATCGCGCGGATCGATAATGACCGCCCCAATCAATCCTGTCTGCTCCTGAAATCCACTGTGACTGTGATACCAGTAGGTGCCGCTCTGTCTGACCGGGAAGCGATATTCAAAGGTCTCGCCCGGAGCAACGCCGGCGAAGCTGAGCCCTGGAACACCGTCCATCTCGGCGGGTACGCGGATCCCGTGCCAATGGATGGACGTCGCGTGTTTCAGCCGGTTGGTTAAGGAAATCGTGACCGCATCGCCTTCGCGCCATCTGAGGATCGGGCCAGGCGTAGATCCATTTACGGCGGTTGCGCGCGCGACGCGTCCGGTAATGTTCACGGGGATAGTGTCGATTGCGAGGTCAAACCGCGTCCCGGTGAGCATCGCTGGATTGGGTGGTGCGATTTCGCCGAAAGCTGGCCGGTCTTTCCACCCGCACGCTGCAAGTGCGGTTCCCGCCAATATTCCCTGGACAATTCGCCGACGAGTGATAACGCGGGCCTGCTTGCTATCTGTCTCATTTCTGCGCATGGTTCCTCCTGAATGGAATTTGAAAGAAGGATTGACGTCGAAACGAATGGACGCCGGGACGGGGCAAAGATCGAGAAACCCGGCAGACTCGCTCAAACGTGCATGGGCCCACGACAACCCTGTCCTGGCGTTGATTGCGGCGGGAAGACGCTAAATGCGGAGACTGGAAATCAGCGGGTCAAACGGCGGGATGTATCTGGTACTTCGCGCACCGTCGAAGCGCGCTCGCGGCATGACGTCAAGAATTCGAGGAACGAGAACATCGAGCGATCCAGCTTCTGCCAAAGGTCTAATTTCGTAATTGGAGCGGTACACCGCCAACCCCAAAACACCATTGCAAATTTGCCCGGAACATGTTTCGAACGTCGATAAAGTATTGATTGTGCTGTCAGCAGAGGAATGCTTGCACAATGCGCAGTGACCATGGGCCATTTCGTGCATCGCGCACCCCGGCTCCGACTGCTTCATGCCCTCGCATTGCGCCCGGCAGAACTCAGCGGAAAGTTGTCCCGCGATGAGCAGGAGCAAGAGCAGCGGCAATGTAACTTTACACTTCATTCAATTCGACTTTACATCGGATGCGGCGAAGGAAGCAAAGGACTCAGCTTGGAGCGGGCGCAACGACTTGCCGCCTGCCCCAAGCTTGTCGTATTAGAAGTTCAGAGTAATCTTCGCCGTCAGCGCCCGCGGAGTTACATAATGCGTTCCGCTGAACGTCGAGAGGAAGTTATACAGCGCGTACTTGTTGGTAAGGTTGATCGCCGTAAAATCCAGGTTCAACTTGTAGCGATCGGCGTGGAAGATGTTGTTCTTGCCCACCGTGGCGTCGAAAAGATTTCGGTGCTGAATACGCGGCGGGTCGTGATCGGCGTCGCCAGCGTTCGGCGCGGGAATATCGACCAGCTTGGAGGAATACTCCGAAGCCGGGCAGATGCCGATTGGAGTGCCTGTGGGTGAAGGAGTGTAGCCGTTGCAGGTAAGTCCCGCCTGGAATTGCTCGTCCGCCGTGAGGCCGGTCAGGTCAACCGCAGGCTGACCGTTGAGCATAGTGGAAGCGGGACTATCAGGGGTTCCGCAAGCGCTGTTGGGGTCGTTAGAGAATGGGTTGTAGCAGGGCACAGAGCCGGCCGTAAGACCCGAATCGAAGCGCCAGTTGAAGCCGCCCCAGATTCCGCTGAAGAACTTGCCGCCGGGGATCTCATATTGAATGTGCGAGGTTTGATTGAACTTTTCGTCGTGATCGATGCGGAAGGGCAACCCGGTGGCGCCGACCGTGGCTCCGGCTCCGGCAACCTGCGGCGGAAAGAAGCGGGCAGCGACCGAAGAGGCCACAAAATATCCGCTGAAGCCGTGGTATTTGGGAATCTCTATGTTTCCCGCATAGCCAGGGATCTTTGAGTTGTGCCAGTCGATGGGGAAGGTGATCGGAGTGTTGCCGAGCACGCTGAAGTCGAAAGCGTTGTGTGTGTATTTCCAGAGATACTCGCCGCTTACAACAATTCTTTTGCCGACAGCTTGTTGGAATCCGGCGTGAAACTCGTTGCGATAGCCGGGATTCAGAGTACCCGAGACGCCGGGTGTGCAGAGAAGCAGCGGTGCGAGAACCGCATTCGAGCATCCAGTGCTGGAGAGGACGAGATTTTCGTTGAAGGGCGTCTCCAAAGTGCGTGCGTAGGAGACCCGCAGAACGGTTGCGGACGGTTTGACGTTGTATGCAACGCCTAGGCGCGGTTCTATCTGGTTAGCATCGGTCAATCCGTTGTAAACGTCCTCGCGCAGGCCAAGGTTGAACAGCCAGTTGCCGGCCTTGATCTGATCTTCAATGTAAAGGGCTAACTCTTTAATGTCAGTGCGCCCGGCGAAGTTATAGAAGGCACCCCCACGGGTAAGGTCGTATGGGGCAAGGACCGGCAGGTAGTTAGGATTCTGGTGCGAAACGACGCCATCGCAAGCCGTTGGTCCGGAGAAGCCTGGCAACGGATTGCCATTCACATCGACGCAGGGTGCGTTGTAGATTGCATTCACCACACCTAGACTGTCGTTCTCATTGAGGAAAGTTTGCCCGTACTGAGCTCCGACTTTGAGGTTCTGGATTCCCTTGACGTATGAAAAGTCTGCATGGACCGCTGCATTCGTGAGTGTGCGGTTCTGGGAGATGGATGACGTTTGCAGGTTGATCGGCCCCTGATCGGCCAGGGGATTGCCGCTCGGATAGTAGTTGTAGTTATCTCTGCGGACAAAGGCGCCGAAGTTGAAAACGGAGTCATTGCTGATAACTCGCGTGTAAGTGGGCGAGAAATTGAAGGTCCCGATCTTGGAGAGCTGATCGGCATTGCCGACGTTTCCAAAGACGGGGTTAGCACTCGCGCCCCCGCTCACTACGTTCTGGACATTCAAGTTGTCGAATGCGTTGGGTGTCTGGAACCAGGAACGGCTATAGTTCACGTCCAAGTGAATCGAGTCGACCGGGGAGAGGACAAAGTCCACACGATCGAAGAAGTTCTCCTCGTTGCCCTTGTCGTGAAAAACCGTGAACTCCGGCGGATCGAGAAAGCGCCCGGTGTTGAGGCCGTCGCCCTCGATAAAGTTTCCCCACTTCTTGCCTCCGTAAGACAGATCGAATCCTGCCGTTGCCGAGCCGAAGGAACCATACGAGGTGCTGATGTCGCCAGTCGGCTTGGTTACGCCCTGGCCGCTGCGCGTTGTGGCCACAATCACCAGGCTGGTCTTGCCGCCGAATTCGGCCGGAGGTGCGCCGCTGATGACTTCGATCGATTGGACCGCTTCGGAAGGAAGTTGATTGGAGAAGACCTTGCTCTGCTGGTCGGTGATCGACTGACCGTCGATCTGGAACGAATTCGATGCGTGATCGCCGAGGCCGTGGAAAAGGCCGTTCGAGTCGGCCGCCACGCCGGGGCTGGTGAGCGTGACCAGGGAACTCAGCGAAGAGGACTGGCTCTCCAGCGGCACCGTGATGAACTTGTCGCGGTCCACATCGGTGTGGAAGGTAGGATCGTTCTCGATCAGGTCACTCCCGGCCTCCACTGTGACGGTCTGGCTGCCGCCGGCAATCTGCAAAACCAGCTTCAGGCTGCCACCGACGACCGAGCGAAGTTCGAAGTTCTGACTGGCGGGTGAAAAGCCACTTGCTGAAGCCGCCACCTCATAGGGGTTGAATGGCACGTTGGAGAATGAGAATTGGCCCTGGGCGTCTGTGGTTGTGGTCCGGTCAAGCCCGCTCGTTGCATTGGTCAGGTGGACCGCTGCATTGGGAATGACTGCACCGCTGGGATCGGTGACCGTGCCGTGAATGGCGCCGGCGTTGCCGCTTTGTGCCGACGCGGTCAGCGCGGCGAATAAAAAGGCGAGGACAGGAAGAATTCTAAAAATCGTGTCGCGATTGAACGACATAAAAGCCTCCATATGATTGCTGAATTATGCGGGGATCAGGCAGCGGTGAAAATTGCCGCAGCATGCTTTGTGCATTGGTGCATCGTTCCGCTTCGAGGTCTGCCTTTGGGAATAGACAAGGGGCCTCGCACATAAATCAATGCAACGTGCGGGCGAAATCAGACTGAAAATGGTATCGGAAGATGCTCTAGAAGCCAGCCGGAGGAGGGCGATTAAAGAGGGTTGGATGCCAGGATTTGGTAATCGCTCGAACTTCAACAAATACCGGCGTGGGAGTTTCAATCCTGACCCGGACAACCGTGACCAGCATGATCGCGAGGGGCACGACCGAGTGCATCACGATGCATAGCGTGCAATGGTCGGCATCGTTGTCTGACGCATGAACGTGCGTCACCTGGATCACTGCCAGAAGTGCTAACAGAATCAGGCACACCACAGTCGTTACCCTCAAAGCATTGAGCTTAGTGGGGCGATCTGCGTGTGTGAGTGCCCGAATTCCTGTCAACATTGCATCCTCATGAAAATTGTACACGGAATAGATTCGTACCAAAAATCCGAAATCTCAAGCCCCGACCAGACTCCTTGGCACAATCTTGCCGCCGATTATAACCAGCATGTGAATATACAGCCACGCGAATCAACCACTAACGGTGCGCTTTAACGTGGGGGCTCCTTGACTCCGCAAAATAATGGTTTACCTCCCAGGCTGCGAGCAAGGCGCCAAGAAAAGTAATTACGAGTGAAAGGAAAACAGCACTGACGATTTCACGAATTCTCCATCGAATTTGTTTGATGCGACGCTTGCTGCCCTTGTCGAATGTAATCACTCGCGACATCATGACCTCCATACGATGCATAGAATGGCTGAAGGTTGCGGAACCGCGCCGTAGGGGAATGGCTGCGGTTTCCTCTGCACATTGGCGATATCGTTCCGTTTCGCGGTCAGTCTGTGGGGAAACGCCGCAGCCTCGTCGTCCAAAGGCGGCGACGGGAACACGGAATCAGACTGAAAATGGGAATCGGAAGGATGGTCTAGCAGCCGGCAGGAGGGGGGCGAGTAAAGAGGGTAGGATGCCAGTATCGGACGATCGTGTGAATTTCAAGCGGCACTGGAGCCGCGGCGTCGATTCTGACGAGGACAGCCGCAGCCACCAAGGCCACGATGGGCACGACGGAATGCATCGCGATGCATAGGGGACAATGGTCGGCATCGCTCTCGACAGGATGCGTATGCACTACCTGGGCCACTGCCAGCAGCACCAGCAGGACCATGCACACCACAGTCGCGGCTCCCAAAGCGCTTGACTTTGAGCGGCGATCGCGGCGCAATTGTGCCCGAATTGCGGTCAACAAAACATCCTCACGACGATAGTACACGGACCCTGAGGGTATCGGAAATACCCGAAGTTCACCTCCTGTGCATATGCCTCGCCAGCAGCGTTCTTCCAAGTCTCAAACCAATCCGTTCCCAATGCGATTGCCCTTCTTCAGCGGTTGTTTTCGTCAATGCCTTGGGCCCGTAGCTACCTGCGGCCGGGTAAATGTCACCCAAAAACTTTTGAAAAGATTGCGGAGACCCACCTCGAAGCGTGCTCGAAAATCAACGTCGCACATATCTGATACGGTGAACATGCGCGTGATTGGCCGACTTGCCGGTGTTTTCTTAATCGGAGAGGGTGGGAAATGGATGCAAGAGGAAAAAATGAGGGGCGATAATCGCGGAACGGACCATGCGATCTTTGTGCCGAGCCGTCGTGAGTTTCTAGCAGGCTTAGCGGCTTTGGGGCTTTCACGATGGACTGCACCGGCGTTTGCAGAATCCCTGGAGACGGCTGGCTGGAGCGGACTGCCGGATCGCCCGGAGGAGCAGCCCCTGGATTTCCACGCGCTCTCAAATGCGTTTGATGCCTACGTAATGGACCCAGCACATGGGGTGAACCTGCGCGCCAAAGACGGCCGGCAAGTGTTCCCGTCTGCCCTCGAAGGCCTCGAGGACGGAGGGCTGACAACCTACGGGCCGATGGCGATGGGCAAGGAACTGCGCGGAGAGGGACTGGATGGGCTGGCCGTCTCCCTGGCCGGATATTTTAGTGAACCCTATGGGCTGTTTCTCGACAGTAACGGTGCAACGCTCTGCGAGTACTGGTACCTGATGAATGTGACTGCGCTGGCCTATGGGCTGATCCAGTTGCGTTTCGTCCACGACCCCGCGTGGCTGAAGCGCGTGGAACAGAGTGCGACGCGGTTGCAGGCGATGGCGAAGCAGATCAAATACAACTTCAACGACCAGGGCTACGACTTTGCCAAAGGCGCGAAGTTTACCAATCACGACATCTACCGGCAGCCCGATGCGGTTGGCGGATACAGCTATGTGATGCTGCTGGCCTGGAAGCTGACCGGGAAAGAATTCTGCCTGGCGGAAGCGAAGATTGGGATCGATCGGTATCTGGATTTCGCCGCGAACCCGTGGTACGAAGTGCCCAGCGGCGCCATGGCGGTAATGGCGGCTGCACGGCTGGAGGCTATGGGATATCCGGCCAACGCGAGAAAGGCGCTAGGGTTTGCGTTTGACTCGAAGGCCGGCCTGATGGCCACGGGGCGCTGGGGCGGACACGAGGTAAACGGGCTGCTGGCGGGTTTCCGGACCGAGCCGCCCGATCAGGTTTACAGCATGGAATCGATGGTGGCGCTTCCGTATATCTTGCCCGCCGTGCGCTTCCGGCCGGAACTCGCCGATGAAGTGGCGCGGTATGCGTTGAACGTGGCCGCGAACCTGCGCTGGTTCTATCCGCAGTATCTGCCGCGCGAGAACCAGAGCCGGCCAGAGTTGCCGCCCATGATTCCCTATGAGCGTTTGAGCCGGGAAGAAAAGGGCCACACTCCATACGCAACCGGCGACTTCGCGGGCCACCGCTCCATCTATGGCGGCGCGTACGTGATGTGGCTCGATAAGATGATTCAGCCGCAGGGCGATCCATGGTTGCTGCGCTGGGATCTGGCCAAAACAAACTTTCTGGATCGCGATCTTCCGCCTGCTTTCCTCTACTACAATCCCTGGCCGGAAGAAAAGCACGTTACAGTTGAGACAATGGGAGGCAAAGGAAGCGTCTACGACCTGACGCATAATCGAACGCTCGAGTCTCACAATGGAAGTGCTGAGTTGATGCTGGGCCCGCACCAGTCGCGTGTGATCGAGATTCGGTCTTAGTGGGCTGATTTCTGACTTAATAAGATAGTGTACAGTTTTATACATAATTCTGAAGCAACATAGGTTGCAAGATAGTACCACATCGTATTTACAACTTAACGACCCGCCTGATGCAGAAATTCCCCCCAGAACAACCGACAATCCTTAAGACTGCCTAGGTTGAGCCCTCCCAAGGTACCTCCTGAGAGGTGTCTTGGCCTCGGCAAAGTGCGCCCAGCAGTGCAGGAGCTCCTCTCTGTGTTTTCGTTTGAGTTGCGCTTAA
>Ga0182016_10003674_pt1 | contig 17383 bp, 19 predicted proteins | sample 712S2MmetaG_FD_120491 | JGI IMG/M metagenome (GOLD analysis project Ga0182016, IMG submission 120491) | Permafrost microbial communities from Stordalen Mire, Sweden - 712S2M metaG | ecosystem: Environmental > Terrestrial > Soil > Wetlands > Permafrost | place: Sweden: Stordalen | collected...
GGGAAAGCGTCGTCTGGGGCGGAGGCTTACGCCGTCCCCTCGTGGGGGTTGGTCTCAATGGTGAGATAATCCTCCCGGTCTCCCAATCGGAAGCCGTAGGCCGTAGCGCGCAGGCCCCCATGGGGCGGTAGGTGTCACCAGCCGCAGCGGCATAGCGACGGCGACCCTTCTCTCGGTCGGCTTCTTTGCAGTGATCGCGGAGCCGGTCAGATCGACTTACGTCAGTGCCGAAGTCGGCGAACGGTTGGAAGAAGCGGCAGCTACGGCACCATTTTTCGCCGCGCTGACGTGCCTCTTGGATAACCGCTGGAAGCGGTGTACGCTCTGTCCTAGCCATCGTGTGTTCTCCAGCACATCCGTGGTCAGGGCTGGCGAAGTGGTTGCACGCGACGCCGGCCCGCTCCCGGCAGTATAGCAGGTTGAGCGATCGGTGAAATACCTGTCAGGAGTTGTTACACCATGAGAACCGATGCTCTCGTCCAACCGATTCCCTTCACCGCCCCTCTGTCCCTCGTGGCAGGCGCCGGTATCAATATCCCGTCCAGCGTTGTCGATCTGCTCGGGCTCGGCGTCGGCCAAAGTCCAGCCAGCGCGGGCCAGATCATCGGCACCACCTACAACCAGCAGTTCGGAACCGACTTCGGTATCGGCGATGACCGCGTGCTGTTCGACATCGTGATCGGCACCGGGCTGGTGACGGCGAATGGCTGCACGCTGAACCTCGCCATGCAGGCTGCCCCCGATACTGGCCTTACCGGCGGTTGGCTGCCCGGCACGTGGCAGACTTTGGTCGAGACCGGCCCGCTCACCGCGGCGCAGTGCGCGGCCAGCACCCGCATCGCCCGTTGGGACTGGCCGCCATCCTTCCCCGAAACGTCTCCGCCACCGCGCTTCATCCGTCTTCTGGCACAGGTGCCGACCGGCGAGAACTTCTCCGCCGGCTCGATCGCGTTCGCCCTGGTGACGTCGGTACGGGATGACTTGGCGCAGCGCTACGCGGCCCGTGGCTATACCGCCCAGTAAGGACGCTGACCGATGCCGCCTGCCACAGCCACCGAAAAGCCGCGCCCGGCCGACATGATCCCGGCCGACGAGGTCGAGGCCATCATCGCGCAGCGCGTCGCTGCCGAAGTCGATCGCGTCAAATCCGAGGTCGGCAGCCAGGTCGGCGCCGAGATCGCGCGCCAACTTGCCGAACTGAAGGGCGGCGCGGCGCCGAGCCCAGGTAACGGCGATCAGTCCTGGATGGAGGCGCTGGCGCTGGCGATTTCCAACGTCACCGATCAGGAGATCGGCCGCCGCCGCGTGCCGCCGGAAGAGATCGCAAAGCGCACCCGAGCGAAGGGAAGGCTCGATGCGCTGATGGAAGAGACCGTCAAGCTCGGCGTGCAACCAAGCTACTATCTGCGCAAGCAGGTGTATTTTGGCGAGCAGATGATCTCGCCGATCTGGATCGATCGCGCCACCAAGGAGGCCAAACCGACCGAAATCGGCTGGTGGGGCATCCCGAACCAGTTCATGGACCCGGTCAACGAGGAAGCCAAGGCGATCTTCGCGCTCTTTCTCGAATGGATCGGCGACAGCAAGCGCACCACCAACGGCATGCGGGTCACGCCAGGCGGTCTCGTGGTGCGATCCGGCGGCATGCCGGTCGAGGGTGGCCGTGATGCGGCGCCGCGCGTGGGTCGCGACCAGCCGACGGTGAAGAGCCGCGGCGGCCAGCAGCGCTCCATCGAGACCCGCATTCTCGGCACGCTGATGGAGCCAGCCAAGCAGATGGTGGGATAGCCTCTCGTGGGCATCCCCGTCGCCACCCCCGCAACCCTCGGGGTTCCTCCCCAGGGCGATCAGGCCAACATGGTCATCGCCGGGGCATTTGCCGCGACCGGGGTTTCCGCCGCCTTTTGCATCTACGGCGGGTTCAACTTCTTCCTCTGGGGGCCATCCGGCCCGAACGGCAACTGGAACGCGACGGTTCAACTTGAGCGGTCTTTCGATGGCGGCACAACATGGCTTGTCTGCGGTGTCGGCGGTTCGGGCGCCCAGGCGGTCTACACCAGCGCGGGGACCGGATCGGACGTATCGATCACCGGCAATGAAGTAGAGCGTGGCATGGCGTATCGGGTTCACTGCACGGCCTACTCCACGACAGTCAATTATCGCCTTTCGACGACAGGCGTATTGGCGACTACCAGTGGGATTCCTAGTTAATTGTGTCATGGTTGCATCACAAAAGGAATCCAAGGCTTTAGTGGAATGGGACCAGTATAAAATGCTCAAGTTTAAAGCAATCACCGCACTCGCCGCTGTCGCCGCGCTGTCGCTCGCCGGATCGGCGATGGCCCAGACCAATGGCCAGTTTCCGCAGACGCCGTGGAACGCCTTCGCGCCGGCCAGCATCCAATGCGGCTGGCTCTACGGCGCCAACATGAATGCCACCACTGATCAAGCCATTCCGATCTCGGTGCCATCCGGTACATGGGCGATTGACTCGATCTCAATCAGCAATCCCTCGATCTCGCTCACCACGGCGCAGGGCGGCTTTTATACCGCTGCATCGAAGGGCGGCGTGGCGGTTGTTGCGAGCACGCAGGCGTATTCGACCCTGACGACCAATGCGGCGAACTCGACCGGCAACTTCATGACGACCACGCTGTCCACCGCCGGCAATACCACGGACTTCCAAGGGCCAACCCAGACCAGCGCCATCAAGATGCTGTACTTCAGCCTCACGACCGCCCAGGGCGCCGCCGCAACGGCGGACATCCGCGTGCGCTGTCGCCCGCTGTACTGATCCTCCCACCGACACCGGAGAACCTCTGAACATGAAGAAGACGCTTCTGGGTGCAGTTGCTGCGCTCGGCTTGCTCGGTGTCGGCCTCGCGCTGGCCCAGACGCCGTATATCCCGCAGGTCCAGTCCATCGGACCGAGCGATATCTTCCAGGACATCGTCAACGGTTATCCCGCCGCCGGCAGCTACTATGCCTCTGCTTCGCTGCTGGGGAACTACGGCGCTACGCTGAGTGGCAACAACCCGTCGAACGACCTGATCGGCGGCGACATGGGACAGAACCTGTTCCAGGACGGCACCACGGTCAGTACGATCACCACGTCGGCAACCTATGTCGCGGACCAATGGGCAGCATTCTCCGGCACCAGCACGACCATTGCGGGCGCGCAGGAGACGGGAGCCGCCGATATTCCATTCAGCTACGGGGCATCGCTCCGCATCACGCGGTCCGGCGCCGGCATCCTGCAATCCTGCGTCGCGCAGATCATCCCGAACACCAATGTGCTGCGCTACCAGGGGAGCACGCAGGAGGTTGATCTCCACGCGCTGGCCGGGGCCGGTTTTTCGGCCGCATCCTCGAACCTGACGATCATTCAGGTCCAAGGCACCGGCACCAACGATACGATGGCGAATCTCGCCAAGACAATCAACTCTGCCCTATCCGGGACAGCCTGGGCCGGAGCGGTGGTAAACTCGGTCAACGTGCCGATCACCGCCAGTTGGGCACGCTACACCGCCGCGTTCCCAGTTGCAGCAACGACAACCGAACTGGGCGTGGCGTTCTGCTGGACCCCGGTCGGCGCATCGCCGTCCAACGACTATTTCGAGTTCACGGGTGCGCAGTCAGTTCCGAACAATGCGCTGGCGACCGTAGCCGGCACGGCGGGCGCCGCGCTTCCCGTGAATGACCAGCGTGCGAAGGCGTTTGCACGTCGGCCGGCGACGTTGGAGAACAGCCTCCAGTACGCCTTCTACTACCGGCAGAACGAATCGACGGGGAACATCTACGGCGTCTGCCAGGAAACGTCATCCACCAACGCCTACTGCTTCATGACGTTCCCGGTGCCGATGTTCAAGGTTCCGACGCTATCCTACACGGCGGGTGGCATCAAGGCGACGCTGGGGACTTCGCAGGCTGCCGAGGCGGTGACCGGCTTGGCGATCACTTCGAGCGGCGCCACGACCTTCGGCTCGCAGCTTACGGCCACCGGCTCATCGTTCACCGCGCTGACCGGCTTCCTGGAAGGCTCGACCACCACCGGGTCGGTCATCTTCAACGCGCGGTTCTGATGGCGCGCCGCGCCAAGCGCCGGCCAGCGTGCCGTCTCGAAGGGCCGTGCCGGTGCGTGGTCTGCGTGGAACGGACACAGCTATACAACGCGGCGGCGTGGCATCCTGACTTGGGGGTGAGGATCGGCGCCTTGACGTTCCTTGGGGCGATTGGCGCGGTCTATGAGGGGCGGTGTGGTGCGGTGACGGTCGAGGAGTTGTTCGACTGATGCCGGCGATATCACAAGCCCAGCGTGCAGCAATGTTCGCGGCGGCTGAGGGTAAGTCCAACCTCGGAATTCCGAAGAAAGTCGGCAAGGAGTTCGCCGATGCCGATGCTGGCGGGAAGCTGCCGGAACACGTTGAGGACAAGGGCGCGGCGCGGCGGAAGGCGCTTTACACGCATCCCCGATCACGTAAATCCTGATGCCCCACCTGACAATGCAAGACCTCGCTTCAAGGAGCCTGCCGATGGCTGAAGAGCCGAAGAAGAAGCGGGGTTGGAAGAGCAAGGACGAAGGCAAGCTGACCGCCCATGAGCGGCAGGAGATGCCGAAGTCGGACTTTGCGCTACCCGGCAAAGGCGAAGGGCCGAAAGGCGCTGGCTCGGGTTCTTACCCCATCCCAGACGCTTCACATGCCAGGAACGCGCTGGCACGGGTGTCGCAGCATGGATCGGCCGAGCAGAAGGCCGAAGTGCGCGCTGCCGTCCATCGCAAGTTCCCTGGCATCGGCGAGAAAGAGAAGTCGAAGCGGGAAACCTTGTATGACCATCCCCGTAGCCGAAAAATGAGGGCCGCATAGCATGGCGAAGGAACCGGAACGCAAGGACGAGCGGCGCGATCGTGCGCGGTCGATGTATGACTCCGACCGCAGCAAGGAGATGCGCGGCGACCGCGAGAAAGAGGATGTCCGCGAGGACAAACGCGGCAGCGAGCGTGCCGAGCGCGGCGAGAGCGAGGAAGACCGCGAGGGCAGCGAGCGTGGTGAGCGCGGCGGCGAAAGGCGTGAGAGCCGGTCCGGCGACCGCGAGGAGGGCGGCGAGCGTCGCCGCAAGGCCGGCGAGGCCAAGCCCCGTGATGGCGCGTCGGCCCTCCTGGGCGGCCACAAAGCCGAACGGGTTGCCATGCACCTCCGGCACGAAGCGGAGCGCATGAAGTTGCACGGCGAGCATCGCGGCGAGCATCGCGAGATTCATGAGCGCCACGAAGATGAGATGCGGGCACTTCACGCCGCCTGAGCACAAAGGACCGATCTGATGGCCGAGGCCCACGAAGTTGCAATGACGCATCGCCGGCATGAACGCGAGAAGCGCGATGTCCGGACGCGCCACCACGAAGCCCATCGCGAAATGGGCCACCGTCACTCCGCAGAAGAGGCGGACCTTCACGCCAAGCATGAGGCTGAGATGGCGGCGGAAATGAGCGGTCAGGGCGCGCCTGCGGCAGAGGCGCCGGAAGGCGCTCCAGTGGCACCTGGACCGGCAGGCGGGCAGGCTGGTGCGCAGCCGATGCCGGCGCAGGGGATGGCGGCCTGACGGTCGCGTAGGGAGCGCTGCGCATGGGCTGGTCAAAGTGGGTATCGACCGAACTGACCATTGACGAGCGCATCGACGCCGCCATGCCGATGGGTATCTCGCTTGGGGATGCTCCGGATTACCCATACGGCATGAAAATCTGCATGGACGAAGGTCTTCTCCAGAAGCTCGGGTTGAGCGACAACTGCGACATTGGCGACCTTCTCGACATGCGGTGCATGGCCAAAGTCACCTCGGTCACGAAGAATCAGGTCAACGGCGAGGATAAGTGCCGCGTAGAGTTGACCATAATCGAGGTGAAAACCGAGAACGAGGATACCGAAAGCACAGAAGAAGGTGGCGACGATGACTGATGGCGTCCGCCTCGTCCGCGTCACGCGCGACACCCTCTACCATACCACGGGAACGATGCTGCTCCTGCCGCCGGAACTCGTTGACCTGACACGACATGAGGTGATCGATATCCCCGGCGCGCCGTCGGACGTGACCGCGCAACTCGCTGCTCTGACCGAGCGCATTGCCGCGCTGGAGGCGGCGCGCGAAACGGTGACGGCCACGGACTCCTGACCGTCCCCATGTACGTGCTTACCCACCCGCAATGAAGGAGAGGCTCGTGGACGACGCTCAATTCGAGGAACTCAAGGCGCTGATCCTTCCGATCAGCAACTGGGTTGCGGTCCAGACCGGACAGGCTGCCGCGCAGGGGCCGACCACGCGCTCGATCATCGCCGCGCAGGCTGGTTCGCAGGCTCTCATGGCGATCCCGGCCGGCGTCGATAATCCCGGCCCCTACCGCGTCTACCGCATGAACGTGCCAGCCCTCCCGGATGATGTTGATCCGGATGGCGAGGCGATCTGGCAGGTGATCGGTATGAAGGGACGCCCGATCGGGGCGCCGACCTCGCGTGCCGACGCGGACGCACAGGTGGCGCGGCTGATGGACCAGCGGCAAGCGAATGCCGCCGATCCGCGCTGGGCTGGCTCATTCGGTCCGGAGGTAGCTGGGGCAGCGCCGCCTGGGCCGGCGAACCCCGGACCCTACACGCATCACTGGTCGCTTGCCAATCTCTGGCATGTGCGAGGCAAGAACGGCACCCCGACCGGCTTCACGGGCAACCAACCGGATGCCAAGGCTGAGGCGGATCGGTTGAACAGCGCCGAGTCGCCGCATCATGATGGCCCGGGGGTGAATGAGGCTTCATTGCCAGTCACGCCAGAACCCCCGACGCCTGTAGAGACAAATGTCGGCACCCTCCCCGCCCCCGCCGCACCCTCCCGTTAGGCCCGGCAGGAAGCCGCTGATCCGCCCGACGTCCCGCGTCGGGCAGTCTTCGCAGCCGAAGGAGACGCGTCGGGACTGGTCACACGGGCACCGACTCGGAGGTGAGTTCGTTCCTGCCAAACCGCCAGAGAAAGCGGCCGTCTGACGGAAGGATATTGCCGATGAAGTTTCGTATGAGCGCTGCCTTATGGGCAGCGCTTTTTTTGTTTCCGGCGCACGCCTTCGCGCAAGGTGCCGTGCAGCAATCCGGGGCAGTGACGCCCGGCGACGCGGTAAAATGGGTCTATAATGGCATCATTGCCGACGCCGGCACCGCTGCACTCCAGCAATACGGCAGCGTCACGCCCGGTCATGCGGCGGCCTGGATCAGCAACCCATTGACCGGGATCACCCAGCTCGGCGACGCCGGCACTGCTGCTGCGCCGGTCGTCACATCCCTCGGCATCATCGGTTCCGGCACGCCGTTCTGCGTGTACGATGCGCCAGTCGCGTCGCCGAATCACGAAGAATGCTTCGGTGTCAGCGGGACGATCGCGACGATCACCGCCGCGGCGAATAACGGCGCGTCTCTGACCGGGCTACAGTTCCTGGTGGGTGGCAACACCATCACGGTGCCGATCACGACCGGCGAATTGCTCAATGGAATCTCGGGCATCAATGGTCTGGCCGTCGGTGGCTCGGCCCCCGCGCCGACGATCGGGTTGGCCTCGATCTCCAGCCCGCAAATCCTCGCCAACATCACTGGTGTTGCCGCGCCACCGGGTCCCACAACGCTGTCGCCGATCCTGGATGCCAGCCTCGGCAACACGCCAGGCGACCTCCCTTACCGGACATCCTCTGCGTGGGGCGTCCTCGGCCCGGGCGCCAATGGTGCGTGCCTGACCTATAGCACGACTGGTCCCACTCTGATCTGGGGTTCATGCTCCGGCTCGCCGAGCAGCGGCACTGTCACCAGCGTAGCGACCAACAACGGCCTGACCGGCGGCACGATCACCACCACCGGCACGATCGGCCTGGCCGCGATCGCCGATGCGGACCTCCTGTCGAACATCTCCGGTGGTTCCGCAGCGCCGACTGCCAATACCCTGACGGGCACGATCGACTATGCCATCGGAAGCGGCCGAGGCTCCCTCATGGAACGAGGGTCCGGCGGCTGGAGCGCGCTCGCTCCCGGCACTGCGAACTATGTCTTCGTCGGCAAAGGCTCCGGCGCCGATCCAGCCTACGTCACCCTGACATCAGAAATCGACGCTGCGTTTGGCAACACGCGCGGGTCGATCCTGGAACGTGGGGCGTCGGGGTGGACGCTGATTGCGCCTGGGACGTCCGGCTACGTGCTGACGTCACAGGGCTCCGGCGCCGATCCGGCCTACGCGACCTCGGCGCCAACATCGACGCAGATCACGACGGCTCTTGGCTACACGCCGGCCACGAATGCGACGATTGGTAGCTACAAGGGCGTTTCTTCGTTTGGGGGCACTGTCACGCTGACGAGCGGCTATTGCGGACAGCTTATCGAGACGACCGGTAGCAGCAGCTACACCATCACGCTGCCCTCGCCAGGGGCAAATGCAGCCTGCGTGATGACGTTTATCAATGACTACGCCGTTTCGACCGCGACCGTCACGCTCGCAACGCCATCCGGCGCCTTTCACTATTCGGGCGGCACACTCGGCTCGACGACCACTTTTGCTTCGGCCTGTGGGGGGATGCTGCAAATTGTCAGCGACGGGGCGAATTGGTTCTCCACGTTCACCCAAGGTGGCAACCAGACTTGCGTCGGGGCTGGCGGAGGCTCCGGCGGCGGTGCTGGTGGTGGCGGCGGATGAGCGGCACCGTCCTGACGAGCGCCTCTGTCGTCAACCGGGCCGCAGCACAGATCGGAGCGCAGGCCACGGTTCAGGGCTTGATCCCGAACCTGACTGGCGGCGGCAATGTCAGTACCTATGCCAATATTCTGTACCAAGGCGTGGTGCTGATGATCCTGCGCGAGCAGGACTGGGAGTTTTCCCGAACATCGGCAGCATTGGCGCCTTCCGGCAACGCGCCTCTGCCGCCGTGGCAATACGAGTACCTTTATCCGTCTGATTGCGTGAAAGTGCGGCAGGTAACACCGCAGATCTGGAGTGCGAACGACCCAGTGCCGGTCGAATGGACCGTTGCCGAGCATGCGATCCTGACGGCTCCCACCAAGGTTATCCTGTGCAACGTCCCAGGCGAGACGCTAGTTTATACGACCTCAAACATGACCGAGGCGCAGTGGGATTCGATCTTCGCTGAAGCGGTCGTGCGGCTGCTGGCGTCCGAACTGGCGATGGCGATTGCGGGGCGCCCCGATCTGTCAAAGCAGAAGCTGGGAGAGTCGGGGCAACTCATGTCCACCGGCGGCGGCAAGGACTCCTGATCCATGTATTTTTCCGTGGCTCAGATATGCAACGCCGCGCTGCATCGCATCGGCTATGAGACTGAGATTGGCTACCTGTACGAAGGCAGCACGGCGGCGCGCATCGCGCTTGCCGTGTATGGGCAGACCCGCGACGCATTGCTGCGGTCGAAGGATTGGCCGTTTGCCCGGCAATCTGCGGCGCTGGCGCTCCTGAAAACAGCGCCCCCAGGGGGTTACGGCTACGGCAACCCGTGGACATCAGCCTATCCGCCAGCGCCGTGGATTTACGAATACGCCTATCCCGCGGCGTGCCTCGAAATGCGCTCCGTCCGGCCGACGCCAGTCCTGATGCCGGAATACGATCCGGTCCCGAACATCTTCGTCATTGCTGACGATACCGCCATCCAACCCGCCCCGGCCAAGGTAGTGCTGACCAATCTCCGCAATGCCCTGGCGGTCTTCACGGGTCAGGTGACGGACATGACGCAGTGGGAGCCGATGTTCACCGAGGCTCTGGTCGAGGCTCTGGCGCGGCGATTCGGAGAGGCGCTGGGCGGCAATGCCGACGCGATCAAACTGCAACTCGGCATCGAGGCAGAGACGGCCGCTGCGGCTGATCTGGTGCGCGGATGAGTACCCAGGTTTCCGACATTGCGAATCAGGCACTCGATTCATTCGGACATCCGATGGACCGCCGCATCGGCGATCTGCAAGACGGTTCGGCCGAATCGAAAGTCATCCTGCGCCATTATGGACCGGCGTTGCGTCAAATCTCACGGGCGGCGAATTGGAACTGCCTTCGGAAACGCGCCCAGCTTGTCCTGCTGAACGACGCCACCGGCCAGACCACGAACTGGCAAATCTCGCAAGGCATCAATCCCCCGACGGTGGGCGCCGGCACGATCGGGATGCGGCCCTGGCTCTACGAGTACGCACTACCGACAGATTGCTGCAAGGCGCGGTTCGTACCTGTCTCCTATCAGCCGACTGGACCAGGGGCGCCCCCCGGCAACATCGCGCTGCCGAATGCCCCTTTGATGTCCGGCTTGCAGGAAAACACCCAGTTCGCGCGCCAGGTTCCGGCGCGGTTCGTGGTGAGCAATGACGCGGTGCCGACCTTGGTTGGCGCGGTGACGTCCTGGGCGCAGATACCGGACACGGCGCAGACACTCGGCCAGGGCCTCACGTCGCAGACCGTCATCCTGACCAACCAGAGGTTCGCCAACCTGGTCTATACGGCGCTCGTGACGTACCCAGATCAGTGGGACCCGCTGTTCCGGCAGGCGTTTGTGGCACTGCTGGCGTCGCTCGTGGTGATGGGGCTGACGACGGATCGGAAGCTGGCGACTGCGTTGCGATCTGAGCAGATTCAGGTCTGTAAAATGGCGCTGGAACAGGCGCGGATTTCGGATGGGAATGAGGGAAATTTCAGCAGCGATATCCGGCCAGACTGGCTCCGGATCAGGAATTCAGGGCCTTGGAGCGGCGGCGGGTCGTTGGGTTACGACGGGGTCGGCGTGCTTGGCTATGGGTATGATGCTTGCGCGTTTGGGGACGGTTCTAGCTATTAGGCTGCGGGTCCATCACCACAAAGGATAACCATCCCCTACCATGGCTGAATACGCACTCCAAGGCGCATTCTCGGCGGGAGAGATAGCCCCCGCATTGTGGGGCCAAGTCACCCTGGCCAAATACCACGCCGCCGCAACGACAATGAGGAATGGGTTCTGCAACTATAGGGGAGGATATTATTCGCGCGCCGGCACCGCCATGTGCCTCCGCTCCAAACAGGCATACCCGAATCCGCCTCGCGTTATTACATTCCAGTTTTCAATCAACAACGGCTACTGTCTGGAATTCGGCGACTATTACATGCGCGTTTTCACCAACGGGGCTCCCGTGGTGGATATCAGCGCAACGATTACCGGCATCACCAACGCCAATCCCGGCGTCGTCGCGGCCACCAACAGCTTCAGCAACGGCGACTGGGTGACGCTCGAAGAAGTCGCCGGTATGACGCAGGTCAATGGCTACACCTACATCGTGGCAAGCGCGTCCAGTTCGCATTTCACGCTGACCGACCTGGACGGCAACGATGTCGATACGACCGGTTTCGGCACCTACACATCAGGCGGCACGGCATCGCGCATCTTCACCCTGGTGACGCCATGGGCCGTGACCGACCTGCCGCTGCTGAAGTTCACCCAGTCAGCCGATGTCATGTCGCTGTGCAACCCAAACTATCCGCCGTACGACCTGGGACGCATCTCCGCTACCGACTGGTCGCTCACAGAATCGACATTCGGGGCCGTCATCGCCGCCCCGGCGTCATGCACCGCGACGGCGACCACCCAACCAAGCCAGGCGACGAGTCCGCCGACCCTTCCGGCCGCGTACGCCTATGTCGTGACCGCGGTCGATGCCAAGACCGGCCAGGAGAGCGTCGCGTCTCCGGTCGGCAACGTGACGAACTCCGTCGATATCGCCTCGACGGCCGGATCGATCATCATTAACTGGGCGCCGGTGAGCGGGGCCGGCACCTACAATATCTACAAGGCGCCGACCTCATACAACACGCAGCCCGGCAATACATCCGAAGCCCTCCCGGTCCCGGCCGGGGCCTTGTTCGGATACGCGGGAACATCCTACGGGACGCAGTTCGTCGACAGCAACATCACGCCAGACCTGACTCAGGTCCCACCGGTCCACACCAATCCTTTCGCGCCAGGCCAAATCCTTGAACTGCCGATCCTCACACCAGGGTCGGGTCTGGTTTCGGTCGGCATTACGATCAACACCTCGACCGGCTCCGGCTTCATCGGGCAACCCGTCATCGTCAACGGGCAACTGCTGGCCGTCATCATCCAGAATGCCGGCCTGGACTACGCGCAGACCGATACCGTCACCTACACTGGAACAAGCGGCGGCTTTGCAAGCGGGACAGAGACATTCGTCAGCAATCCCAGTGTGGGCGACACGATCACGCTCAATGGGGTGGAATTCTACTTCGAGACCAACCTGTCCGCCCCAAACCAGTTGCCGATCAAAAGCACGCTGGCGCTCACGCTCGATGCGGCAGTGCCGATCCTCAATGCTTCGGCGTACGGAGCGGTCAGCGTCGCCTCATATACAAACACGGCGACGGTCCTCACGATCACCTACAACACGGCGGGCATCGGGGGGAATACGTACACACTGGCGGCGTCCGTCGCTACGCCGAGCGGGGGCACTCTGACCGGCGGTAGTTCCAGCGGCGGATCGGCAACGGCGCCGACCGGCAGCGTCACGGTGGGGCCGGAGACCGGAACTTATCCTGGATGCGTGGCTTATTACCAGCAGCGCCGGGTCTATGCGTCGTCGAGCAATGATCCCGACACCTATTGGATGTCGCAGCCCGGTTCGTTCCTGGACTTTGATACTTCGATTCCCGTTACCGATGCCGACGCCATCACGGGCACGCCGTGGGCGCAGCAGGTCAACGGTATCCAGTTCATGGTGCCGATGCCTGGCGGCCTCGTCACGCTCACCGGCCTCGGCGCATGGCAGGTGACCGGCTCGGGCGGCTCCGCGATCAATCCGGTGGCAATCACGCCGTCATCGCAGCAGGCGCAACCCCAGGCGTTCAATGGCTGCTCGGCGCAACTCGGCCCGGTCACGGTCGATTACGATATTCTCTACGTCCAATCGAAAGGCTCGATTGTCCTCGACCTGGCCTATAATTACTGGATCAACATCTACACCGGATCAGACCTGACTGAACTTTCCGGCCAGCTTTTCGCCAACTACACGCTGGTGCAGTGGGCGTGGTGCCGCGAGCCATACAAGGTGGTATGGGCCGTCCGGAATGACGGCGCCATGCTGTCGCTGACCTATGTGAAGCAGCAGGAGGTGTATGGCTGGGCACGGCATGACACGCTGGGGCAATTCGTCTCGGTGTGCGCTGTCACCGAACTGCCGGTCGATGCGCTCTATCTCGTGACCGGCCGCCCGACGAACGCACAGGGCGGCGATCCGGTCTATTACATTGAGCGAATGGACAACCGCATCTGGAGCGGCACCGAAGACCCTTGGTGTGTCGATTGCGCGCTGTCCTATGCGATGCCGGAACCTGACGCGACGCTGACCATCACTTATGCAGGACCGACCGCCCCGGCGACCTTTACGGCGAGCGCCGGTGTTTTTTCGGCGGCCAATGTGGGACAGGTGATCCGGGCGGCTGGAGGCATCGCGGTGGTGACGGAATATACGAACGACGAAGCGGTGCAAGGGACGTGGTGTCTGCCGCCAACGCAATTCGTGCCGAACGATCCAAATGGCAACCTGGTGCCCGCAGCGCCCGGCGCATGGACGATGACGGCCCCGATCCAGACCGTGACGGGACTGCTGCACCTCGCCGGGCTTTACGTGACCGGTCTGGCGGATGGCGTTCCCATCACGCCGCAGATCGTCAGCGCAACGGGCTCCATCATTCTTCAATACCCAGCCAGCGACATCAAGATCGGCCTCGGCTTCACCGCGCAGATGCAGACGCCGCGGCTGGAAACGCAGGGCCAGGAAACGATCCAGACGCGACGCAAGACGGTTACGGCCATTACTGGCCGGATCGAGGCGAGTGCGATGCTGCAATACGGCACCAACCAGCCAGACGGCGCGGCGCAGGTGCCCCCGGTCATCGCCCCACCGTGGACCAACCTGACGCAGGTCGTCGATCAGGGCGCGACATACACATCCCCAGGCGGCGCGACGGTGACGACGTTGTGGACCGGCGATCTGCGGGAGCCTGTGCTGCCGAACTGGGCCAAGCCGGGTCAGTTGGCGATACAACAGGTCAATCCGATCCCGATGCAGATAAACGCCGTTGTTCCGGAATTCCTGGAGGGCGACCTGCCGGAAATTACCTACGCGCAGGCTCAGGAGCGGCCGCCGCAACAGCCGCCGCGCGGGCCTGGAAGATGGATGCTCGGATGACCTACGAAATCCGCGCGGCCACCTTGGCCGACATCCGCGCCTTGGTTCGCACCGCCCGGCCGCTGGACCGCGCCGAGGTCGAAGGCTGGGGACTATGCTGGAAGCACACGCTGCACGCTCTGTATCGCGACTCCGCGACGAAGCGCGTCGCCCTGGTGGACGGCGAGGTCGCTGCCATCTGGGGTGTGCAGGGTCCGGTGATGAGTGACGACGCGGCGCCGTGGCTGTTCACCACCCCCGCCGTCGAGCGTGCGAAACTTGCCTTCTTCCGCGAGACGAAACGCGAGATCGAGGCGATGCTGGTCACGCACCGCCGACTGCGGGCCTATGTGCTGGCCTCGTACGAGCAATCGCTGCGCTTCTTTCATGCGATGGGCTTTTCGTTCGGCGACCCAGAGCCGGTTGGGATCAACGGCACGGCATACCGGCTGATGACGTTGGAGCGGCCGGTTATATCCGAGGGTCCGCCGGTCTGCATCTTTACTCTCCCGCGCTCCCGCTCGGCGTGGCTGTCGGTCTTCCTGTCGTTCGGTAACTGGGCATGTTCGCACGATGCGTCGGTACGGATGCGAGGCATGGATGACGTCCAGCGGTTCTTCTCGCGACCCAACGCAATTACCGTGGAAACCGGAATCGCGCCGGGCTGGCGGCTGCTGGCGCGTCGGTTCCCGGAGATGCGGATGGTGGTCGTGCGGCGCTCAATCGAGGAAGTCATCGCGAGTTGGTCTCGCGCGTTCGGTGATATTCCCTTCGATTCGGACAAAATGCGGCGTGTCGTGGTCTATATGGACCGGATGCTGGATCAGATCGCGCGTCAGCCGGGGGTGCGGTCGGTTGCGTTCTCCGATCTGTCAGACCAAGAGACCTGCCGTGCGCTCTTTGAGCACTGCTTGCCGTATCGGATGCCAGATCAGCATTTCAATGCTTTGAAAGATCGCAATATCCAGGTCTCGTTCCGCGACATCATGACATACCGCGCCGCGCACCATGCTGAGATTGACGCTTTCAAGCGCGCGGCCAGAGCCGAACTCCGGCAACTTGTGAGGGCTGTCGCATGAGCGTTGCCGCAACCGCCCTCGCCGTTAGCGCGGTCAGTGCGGTAGTCGGCACCGTCGGCGCGTTGTCATCGGCGAGCGCCGCATCACAGAACGCCAGCTATCAGGCCCAGGTCGCGCGCAATAACGCCATCACGGCGTCGCAGAACGCCGAGTATGCCACCGAGGCTGGGCAGGCGAAGGCAACTGACACGAGCCTTGCGGCGCGGGCACAACTCGGCGCCGTGAAAGCGGCCGAGGGAGCCAGCGGACTGGATGTCGATACCGGATCGCCTGCCGCCGTGCAGCAGACGCAGCGCGAAGTGGGGACGCTGAACACGGAACGCACCGTCGATGCCGCTGCGTTGCAAGCGTACGGATATCGAACCCAGGCAACGAACTATGTGGCTGAGGGGCAGTTGCAGGAGCAGGAGTCCTCGCAGGCGCTGTCGGCTGGTGATCTGTCAGCACTGGGGACCCTGCTGGGCGGAGCTTCGAGTGTGGGGCTGAATTACGCGAAACTGAATAATGCTGGGGTGTTTGGTTCTTCCCAACCAAGCGTGCCGAACTCGGCTGATAACCCAGGCGTCTACATCTAATGCCCCACGTCCCATACAGCCCCGTCTCCGATGTCCCGGTCGCAGCGACGCCGCCCGAGGATTATCAGCGCATCCAGTCCAGTCCCGCCGACTTCGGCGGTCTGATTGGCGCTGCCGAACAGCGGCTTGGGGCTGAGGGAGAGGAAGCCGGGAACAATCTCGCGCAGGCCGCAGAGATCAGGCAGCAACGATTCAACCAGATCGCCGGCGACGACGCTATGAACAAGTTCATAAAGCAGGGTGACGCGCTGACCTACGGCAATCCGAATGACCCCACGGCGCCAAAGGGACTCTATTCGCTGAGAGGCGCCGAAGCGTTGAGCGCCGGCCCCGAGGTGACACAGAAGATCACGCAGTTGCGGGAGCAGATCAAAAGTGGACTTCAGAACGACGCGCAGCGGCTGCAATTCGATCAGCAATCCAACCGTTACTATCAGTACAAATCGGCAGAAATCAGCCGTCATCTCGACCAGCAGGCTGATGTGTACGGCACAGCCACGACCGAGGATGGTATTGCCGTCGCTGCATCGCAAGCCGGTAATACCTGGAACTCTGATGAAGCGCTGATGCACAATCTCGCTGACGCGCAGCAGTTCTCCGACAAGAACGTCGGACTGCAATATGGCGCCAATCCCGATCCGGCCATCGTGCAGCGGAGCCAGATCATAGCCCGCACCCGCGTCATCAAGGCGGCCGTCGATGGCGCAATGGCAAGCGATCCAACGACCGGCCCGGCTCGTGCTGCCCAGATCGTGCAGAAATTCGGCAATCTGATTGACCCCGGTGTGCGCGAGGAACTCAATCGGCAGACCAAGGCGTATAGCGATCAGATCAGCCTGACAGGGCAGGTGCAGGGATACCTTGGCGGGACGCCCCCGGCACCCGCAACGAAACCCCCAGCCGGTGGCGCCATGCCGTCCAGCACCGACGGTGGTGCGCCGCCTGAGGTTCTGAGTGCCATCCACGGACAGGAACACAGCGGCGCCACCCAGGTCAGCGTCAACGGCGCATCTGGCGAATGGCAGGTAACGCCAGGCTTCTTCCAGCGTTACGCCAAGCCGGGCGAGAGCTACGCCAACGAAGCCGACCGCGCGACTGTGGCGCAACGCGGCCTTGATGACGAATGGAGGATGTACGGCGATCCGGCGCGCGTTGCGGTTGCCTATTTTTCTGGCGATCCGAACGTTGCGCCGCCTGGCAACCCTACGCCGTGGGTCGCGGACCACAAGGATGGCAACGGCATGCCGACCTCGCAGTACGTGCAGGGCTTCCTGGCGCGATTGCAGCAGGCCGGCTTCCACGCCGCCGCACCAGCGCCAGGCTCAACGCCGCCGGTCGCCGCGCCAGGCGTCGCACAACATGACCCGGCCGGCGTGGACCGCCTCGCGCAACTCTACCTTGGCGCCCCGACGCAGGCGCAGCAGCTTTATCCCAACAATCCGATCATGCAGCAGAAATTCGTCCAGGCGGCGCGGCAGAATATCAACGAACTGATGATGCTGCAAAATCGCGACGA
>Ga0182016_10003677_pt1 | contig 17370 bp, 7 predicted proteins | sample 712S2MmetaG_FD_120491 | JGI IMG/M metagenome (GOLD analysis project Ga0182016, IMG submission 120491) | Permafrost microbial communities from Stordalen Mire, Sweden - 712S2M metaG | ecosystem: Environmental > Terrestrial > Soil > Wetlands > Permafrost | place: Sweden: Stordalen | collected...
CGCCATTTTCTACGGCAACCAACGGCAATTGGAGTACGATTTCGTAGTCGCCCCGGGTGCGGACCCCAAGCAGATTTCGCTTGGGTTCACCGGCGTGACCCCGAGTCTGGACATCGAGGGCAAGGTATTACTAAAACTGGCTGACGGCGATCTGGCTCTGCGGAAGCCGATCGTCTATCAGATTATTGACGGCGGCAAGAAAATTGTCGATGCCAGGTACGCCATCGCCGGCGACAAAGTCCGCTTCCAACTGGGCAATTACGACCACAGCCAGACGCTGGTGATCGATCCGGTATTTACGTATCTGACGTATTTGGGCGGTTCCGGGCCGGACCAAATCGGGGGCAGCCAGGTGGTGAACCAGACCGGCAGCCCGGCACAGGCTTTGGCGATTGACTCTGCCGGTGATGTCTATGTCACCGGATTTACCATGTCGGCGGATTTTCCCGTCGCCAATCCATATCAACCCACCAGCAAAACCAATACATGGACGGCCTTTGTCAGTGCGCTGAATCCATCCGGCACCGCGCTTCTTTACTCCACTTATCTGGGAGTATCCGTTTACACCGAGGGGAACTCAGTCGTATGGGATAGCCACGACAACGCGTTGTACGTCGTGGGCACCACGAATTCGCCCGATTTTCCGATCACGGCAGGCGCTTTCCAGACGATCTTGGCGCCGAACGAGGTGGGCGTTAATGAAGTCAGTGCCGGCCAATACAACGCGTTCGTGGCCAAGTTCAGCCCCTCCGGTCAACTCACGAACTCGACCTTTTTGGGTGGGAACTACCCAACCACTGGATTCGGCATCGCAATGGACCCCCAGGGCCGAGCCTACGTTGTCGGCTTCACCCAGTATAATTGCATCCCGCCTGACTCGGCCTCTTACTCTTGCTTCCCAACTACACCGGGAGCTGTCATTCCCGCGGGCACCGTTTCGCAGAATGGCAACGGCTTTGTATCTGTTTTCGACCCGAAGTTGTCGACACTTTTGTACTCCACGCTCCTCGGCGATCCCAATGGCGCGGAGTCGAGTACTTCGGAGGCCTTCGGTGTCACGGTGGACCCCAGCGGGAACTTCTATGTGGTTGGGGTGACGGGCTCGCTAAGCCTGCCCACAACTCCGGGTGCGTTCCAGCCGAAAATCGGGACGAGCAATGCCATACCACTTGTAGGCTTTGCCGCCAAGTTCGGACCGGTAAGCGCAAGCGGAGCCAGTCTCACCTACCTTACCTACTTGGAAGCGACGGGACTCAGCTTCGGCGACCTTCCGGGCGGTGTGGTTGCCGACAGCCAGGGCAACGCTTATATCGGCGGCTACACAAACTCAACAACGTTTCCCTTAACGCCGGGCGCCTATCAGGGCACCTGTGTAGGAAACAATTGTGTATTCGTGACCAAGCTGAATCCCAAGGGAACCGGTCTGGTCTGGTCCACGTTTGTGGAAGTCGCCGACTACTTCGGAGCTATTCAACTCGATGCTCAAGGGAATGTATACGTGACGGGTTACAACAGCGAGTTTTTCCAGGGAGTCAATGCACTGCAACCTGGTCTGGTCTCCGGGGGGTTCGTCTCGGAACTCGACCCGACGGGAGCCAACTTGTTGTTTTCTTCGCTGGTGGGAGCTGCCGGCGTTGGCGTTAACGGCAATTCATCTCTATCGGGCTTGGCGGTGGACGCATCCGGGAACATTTATGTTGCGGGCAACATGATTGGCGATACGCTCCCGACGACGCCCGGCGTGGTCCAGCCTTCTTACCACGGAGGCTCAGGGGCTTACGGCGACGGCATGATCGCCAAGATCTCGCCAACCGGCCCGGTGGTCACACTAGCCCCGGCTGGACAAGTCGAAGCCTTCGCGGCGGAGTCCATCATGTCCGTATATGGCGTGGATTTGGCCACCGGACCAGCCCCGGCGCTGACTCTGCCGCTGCCGACATCGCTTGATGGCAACTCCGTGACGGTCACAGACTCAGCCGGCGTAACGCGTACGGCTCCCTTGTATTACGTCGCGCCGGGGCAGATCAATTTCGAGATTCCGGCGGGCACGGCTGCGGGAACTGCGACGGTGACGATCCAGAATCAGAATGGAACTGCTCAGTCCACAACGATCACAATCGGCAGCGTTTCGCCGGGGATCTTTCCGTTGAATGGCTCGGGGCTGGTGGCGGCCTGGGTTCTGCCTGTGGTTTCCGGAGCACAGCAAGCGCTGCAGCCGGTGTACCAGTTGGCATCCGGGAACGTGATTGCATTGCCGGTCGGTCTCGGACCGTCTACGGAACAGGTTTATCTTGAGATTTACGGCACGGGCTTCCGCAACGCCAAGAGCTTCACCGCGACGGTCGGCGATTTGAGCGTGCCGGTACTGGGGGCGGCCGCGACGTCGCAGTTCGTCGGAGAGGATCAGGTGAACATAGGCCCGCTGCCGCAGGCGTTGGCGGGTATGGGAAACGTGAACATCGTGATTACCGCGGACGGGCACGCCGCCAACACAGTCAATGTGACAATTCAGTGACGCCTGTTTGAAAGAACCGCGCGGGCTCTCACAGGCTGAAGCCTGTGCCACCAACTGCCGCTAAGTCATTGGTAACCGGTGGCTATAGCACTTCCAAAATCAGGCACTTCAAATAATGAGTCTCCGGCACCGTCAGTAGTATCGGATGATCCAAGCTCTGCGTCCTGCGTTCCAGTACCCGCAACTGGCGGCCGGCGTCCAGCGATGCCTGCGCCACTAACTCCAAGAAATCCGCTTCCTTCAGATGATGCGAGCAGGAACACGTCACCAGGATCCCGCCCTTGCCCAACAGCCGCAGCGCCCGCAGATTGATCTCTTTGTACCCGCGGATGGCGTCCTCCACGGTGCTGCGCGATTTGGCGAAGGCCGGCGGGTCCAGGATCACGGTCTGGAACTGGCGCCGCGCCGAAGCGTATGCCGCCAGCACCACGAAGACATCCACCTCCCGGAATTCGATATTGGAGCGGCCGTTGAGCGCGGCATTGCGCGCGGCGATGGCCAGCGCCGCACCGGAGCTATCCAGGGCTTCCACCGATTCGCACACCGGCGCCAGGTGCAGCGCGAAGCCGCCGCTGGAAGTGAAACAATCGAGCGCCTTGCCCCGTGCGTAGCGGGCCGCCGCGACGTAGTTTTCGCGCTGGTCGAGAAACGCGCCGGTCTTCTGGCCGAGCAGCAGATCGGCGTGCAGGCGCAGCCCGTTCATTTGGAATTCCACGGCCTCCGGCACTTCGCCATAAATCACGCTGCTCTCGAGCGGCAGCGCTTCTCTGCTGCGCACGGCCGCATCGTTGCGCGCCACGATGCCCCGCGGCGAGAATAAATCCACCAGGCTGTCCACGATCAACTGGCGTGCGCGGTCCATGCCCTGGTTCAACGTTTGCAGGACCAGCCAGTCCGCATACCGGTCCACCACCAGCCCCGGCAGCAGATCGCCTTCGCCGTGTACCACGCGATACGCATCCGTGCCGCACACCACTCGGCGGCGATGCGCCTCCGCTGCGGCCAGGCGCTCGGCGAAAAACTCGCGGCCGATCTCTTCGACACTCCGCGACAGCATCCGCAACGCGATCTGTGAAGCCGCGCTGAAATGGGCCGTGCCCAGCGATCTGCCCTTCAGGTCGATTACGTGGACCGCGGCGCCAGCCTCCGCGCCGCCGGTATCGAGAACGTCGCTCTCAAAAATCCAGGGATGCCCCGATGCCACCCGGCGGGCCGCTTTGCGGTTGACGCGTACTTCGTTCATAGGCCCACTATTGGCCTTGCATCAACTCGCCGCGCGTGGGTATGTTCTTGCTATCCCATCCGCCGCCCAGCGCCTGGACCAGCAGCACGCTGGAAGTCAGACGGCGCGTCAGCAGATCCACCGCGGACCTCTCATTGACCAAAGCGGCCGCTTGCGCCGTGATGACCTGCAGATAGTTGACCGTGCCCGCTTTGTATTGATAGGTGGCAATGGCCAGCGAATCCTCGGCGGCCTTCACCGCCCGGTCCACCGCGATGGCTTCCTCGGCCAGAATGCGCAGCGCGGCCAGATTGTCCTCCACCTGCTGAAACGCGGTCAGCACCGCTTGCCGGTAACTCGCTACGGTAGAGTCATACTGGGCCTCGGTCATACTCACTTCCGCCCGCCGCTTGCCGCCTTCGAAAACCACTTGCGACATCCCCGCTCCCAGCGACCAAAAGCGGTTCGGCAGTGAGAACCATTTCGCGATGTTGGTAGCTTCGAAACCTCCGGACGCGCTTAGCGTCAGCGTGGGATAGAACGCCGCGATGGCAATCCCGATCTGCTCGTTTGCCGCGGCCACCGTTCGTTCCGCGGCGGCGATATCGGGCCGGCGTTCCAGCAGCGTGGAAGGCAGTTCCAGCGGCACGGGCGGCGGAGGCGTCTTCAGCAGCGCGGCGGGAACGGTCAACGCCGAGGGCGGCTTGCCCGTGAGAATGGCGATGGCGTGCTCGAACTGCGCGCGCGCCACTCCCAGGTCCACTAACTGTGCCCGCGTAGTGTCTAACTGGGTCTGCGCCTGCGCTACGTCTCCGCCCGACGCCACGCCCGCCTTGTAACGGTTCTGAGTCAGGGTCAGATACTCTTCGTATGACTTGGTCGTGCGATCCAGTAAGTCGATGTCGCCATCGGTTCCATGCAGATCGAAATAGTCTTGCGCCAATTCCGACTGATACGAGAGCAGGGCGTTCTCCAACAACGCGAAGTCGGCCTGGGCCGTGGCCTCATTGGCCCGCACGCTGCGCCGGACGCTGCCCCAGATGTCCGCCGTCCAGGTAGGGGTTGCCGACAGATCGAAAAGCGCCGCAATGGGAGCGCGGCCGCCTCCGATGGTGCTGCTGGCCGACTGTCCAACCCCCACCGACGGCCCCACCGTAACAGTCGGGTACAGCCCCGCCCGCGCCACGCGGATCGCGGACCGTGCCGCCCGGAAGTTAGCCTCCGCGGCCAGCACGTTCTGGTTCGAGAGGTTCACCTGCTCCTCGAGCGCATTAAGCTGCGGGTCGTTGTAAATCTCCCACCACTTGCCGCGGATCGCCGCGTCGTTGGGCTGCGCTTCTTTCCAGCCGTCGGGTAGCGGCTCTTTGTAAGCCGGCGTTTGCGGCGCGGCGGGACGCTTGTAGTTCGGGCCGACCATGCAGCCGCTCGCCATCGTCACCAGGCACGCCAAAAGCCAGGCCGTGTGGGGCAGGCCCTCGGCCTGCGGCGGCCGCTCAGGCCGCCTGTGCGGCGTTCTCCAAATAAACAAATTATCCAGCATCAGATTTCGGATCCCAATGGGTGGTTCTCCGGAGCCTCCTTGTGGCGCACGCGATACCACCAGTGTTGCAGCCGGTCGAAGTACAGATAAACCACCGGCGTCGTATAAAGTGTCAATAACTGGCTCACCAGCAGCCCGCCGATAATGGTAATTCCAAGCGGGCGCCGCAGCTCCGATCCCGTGCCCCTCCCCAACGCCAGCGGCAAGGCCCCCAGCGCCGCCGCCATGGTGGTCATCATGATCGGCCGGAAGCGCAGCAGGCACGCCTCAAAGATGGAATCCCGCGAGTTCTTGCCTTCAACCCGCTCGGCGTTTAGGGCGAAGTCGATCATCATAATTGCGTTCTTCTTCACGATGCCGATCAGCAGAATAATGCCGATCATGGCGATGATGCTGAGATCGGTGTGCGTCAGCATCAGAGCCAGCAGCGCGCCCACACCCGCCGAGGGCAGCGTGGAAATAATTGTAATCGGATGCACGTAGCTCTCGTACAGAATCCCGAGCACGATGTACACCGCCGCCAGCGCGGTCAGGATCAAAATCGGTTCGCTGCCGAGGGATTGCTGATAGGCTTGCGCCGTGCCCGCGAATCCGGTCTGGATGGTGCGCGGCAGGCCCACCTTGGCGGCAGCGCCCAGTATCAACTGCACGGCGTCTCCCAGTGCCACGCCCGGCTGTAGATTGAAAGAGACAGTCACCGCCGGCCCGAGCCCCTGATGATTCACCGACAGGGGCGCGGTGGTTGGGCCGAAACTCGCCAGCGCGTTCAGCGGAACCTGTTGTCCGGCGGGTGTCTTCACATAGATCTGGCTCAAGAACTCCGGGTCTTGCCAGAATTCCGGCGCCGCCTCCATGACCACGTGATACTGATTCAACGTGGCGTACATGGTGGACACCTGCCGCTGCCCGAAAGCGTCGTACAGCGTGTTGTCCAGCAGTTGCGACGAGATGCCGAACCGCGCTGCCGTCGTCCGGTCATACACTACCAGCGACTGCAGCCCGCGATCCTGCTGGTCGCTGCTCACGTCGGCGATCACTGAAATGGTCCGCAGCTCCGCCAGCATCTTGGGAGCGTAGTTCTGCAGATCCGCCAGGTTGTCGCCCCGCATGGTGAACTGGTACATTGCGTTGCTCATGCGTCCGCCCACCCGCAGATCTTGCGATGCCTGCAAATATAGCGTGGCCCCCGGTATCCGGCCCAACTTGGGCCGCAGCCGCCCGATCACCTGATCGATGGTGGGCCTTTGTTCGACGGGCTTCAACGACACAAACATGCGCGCCGTATTGGAAGTGCCTCCGCCCGTGAATCCGGCTACCGTGTCGATGGCCGGGTCGGCATGCACGATGTTGATCATCTGCAGCAGGATCTTGTCCATCGATTGAAACGAGGTGTCCTGATCGCCTTGAATGGCGCCCATCATGCGCCCGTTGTCCTGCATCGGAAAGAATCCCTTGGACACATGAATGAACAGGTACACGTTCAAGCCAATGGTCGCCAGCAGGATAGCCAGCGTAAGCGGCGCGGCCCGCAGCGCCGCCGAGAGAGTCTTCCCGTACAAATTGATACTGGCCCGGAATGCCCGTTCGGTGATGTTGTAGAGCCAGCCGTGCTCCCGGTGTTCCTTCAATAGGTGCGCGCACATCATCGGAGTCGTGGTCAGCGAAACCACCAGCGAAACGGCGATGGCCACCGACAGCGTTACGGCGAACTCGCGGAACAGGCGGCCCACGATGCCGCCCATCAGCAGCAACGGGATGAACACGGCGATCAGCGAGGTGCTCATGGACAGCACCGTGAAGCTGATTTCCTTGGCGCCCTTCAGCGCCGCCTGGAACGGATGCATGCCCTGTTCCAGGTAGCGCGTGATGTTTTCGATCACTACGATGGCGTCGTCCACCACGAAGCCCGTGGAAATGGTCAGCGCCATCAGCGACAGATTGTCGATGCTGTAATGCAGCAGGTACATCACGCCGAACGTGCCGATCAGCGACACCGGCACCGCCACGCTGGGAATGAACGTGCTCCGCGGGCTCCTCAGGAACACGAACACCACCAGCACCACCAGCGCCACCGAGATCAGCAGCGACCGCTCCACATCGTGTACCGAAGCGCGAATGGTGACCGTTTGGTCCATGGCGATATTCATGTCGATGGATTGCGGCATGGAAGCCTTCAACACCGGAAGCTCCGCCCGGATGCGGTCCACCGTATCGATAATGTTGGCCCCCGGTTGGCGAAAAATGATCACCATCACCGAAGGGCGCCCGTTGGCGTAGCCCGCATTGCGAATATCTTCCACCGAGTCCACGGCCCGGCCGATGTCCGAGACGCGCACCGCCATTCCGTTCTTGTAAGTCACGATCAACGGCTGGTAATCGATGGCTTTGAACATCTGGTCGTTAGCGCCCACCTCCCAGGCGCGATGACCGTCCGAGAAATGTCCTTTGGGCGTGTTGGCGTTCGCCGCGGCCAGCACGCCGCGCACCTGCTCCAGGCCGATGCCGTATTTGTTGAGCACCCGCGGGTCCAGCTCCACCCGCACTCCCGGCAGCGAGCTTCCGCCCACGATGACCTGTCCCACGCCGCTGATCTGCGACAGTTTCTGCGCCATGATGGACGAGGCCGCGTCGTACATCTGGGCCTTGGTCAGAATGGGCGACGTCAGCGCCAGCAGCACGATGGGAGAATCGGCCGGGTTCACCTTCCGGTACGTGGGGTTATTCGGCAGATTGGTAGGCAGGTATCCGCGAGACGCGTTGATGGCCGCCTGCACGTCGCGCGCCGCCGCGTCGATGTTGCGGTTCAGATCGAATTGCAGGGTGATGCTGGTCGATCCGAGGCTGCTCGACGAGGTCATCTCGGTGACCGATGCGATGCGCGTGAACTGGCGCTCCAGCGGCGTCGCCACCGACGAGGCCATGGTTTCGGGACTGGCCCCAGGCAAGCCCGCCTGCACCGAAATCGTCGGGAAATCCACCTGCGGCAGCGGCGACACCGGCAGTATCCGAAACGCCACCGCGCCCGCCAGCCCAATCGCGACTGTCAGCAAGGTGGTGGCGACCGGCCGCCGAATGAAGACTTCGGAGACGTTCATGACAATCCTTGTGGGGCAGGTTGGCAACCTGCAGGCCGATTGTCAATCGGCCTTCCGTTTTGCCCAGTGGGCCCGGCCCTGAATAGTCCATGCATCTCCATCATGACGCCCCTACCCCGGAAGCGGCTCCGCGCCCAGATCGGCCTCGCGTTCCTGGGCTCCCTCGCCCGCGAAACGCTTGGCCAGCCGGTCGAACCACAGGTAAATCACCGGCGTAGTATACAGCGTGAGCGCCTGGCTGAAAATCAATCCGCCCATCATGGTGATGCCCAACGGCCGGCGCAATTCCGAACCCGTGCCGCCGCCGAACGCCAGCGGCACTGCCGCCAGCAACGCCGCCATAGTGGTCATCATGATCGGACGAAAACGCAGCAGGCACGCCTGGTAAATCGCATCTACCGCCGGCATGCCCTCCTTGCGCTCGGCGTCCAGCGCGAAATCGATCATCATGATTCCGTTCTTCTTCACGATGCCGATCAGCAGCACAATGCCGATCAGCGAGATCACGCTGAAGTCCTGGTGGAATAGCGATAGCGAAAGCAGCGCGCCCACCCCCGCCGAGGGCAGCGTCGAAAGAATCGTGATCGGATGGATGTAGCTCTCGTACAGCACGCCCAGCACAATGTAAACCGTCACCAGCGCCGCCAGGATCAAAACCGGCTCGTTAGCCAGCGATGCCTGGAAGGCTTCCGCCGTGCCCTGAAAGGCGGCCTGCACGCTGGGCGGCATGCCGATCTCGGCTTTCACTTTGTTCACCGCGTTCACCGCATCGCCCAATGACGCGTCCGGCGCCAGGTTGAACGAAAGGGTGACCACCGGGAATTGGCCTTGATGATTTACCGTGATCGGAGCGCTGGACGTCTCCACGTGCGTGAAGGCGCTCAGCGGCACCTGCCCGCCGTTCGGGAATGCGGAGGCGGAGGAAGTCCCGCTGCCGAACACCGCGCTCGATGCGATCGTGGGATTGTTGGCCGTCACCGCCGAGGCGCTGGCCACCGCCGCCCCCGATCCACTCTGCGGACCATACGTTTGGGCGGCCGTGGAACTCCCGGCGACTACGCCCGCGCCGCCCGTCGCCGCCCCCATACCCGTGCGGATGTACAGATCGCGCAGATCCAACGGATTCTTGCCAAATGCGGGCCCCACCTCCAGCACCACGTGGTATTGATTCAATTGCGTGAAGATGGTGGAGACCTGCCGCTGGCCGTACGCGTCGTAGAGCGTCTGGTCGATCTCGGAAGGCGTGATGCCCAGCCGGTAAGCCGTCTGGCGATCGAACACCACCTTCGCCCGCAGGCCGCCCACCTGCTGATCGCTGGCCACGTCGCGCAGTTCCGGCAGCTCTTTCAGCTTCTCCAGCATCCTCGGGGCGAACTCGTTCAACTCTTCCGCGCTGGCGTCCTCCAGCGTGTACTGGAATTGCGTGCGGCTCACCCGGTCGTCCACCGACAGATCCTGCACCGGTTGCATGAACAGCGTAATGCCCGCCACCGACGCCAATTGCGGCTGCAAGCGGAGAATCACCGCGGTCGCGTCGACTTTGCGTACGTCCAGTGGCTTCAGGTTGATTTGAATGCGCCCGCTGTTCAGCGTGGTGTTGGTGCCGTCGATCCCGATGAACGAAGAAAGACTATCCACCGCCGGATCCTTCATGATGATCTTCGCCAGCGCCTGCTGCTCGCTGGACATCTCCGGGAAGGACACCGTCTGCGCGGCTTCCGAGACACCCTGAATCACGCCGGTGTCCTGGATGGGGAAGAAGCCCTTCGGAATCCGCCAGAAAAGAACGATCGTCAAGACCAGGGTCGCCACCGCCACCAGCAGCGTGATGGTCTGGAAACGCAGTACGAACCGCAGGGTCTTGCCGTAGAACGCGATGATCGAGTTGAAAGCATGCTCGGAAGCCCGGAACAGGCGCCCCTGGCTGGCTTCCGGAGTGTGCTTCAGCAGCTTGGAAGCCATCATGGGCGTCAGCGTCAGCGAGACTACCGCCGAAACCAGGATAGTCACGCTCAATGTCACCGCGAACTCCCGGAACAGCCGCCCTACGATATCTCCCATGAACAACAGCGGGATCAGCACCGCGATCAGCGAGATGGTCAGCGAGATGATGGTGAACCCGATTTGCTCCGAGCCGCGCAGCGCGGCCTTCAGGGGAGCTTCGCCTTCCTCGATATACCGCGCGATGTTCTCGATCATCACGATGGCGTCGTCCACCACAAATCCGGTGGCGATGGTCAACGCCATCAAGGTCAGGTTGTTCAAGCTATAGCCCAACAAATACATCACGCCCAAAGTGCCGACCAGCGAGACGGGCACCGCGATGCTGGGAATGATGGTGGCGGCCACGTTGCGCAGGAACAGGAACATCACCAGCACCACCAGCACCACGGTCAGCCCCAGTTCGAACTGCACGTCCTCGACCGATGCCCGAATGGTGTTGGTCCTGTCCGTCAGAATGCCGACGTTCACCGATCTCGGCAGGGTCGCGGTCAACTGCGGCAGCAGCAGTTTGACGCGATCCACCACCGAAATGATGTTGGCGCCCGGCTGCCGCTGAATGTTGACGATCACCGCCGGCACGTCGTTCATCCAAGCCGCCTGCCGCACGTTTTCCGTATCGTCGGTGACGCTGGCGACATCCGTCAGCTTCACCGGCGCCCCATTGCGATAGGCCACGATCATCGGCTTATAGTCGGCGCTGGAAATCAGTTGGTCGTTGGCGCCGATCTGATACGCCTGGTGCGGACCGTCGAAGTTGCCCTTGGCCTGATTCACGTTGGCCGCCACCAGCGCCGTGCGGACATCTTCCAGGTTCAGGCCGTAGGATGCCAGCGACGTAGGATTGGCGCGAATCCGGACTGCCGGCTTTTGGCCGCCGCTGATGCTCACCAGGCCCACGCCCGGCAGTTGCGAAATCTTGGGCGCCAGGCGCGTATCGGCCAGGTCCTCGACCTGCGAAAGCGGTAAGTCGGCGGAGGTCAGCGCCAGCGTCAGAATCGGAGTATCCGCCGGATTGCTCTTGCTGTAAATCGGCGGGTTCGGAAGGTCGGCCGGCAGGTACGTTCCGGCGGCATTGATGGACTGCTGTACTTCCTGCTCCGCCACGTCGATGTTCAGGCTCAGACTGAATTGCAGCGTGATCACCGAAGACCCGTCGGAGCTGGTCGAGGTCATTTGCTGCAAGCCGGGAACCTGGCCGAATTGCCGCTCCAGGGGCGCGGTGACCGAGGAAGCCATCACGTCCGGATTGGCGCCCGGATAAAACGTGATCACCTGGATGGTCGGGTAGTCCACTTCCGGCAGCGCCGAGATGGGCAACTGCTTGTAGGCCACGATGCCGGTAAGCACGATCGCCACCATGAGCAGAGACGTGGCGATGGGGCGGAGAATAAAAGTCCGGGATGGGCTCATCTACCTTCCCTTGTGTGCAGATTTGCCCGCAGATTTGCCGGCGGGAGCATTGCCGGCGCTCCCCGGCCGGCCCGCCGTGCCCCCCGTTTCAACGGGGAAGTGCGCGGTCACCTGGGTGCCTTCCTGCAGCTTGTCGACGCCCGTCATCACCACCACGTCGCCGGGCGCAAGCCCGGACGTAACCTCGGAATCGTCGCCTTCGGTCGTGCCTAAGTTAATGGCGCGCACCGTCACCTTGTTGTTCGCCTGCACCAGAAACACGTAGGTCATTGAGGTATTGCGCTGCACCGTTGCGGTGGGGATCAGCGTCACGTTCTGCTTCAGTTGCACCAGCAATCGCACGTTCACGAATTGGTTGGGAAACAGCTTGTTGTCTTTGTTGTCGAAATTGGCCCTCAGCTTCAACGTGCCAGTGGTCTGATCGATCTGGTTGTCCAGCGTGGCTAGCACACCCGTTGCCAGCTTGGTGTTCGACGAGCGGTCGAATGCGTCCACCGTCAGGTGCTGTCCGGCCCAAAACTTCTGCGTTACTACCGGAAGTTGATCCTCGGCGATGGTGAAGATCACGCTGATCGGGTCGATTTGCGTGATCACCAGCAAAGCGTTGGTGTCGGCGGCATGCACAATGTTTCCCGGATCCACCAGGCGCAGGCCGACGCGGCCCGTGATCGGCGAAAGGATATGGCTGTAGGTGATGTTCAACTTCGCGCTGTCGATTACCCCCTGGTCGGTTTTCACGATTCCAATTTCCTGCTCCACCAGGGACGCCTGCGTAACCAACTGTTGTTCGGGAACCGCGTTCTGCGCCAGCAGCGTTTTGTAGCGCGTCAGATCCACGCGCGCGTTGTCCAGTATCGCCTGGTCCCTTACCAGTTGTCCTTCAGCCTGCGTCAACATCACCTGGTAAGGGCGGGGGTCGATCTCCAGCAGCGCGTCGCCCTTATGCACGATCTCCCCCTCTTTGAAGTTGATCTGCATCAACTCACCGTCCACGCGGCTTCTCACTTCCACCGTGTAGATGGGGGTCACCGCGCCGAGGCCGGTGAAGTAAACCGGAATGTTCCCGCGCCGCGCTTTTGCCGCGACCACCGGTATGGCGCCGAAGCCTTTCTTCTGTGCGGCCCCGCCTGGTCCCGAGGCGCCGCCGCCGGCCGGAGCGGGATTCTTGTTCGACCAGAAATAATATCCGCCCACCGCCAGCAGGGCCAGCAACAAGACCCAAAGCCAGCCCCGCCCGGAATGCCGCTTGGGCGGAGGAGGTGCATGCTGGGTCACAGTATCGGGGGGCGCCGCCGGGTCCAGGGCGGACGGATGGTGCTGGTTCATATGTTGTTAAGTATATGATGTTTCCAAGCCCGCCAAATGTTACACGCAACGCGCTGGAGGGCGGGCTTGAGCCCGCGCGGGGCTTAAGCCCCGCTTGCGAGCTTCGCTCGCGAAGGCCGATTGACAATCGGCCTGCAAGTTACCAACCGTTACCAACCTGCCCCACAGCAAATGGCAAGTCCCGCGCGGGGCTTTAGCCCCACTGCAAGGGCCGCCAGCTTCGCGCCCCACCGCACTTCCGCTATAATGCCCTGCTGAGAGGTGCCCCATGATCCAAAACCGTTCCGCACCGCCCGGCCCCATTGTTCCCAGGCTGATCTACAAGGATGTCGCCAAAGCCATCGACTGGCTTCGCGGAGCCTTCGGCTTCACCGAACGCCTACGCACGCCGCCCGAACCCGATGGCAACATCCACCATGCGCAACTGGCTATTGGCGAAGGTTCCGTTCTCCTGACCGGCCAGCCTCTCGCACACCCGCGTGAGTTCGTCGAGGCGGTGATGGTGCGTGTCGAGAACATCGACGCGCACTTCGAGCGCGCCAAACAGTTCGGCGTGCGAATTCTGAGTCCGCCAGACAGCGAGCCGTTCGGTGAAAGGCAATACTCCGCCGAAGACCTGGAAGGCAACCGCTGGGCGTTTACCGAATCCGTAGCCGATGTCGAGCCCGAAGCGTGGGGCGCCGCCGTGACCCAGATCCAGCACCGCCTGACGCAGTTGCCTCGCCCGCGCCTGTGTTACCTGCAGATTCCCGCGGCCGACCCCCACCAGTCCGCCGCCTTCTACGAGCAGGTCTTCGGCTGGCACATTCGCCACCGCGATACCGGCCACCCGAGCTTCGACGATGCCACGGGCAACGTGAGCGGCGCCTGGGTCACCGGCCGGCCCATCGCGCGTGAGCCCGGCCTGCTGCCCTATATCTGGGTCGACGATATCGATGCCACCCTGGCTCTGGCGGCGGCCCACGGCGGCGAAATCGTCGAGCCGCGGCGTCACGACGCGCCCGATAGCACATCCTGGATCGCAACCTTTCGCGACCCAGCCGGCAACTTGATCGGCCTCTACCAGGAAAGCCCGAACTAACCGGAGACGCTAAGATCTGTAAGCGCTCCTTGCAGCCTCTCCGCAAGCTCCGGCTCGATTCTGCGAATCTCGCTCAGCAGCCCCTGAATCGCAACCCGGAAAGCTCGCCAAAGTTCGGCGGTGTCCAGTTGCCGGACCAGCGCGCCTTCAAATTGCGCGGCGATCCCGCTCGGCAACAGGTCCATGCCACGGCCATGGACGGCGGGAAGGCCGTGACGAATCGAGGCCAGCGCCAGCGCGCTGTCGCGGACGGCGCTAATCATGTATTCCGCCTGCCATAGCCTTCCTCTGGCAATCGAAGTCCGCGCATGCAGTGCGTAGAGCCAAGCCCAGCCAACCATATCCCGAACCGGCGGTGGCGGAATATGCCTCGGCTCGTTAGACTTTCCGAATACCAGGCGGAACGTCGGCGCCAACGCTCGAAACTCCGTCGCAGGCACGAACGCGAGATCGATCTGCAGCGTGCTGGGGAGCAAGAATACACGGTAAACCCACGCGCCGGCGACGACGTCGAGATGATGCAAAGCGAGATGCCGATCGTACATATACGCCGTCCAATCGGCGATGACGTTAGGCATTTCGCCGGCATCGCCGACCCCAAACGCCAGATCGATGTCCGACCACCGGTCTTCGTGCCCGTCTGCCGCCGAGCCGGTGATCGCAGCGCCAGTGATCCGCTGGTTGCCGGCAGCGCGCTCCAAAAGGTCGGAGCGCAAGCTCTCGCGTTCTTCCTGCGTAAACATAAGGTCCTCATAGTATATCTTCCGATGTGGGGCAGGCTGGTAGCCTGCGGCGGACTGGGCAGTCCGCCAGGCGCGCGGAGCGCGCCGGGCCATTACCCAACTTCCATCCCTCCTAACGGATAGAAAGCAATCAAAAAGCGCACCCGCTCACCCCGATCCCACCCAAACCCATCCCGAAAAGCTCCTTGCAGCCGGATCGACAATGCAACCTGATGCAACACGAAATCGAAAAAAAGTAGCTGCGACATGAAATGGAGAAACTGCGCGCAACCCCCACCCCCGGCGCCGACGACCGCCCCGTCGTATTATAGTAAGCAACCCATATGTCCAAAAAGCTAATCCCATCGTTCCTGCTATGCGCGGCCGCTTTTGCCCAAACCGCCGGCATCGACATCCCGTTCAAGAAATTCGTGCTCGACAACGGCCTCACCGTGATCGTCCACGAAGACCATAAGGCCCCCATCGTTGCCGTCAACATCTGGTACCACGTCGGGTCCAAGAACGAGAAGCCCGGCAAGACCGGATTCGCGCACCTCTTCGAGCACCTCATGTTCGGCGGCAGCGAAAACTTCCACGGCCGCTACATCGATGCCATGGAGAGCGTGGGCGCCACCGACCTGAACGGCACCACCAATAACGACCGCACCAACTACTTCGAGGATGTCCCCACCTCCGCGCTCGATTACACGCTCTGGCTGGAGTCCGACCGCATGGGCCATCTGCTCGGATCCTTCGACCAGAAAACGCTGGACCTGCAGCGCGGCGTCGTCCAGAACGAAAAACGACAGGGCGAGAACCAGCCCTACGGCGTCACCGAGCAACTCATCACCGACAACACCTATCCTGCCGGGCACCCTTACTCCTGGACGGTGATCGGTTCCATGGACGACCTCAACGCCGCCTCCATGTCCGACGTGAAGGATTGGTTCAAGACTTACTACGGCCCGTCGAATGCCGTGCTGGTGGTGGCGGGCGATATCGATTTCAACACGGCGAAAGAAAAGGTCGAGAAGTACTTCGGCGACATTCCCGCCGGGCCGCCCATCGGCAAACAGGAAGCCTGGGTCGCCAAGATGGCCGGTACGCATCGCGGCACCGTGCAGGACCGCGTGCCGCAAGCGCGCATCTACAAAATTTGGAACGTTCCGCAATACGGCACGGCCGACGCGGATTACCTGATGCTGGTGGGCCGCTGCCTGGCGCAAGGGAGAGTGTCGCGCCTGTATAAGCGGTTGGTCTACGACGACCAGATCGCCACCAGTGTGCAGGCCACCGTGGATGAGAATGAAATCGGCAGCCAGTTCTTAATCACGGCCACGGCCCGCAGGGGCCAGGAGCTTTCCCAAGTCGAGAAGGAGGTGGACGAGGAACTGGCGCGCTTTCTCGAAGGCGGTCCCGAGCCGCAGGAACTGCAGCGCGTCAAGACAGAGTACGCGGCCGGTTTTATTCGCGGCGTGGACCGCATCGGCGGCTTCGGCGGCAAGTCGGACGTGCTGGCGCGCGGCCAGGCCTTTCTGGGCGACCCCGGCTTCTACAAGGCGCAGTTGCAGCGAGTGCAGGACGCCTCGGTTCAGGATTTGAAGTCCGCCGCGCGGCGCTGGCTCTCGGACGGCGTCTACGTCCTGGAAGTGCATCCGTTCCCGAGCTACAAGACCGCCGCTGTGAGCGCGGACCGCTCCAAGATGCCGGAAACGGGCACGCCGCCGGAGCTGAAGCTGCCGAAGCTTGAGCGCGCGACGCTCTCCAACGGCCTGAAGGTGATCCTGGCCCAGCGCCACGAGATCCCGGTGGTGGATTTCCGTCTGCAGTTGGATGCCGGTTATGCCGCCGATCAGTTCGCTTCGCCGGGCACCGCCAGCCTGACTGCGGCGCTGCTGGATGGCGGCACCGCAAAGCGCACCGCCTTGCAGATCAGCGAGGAAGCCGCCCTGCTGGGCGCACAACTGCGCGCCAACTCGGGCTTGGACACCTCCGACGTTTCACTCTCCGCGCTGAAAAGCAACCTGGACGCGTCGCTCGAACTGTACGCCGATGTGATCCTGCATCCGTCCTTCCCTGAAACGGATTTCCGCCGCCAGCAGAAGCAGCAGATCTCCGCCATTCAGCGCGAGAAAGTCAGCCCACAGACCATGGGCTTGCGCGTCTTCCCAGGCTTACTGTACGGCGCGCAGCACGCCTATGGAAATCCGCTCACCGGTTCCGGCACCGAAGCCAGCGTCGCGAAGCTCACCCGCGACGATCTGGTCAAATTTCACGAAACCTGGTTCAAGCCCAACCACGCTACGCTCATTGTGGTCGGCGACACCACGCTCGCTGAACTGACGCCCAAGCTCGAAAAGCTGCTCGATGGATGGAAGCAGGGCGACATCCCGGCGAAGAACATCGGCACGGTCGAGTATCGGCCCAAGCCGGTGGTCTACCTGCTCGACCGGCC
>Ga0182016_10003679_pt1 | contig 17369 bp, 11 predicted proteins | sample 712S2MmetaG_FD_120491 | JGI IMG/M metagenome (GOLD analysis project Ga0182016, IMG submission 120491) | Permafrost microbial communities from Stordalen Mire, Sweden - 712S2M metaG | ecosystem: Environmental > Terrestrial > Soil > Wetlands > Permafrost | place: Sweden: Stordalen | collected...
ATCGGGCAATCGTTTTGCGTTCTTCATGCCCAAGCCTAAAAAAGTCGTGCGCCGTAAGTCCAGCAAAAACACTCAAATTTCAGGCCGTCAATTACTTACGCCCTACTAAGCATTGGCCCTGCCATTGGCCGTCGGCCCCGACGGTCTTGTTCGTGAAAATCGGAGTCCAATAAACCGGCGGCGACAAATTCGTGGCGGTCCAGATTCGTGCGGTGCTGTTGCCTAAACTCGTGAAATCGAGCGTTATTGTTCCATCGCTATTGCGAGCGATGCCGGTCACTAACGGCGTTATGACCGTCAACGTACCCTCCAAGCTGGTGACACTGCCATAAGCGTTGCTCAACACAACTGAATAATTGCCGGCGTTAGAGGACTGGACGTTGGACAACGTGTAGCTGCTGTTCGTCGCGCTAGCGATGGCGGCGCTATTGAACAACCATTGGTACGCCAACGGGGGTAGTCCGTCGGCATCGACGCTGAAGGTCGCGCTTGCTCCCTCGAAGACCTCTTGGTTTGCCAGTGGTGTGTCTATGAAAGGGAATAGGCCAGAGTCCGTTATTTGCAGTCCAGAAAGCGCGGCCAAATTGGGGATTGCTCCCGGTTTCACTGTAATGGTGATAACCTCCCCGGCAGAGACATTGACATTCCTGAACTCCACATACTGCACTCCTTCCTGCCAGACCGAGGAAAGCCAGGAGGAGCCGTTGGCCGTTGCCTCTTGATCATAATTCTTCGAACCTGCCGCAAGCTGAAAGACGCTGTTCTGATTGTCCCCATTCCCGTGCCCGTAAAGATAAAAATCGTAAGCGCCCGTAGCTAGATTTGAGATCTCCATGGAAATGTCGTAGGCATAGACATAAGTTCCGTACATGGGATCAACGGTCCCGTTCTGAGTGGCTCCACTGACAGGAGAACTGAGCGCCAAGCCCACTCCCGACGCCGTGCCACTCACGAATTCAAGGTTGGGCAACGATAAGGTAAAAAAAGCGTCGAAAGTATTCCAGAAATCGCCGGCGGTCAGCCCGATGGCGGCAAATCCCGTCTTGCCCGTGACCGAAGCGTCCGTGAACGCGACGTCGATGAGGGTCGCAGTTGGCATCGTGGGCGCAGTGATATTCAATGTCGCTGCTGCGCTGGTGACGCTGATTTCCTCACTACTCACGATAACTGAATAACTACCAGCGTTGGCTGGTTGGGCGTTGATCACGGTGTAGCTGCTGTTCGTCGCCCCCGCTAAATAGACGTTGTTCAACAGCCATTGGTATGTTGTCACAGGGGAGCCTCCGAATGCGGTCACGCTAAATGTTGCACTGGCGCCCGGGAATACTTCTTGATTCGTCGGCTGAGTCACAATGTGAATCTCCCCGAGGAAATCCACCAAATCAAAACTGGTGATTCCCCCGGTGACACCTGGATTTCCCGGACCCGGAAGATCAGGCACCACGAGGGCGCCTCCCCCGAGTTTTTCGATCCCAATCGTGGACTGGCCCGTGGGCCGATTGGCGTTTACGGCCGCCTCGTAGCTGGTATATGCTCCGCCCCCATTGTACCACGCTCTAAGCTGAAGCTGGGCCGAGTTGCCAACAGCGATGCCAGGAATCGTCACGAGCCAGTTGCTAGTGACATTATACAGACCGGCATTGCCTTCAGTGAACATATTGGCAACCGCTCCAGGGACAGATGTCAAAGCCGAGCCTACCGGACCAGCATACAGTTGAACCGACCAAAGATTACCGTCTGCATAATCCGTGAACGAAACCAAACCCGCGGAAGATCCTCCCAAAGGCACGCCGGTATAAGCGGTTTGTGTTCCAGCCGGAATGTCAGAACCCGTCGGTGTAAGACCGGTTCCAAAATCACCAGGACTATTGCCCTGCACTCCGGTATAGGGGCCGTAGGCCCCACTTTGCATTGACCATATCGTGATCTGAAAATCCGAGTTAAGATAATCTGCCCAAGCTACCATGCCTTGCGCATATCCGCTCATGGCCCCCGCCAGAAAGACCGCGGCGAAAACAGGATTGAAACTCCTTAAATTGCGCATATTTAAGTCCGGTTGTTGAATGTTCCATCTGCCACGTGAACACGGCCCTCCACCACCTCCAGGAAAACAAGCTAATTTTACACTACTTACACAGCGAGGCAAGGGGTATCAAACTGTTTAAAATTGGCGCATCATTGACGGCGTCTGGGTAAGGCAGGGGTGCCTCGGCGAGCCACGACAAAGGGGCAAAGGGTTCAGTTCGTGGTATCGTCATATTTCACGACGACTTATCCTGCCGATACAGCAGACACGGGATCGGAAAAGTGGTCGCGGGAAAGGCGTATGTTCCTAACTTTGCCACTTTTTCTGCTGCAGCCGCGCCAATCTCTTTTCACCATCCAATAATGGATGCAGCTTTCATAATCTTAGCCCTCGTCTTCCGGCATCAACTTTGCCGGCTTATTCTCTGCTGACCTTCGTGCTCTTCGTGTCCTTCTGTGCAAATTCCCTCGGTTGCGGCTTCGCCGCGCTAAGTAACTCGCTATTAGCGTAAATGGCTAAAAACGCAAATAAGGCGCTTCCTTATTAGCGGTGAGGGTTCCGCCAAGATGCCGCCCGCAGCGGGAGCCACGAGGGTCGCCCACGAATTGTGGCGCCTCAGTTAAAGCCACGAAACTGGCGTTCGGAATTGAGGCCGTACTTTCACCACCCAATATTTGCCGTGGCCTCCCGCTCTGTTGGCGCGCGGGCGCTGGCGCAAGGATTGCAACTGGCGGGTTAGATTTCTTCCCAAAATTCCTTCCGTAGGTTTTTAGTTTGACGCCGAATGCCGTATCATCGCCCCATGTTGAATATATTAAAAACATATTTGGCCGACGCCGAACAAGATTCTTCGTTGCCTTCGTTTGCTTGGTGTCAGACAGTCCGATGCTCGGAGCCTTGCGCGACCCAAGCCTTAGCCGAGGCGCCCCCCATGCACACAAGCAAAACCACACCAAAAAACACAACGTCCCGCTGCCGAATCCAAAGCTAAAAACACAACTTTACGCCGAAAAACACAATTTCTTTCACTGCCTCTCGGCCGTAAAAACCCATGCCGCCTGCGCCTTGAAAATATCCGTCCCGGGTCAGACCCGCATCCTGGCGTGACACTCCAAACCACTCCGGGATTGCATTAGCCACATACATGTTGCAACATGCGTCAATTAGCAATTGATAAGAAACTATCGCCGCCAGGCACGTCCTATCATGCCATGAACAATCGCATTCCTGTTCTCAGCGCGCTGGCCTTGCTCCTTTTGCGCCACACGGCCGCCCTGGCCGTGGAGGCCAGGCCCTGCGCCGTCGATTTCTGTTATTCCCCCCCGGAATGGCAGACGGCCATTTGTCTGCCGGACGATCCCCAAAAGTCACTGGTCGATAAGAGCGGCGAATTGCTTTACCACTACAACCAGGGCGGGCGCGAGTTTGCCACGCGCGTGAGCGTGGAAGCCGCCAACAACACGGTTTGGCGGAGCCAGGAATTGGACAGCCCGCGTGTTCCCATCGTGCGCACGCATCGGACAGCCGAGGGGCTGGAAATTCTCGAGGAAACTTTCGCGGTGACCGACCTGGCGCGGCCCAGCGCACCAACCCCGCCGGAAACAACCAACCCGGTTCCGGCGCGCAACGATCTCCTGCTTGTCCATATCACCAACACCGGCCACGAAGAGCGCTCGTTGCGGCCCAAACTGATTGTCGATACGGTTTTGCCCTTCGCCTTTGACCGCGATAAGCAGCGCGCGCGCGTCAATCACTTCGAGACCATCACGACCTCGCTCCGCATGGCCGGGGTGGAAGAAAAGGGAACGCGGCGAATCATCCAACTGGAACAATTGACTGTGGCAGCGGGTCAAACCGTCCATTTTTTTATCCTTTACAGCGGCGGCGGCGCAATTGTCATCGACCCGGTCACGGTGGAACAGGCCCTGGCGTGCCGGGAGCGCGCGGTGGAGTATTGGCAGGCTTTGCCCTTGCCTTATCAGCGCGTGCAGGTCCCGGACGCTGGCATTCAGGCTTTGGTTGATTCATCCATTCGCAATATTTGGCAGGCGCGCGAGATTAAAAAGGGGTTGCCCGCCTTTCAGGTCGGGCCGACTTGTTATCGGGGATTGTGGATCGTCGATGGCGCCTTCCTCCTCGAAGCCGCGGCCATGTTGGGCGAGAGCAATGACGCGCGCAACGGCGTGGCCTACGAATTGACTTATCAACAGCCGGACGGACGCATCCAGGTGATGTCCAACTATTGGAAGGAAAACGGCATCGTCTTGTGGACCTGCGTGCGGCACGCCCAATTGACCCAGGACAAAGCCTGGCTGGAGAGCATGTGGCCGCGCTTGGAGCGAATCGCCCAATTCATCCAAACCTTGCGCCGCCAAACCACCAATCCCGCATCTGTCAACTATGGCTTGCTTCCCGCCGGCTTTCCCGACGGCGGCATCGGCGGGTCCATCGATGAATACACCAATCCTTATTGGAACCTGGCTGGCTTGCATGCCTTCATTCAAGGCGCCCGCTGGCTGGGCAAAGCCGAGACGGCGGATGCCTGGCAGCGGGAGTACGACGATTTCCTGGCGGCCTTTGAGCGGCGCGCCCGCCGCGACATGAAAACGGACCCGCAAGGCAACGCCTACTTGCCGATTCGTATGGATGGCCAGGACCTGCCCCAGCGGGCGCAGTGGGCTTTCTGCCATGCGGTGTATCCCGGCCAGATTTTTGCCCGGGAAGACCCGTTTGTCGCCGGCACCTTGGCCATGCTCCAAGCGACGGAGCGCGAAGGCATGGTCTATGGCACCGGCTGGAATGCGACCGGCATTTGGAACTATTTCGCCTCCTTTTACGGACACGCCTGGCTCTGGCAAGGCAACGGGCGCAAAGCGGCCCAAGTCTTGACAGCCTACGCCAACCACGCCGCCCCAACCCTCGTCTGGCGCGAGGAACAATCCCTGCGCGGAGAGAAGTTCACGAAAGTGGGCGACATGCCGCATAATTGGGCCAGCGCGGAATTCATCCGGCTCACCATTCATCTGCTAGCCTTGGATCGCGGAGATGAAATGCACTTGTTCGAAGGCTTGCCGCCGGAATGGCTGGGACCAGGAATGGTGACCGGTCTGCACGGCGTGGCCACACCTTTCGGCCCGCTCGAGCTGGCGCTGCGGGTGGATCAGGCGGGCAAATCGGCCACGCTTTCCGTCCAACCGCTCGCGCCCAATTGCAGCGGGATTTTCGTCCATTTGCCCGGAGCCCCCCCAGAGCGCCTTTCCCCCGAAAAAGGCGGCACGATCACCTTCCCAATCCACGCCCCCCTCCACACCGCGGAGGGGCAGAAGTAAAAAGTTGAGCTGCAAATCGCCAAATGGGATGAACCACGACCCTCGCGGATTTTCGCAGATAACAACAAAAGCAAACGAAGGCAACGATGGGGCTGAAGGCCAATGCTAAAAACTCCTCCGTTCTCTCCATTTCCTCCTGTTCCAGTTTTTTATCCGTGCCACCCGTACCACTATCGGAAAAAACCCCGCATTTCTAAGAGGATTTTTCGGACTCTCCTTTTCACTTCGTTTCCTTCGTTTGCTTCAGTTCCAAATCTGTTTGGTTGCGGCTTTGCCGCTCTGGGCCATCCGTGGTCAAGTGAGTCACAGCACGCGCTTGAGCAAGGGAATCCGCCGCAAGATCAGGCTGCTCACCAGATAGGTTGCGATGACGCCAAGCACGGTCGCGCACAAGAACTTGGCCGGTTTGGGGGCAATCCAACCGCGCATCGCCAGGGTGATCGCGATGAGCACAGGCGGATGGAAAAAATAAACCGCAAAGGAGTTGTCACTCAACCAGCGCGCGAGAGGTCCCTGGGAATTCCAGCGGTCGCGAAAAAGCACCAACCAGCCCAGGCATTGACCAACGCAAAAGAACGACTCCCAAAAACACAACGCGGCGCTCTGCCAGGTAAATCCGCCGTACAGCTTTGCTTCGGTCCGGGTCCCGAAAATCGCCCCAAGCAGCGCAAACCAAGCGAGCACTCCGACCGTCCAGGCCAAGCCGAACCAGCGCAGCCCAAAGGCCGACGGGAGGCGTGCCAGCCAATCACCGCGCCACGCCATAATACCCACCGCGAAAAGGAGGATGTACTGGCTAAAAAAACAGAATTGAAAATTCATCACGCTCGTGCCGATCGGCTGGATGATCCGCACCAAAAAGGAGCAGAGTCCCATGACGACAATCAAGCCGGCGACTTGTCCATGGGTTGGAAGCGCGGCGGGGGAATCAGTTCTTGCCGGACGGGCCTTCGCCCATCTGAGCACGCTGTACCCAAGGCTGAAGAGCAGCAGCGCGAACGCAAACCACATCGGTCCCGAGCCGCCCAAGAAACGGCCCTTGCTGATGAACGGCCAGTAGGCTTCGGCCAGAGAAGGGTAGTCAGGATGGCCAAAGTTGCGCAGCAGCCAATAGACGGTGACAGGGTGAACCACCAGCATGTAGAGGAGAGTGGGAATGCCCAGGCGGACGGCGCGGTCTTTCAGGAATTTCCCCCATCCCTTCCGATCAAACGCCCCCGGCACAAAATAGCCCGCAATAAGAAAGAGCAACCCCATGAAAAACGCTTGCAGAAAAGTCTGGTACGTGGCGAAGCAAACCGTCAGACCAAGCCCCGGTTTGGAGTCTTCCATGAAGTACCAGCTTCCTATTCGGCTATAAGTAACCGCCGCGTGCATGCTTACGACCAGGACAATCATCACCCAGCGCAGACTATCCACGAAAACCAGCCGCGATGGTCCCGCGGGACGCGCTGCCTTGCTATCTTGCCCCGCCGCCGCGTGTTCTGTTTCCGCCTTCATAGTCCGCCCCTTTTTATCAGGGCGATGGTGCAACGTTGCTTGACTGCTGTATGAATATCCGACACCTGCCGCCAGGGCAAGAATTCCCATGCCCAGAATCGCCAAGCTGCCGGCCAGGACTTCAAGTCACGTCATTTTTCTGACCCCATCTTTCTGACTTGAACCCAGCCTCTCCCCGATTCCGATCAGCCCGAAGGACCACAACAAAATGAAGTCAGAAAAATGGGGGCAAAAAAATGAAATAAAAACAAAATGTTTGACTGTGGTTCACTGAGTTGTTCGCAGCCAGAGCGGCAAAGCAACCTCAGACCATTGCACCAAATCGCGCATCCACTACTCGCGGGAAAGGTAAAAACGAGCAGGATAGCTGGCCGCGTTGGTGTCGCTGAATTGCCAATCGCCATCAGCCCCTGCCACATTGGTGGAAAGATCTTGCCAGAGGATGGGCGGCGCAAGATCAGTGGCGGAAAGCACCACATTGGTCGATCCGGGTGAGCTAACGAAATCAAGGGTGACGGTGCCTGGGGCAGTAACTGCGGTTTGGTAAATCAGCGGCGAAGTGGCCACGATCAAGCTGGCGGCGGCGCTGGTCACCTGGCCACCCGGACTGGTCACCACCAGTCGATATTCGCCCGCGTTGGCCGCGCTGACATCGCTCAGGGCCAAAGAAGGGCCTTGCGTATTGGTAACTTTGCGGATGCGGCCGTTGCCCGTGTCCGCGATGAATAAATTGCCGGATGCGTCAATCGCTACGCCGTCAGGCGCGCTCAAGGAAGCGTTGGTGGCCGCGCCGTCGTCGCCAGAGTACCCAGTGGTTCTCAAATATTGCGGGCCCACAAACATCGTCAGAACTCCGTAGGGGTTGATTTCGCTGATATAGGCGTTCCCGGTGTCCGCAATGAACAGGTCGCCGACGGCATCCACTGCCACGGCTGAGGGATTGCGTAAGTCGTAATTGGGGCCTTGAATGGAGTCGCTGTAATACGCGACCGTGACGATGAGACCGTCGGTGGTCACTTTGCGGACGCGATTGTTGCCGTTGTCCGCGATGAACAGATTGCCGGCGGCGTCCAGCGCCATACCTTGGGGATTGAACAAAAAGGCATTTGTAGCCGGACCACCGTCACCGAGATCATAAAAGATATTTTCATAACTACCTACAATTGTCGTGATGATGCCGTTGGTGGTCACTTTGCGGATCTGCCCGCCGGTGGCGCCCAAGACCCCCGCGCTGATGAGTACGTTACCAGACGAGTCCACTAAAACGCGGTTGACAAAAAAGCTGGCTTGGGTAGCTGCCCCGCCGTCGCCGGGAGATTTCGTTCCGCCCCCAGCCATTGTCGTGATGATACCGTTCGTGCTCACTTTACGAACACGGTCGTTGCCTCCATCCGCGATGAACAGGTTGCCAAAGGCGTCCACCGCTACGCCGCTGGGTTGATTCAGTTCGGCCACCGTGGCGAGTCCATGGTCGCCGGAATAACCCCTTTTGCCATTGCCTGCCACGGTGGTGATGATGCCGCCGATGCTGACTTTGCGGATGCAGTTGGTACCGGTGTCCGCGATGAACAGATTGCCGAGAGCATCCACCGCCACGTCGGTGGGATGAGCCAACGCAGTATTGATGGCGGCAATGCCCTGGACAGAGGGCCCGGTGGGGCCGCCACCGGCAAACGTTGTCTGGACGCCAGAAGGGTTGACTTTGACGATGACGTTGCCCGCAGCCTCCGCGATGAAGACGCTGCCAAAGGCGTCCACCGCTACACTGGAATAAGAAGAATAATCATTTAATTTGACGAAGGTCGTGATGATGCCGTTGGTGCCGATTTCGCGGACGACTGCGTTGAATGAGTCCGCGATAAAGAGGTTTCCGATGGGGTCCACCGCCACGCCGGATGGTTGATTCAAGGCGGCATTTGTCGCGGCGAGGCCGTCGCCGGCATAACCGCTCGTGCCATTGCCCGCGACGGTGGTGATATTGCCGGACGGGTCCATTTTGCGGATGACGTTGTTTCCCGTGTCCGCGATGAAAAGGTTGCCCGAGGCGTCGAATGCTAGGCCCTTGGGATTATGCAACTCAGCGTTGACCGCTGGTCCGCCGTCACCACTGTAACCAAGCGTGCGGTTGCCGGCCACAATCGTGATAATTCCGTCGGCGCTTACTTCGCAAATGCAGTTGGTGCCCGAGTCAGCGATGAAGAGGCTGCCCGACGCGTCCACCGCCAGACCGCCGATGCTGCTCAAGGTGGCATTGGTGGCTCGTTCGCCGTTGACCACGGACGCCGCCCCGCCGCCTGCGACAGTTGTGATCATGCCGTTGGTGCTTACTTTGCGGACGTAATTGCCTCCATCGTCGATGAAGAGGTTGCCAAAGAGGTCCACGGCCACGACGGCAGGATAAAACAAGGTCGCACTGATGGCCGAACCGCCGTTCCCGGAATGACCCAATCCGCCATTCCCCGCCACAGTGGTGATGATGCCGTTGGTGCTCACTTCGCGAATGCGATTGTTGCCGTAGTCCGCGATGAACAGATTACCTGAAGCGTCCACCGCGAGGCCAGAAGGCCCGTTCAACGTGGCCCTTGTCGCCGCGCCGCGGTCGCCGACCCCGCCGCCGGCAACGGTGGCGATTATGTTGTTGGATAGGTTCTTACCATTGAATAGCCATTGGTAACTCAACTGTCCGGCCCCGGAGACGCCGACAGTGAACGTGGCATTGGCGCCCGTCCAAACTGCCCGGCTCCCGGGTTGGTTTGTGATTGCGGGAGGCTGCGCGCGCAGAGGCGCTAGCCCTATTCCAAGGGTCATCAGGAAAAGGACGAGTATTCTTTGGTTTTTCATATCTACACAGGTGAGTTGAGACCGTGGCTCGACACGTCCCACGCATTTTGGTTGTCTGCGCGGGCCTTCTCGTGCCAGGAGTTTCTGCGGCTTTATTAACAACACACCACTCCTCTCTCTGTCAGGAGACTTCCTCGACAGTTTGACACTTGGCGGCCAACCCTTGGGCTGGTTCTCGCCGTGCGCCTTATTGACTCAAGAGTGCATGGAGAATGCCAAGGATGGCTATCAAAGTTCCAGGAACATGAGTTGCAGCCGCTTAGTGAAATCTTGCCGCGCTTTGAAGCAGGCCCACGCGGCGAAACTTGCGTGCTCTTGACACTTTTCGCGTGAAAATTTGGGCAAGCCAACCCCGCTTTTACTGGCCTCTTTTTGGCAAGCTGGCTGGAGTCTGTGCAAAAACAACTTCCGGACAAAAGGCGCAACACAGAATTAATGAAAAGAAGACAGATAGTCAGAAAAATGGGGTCAGAAAAATGAAAATGTCCCGCTTCGCTCAAAGACAGGGGGGACCTATGTATCTGCCAGGGATGCTCCTGATCAAAATTCATCCTGGTTACGGCGGCGCAGAACACTAGCCGGGGGCAGATTTACCCCTGGACCCCGCCATGATCGCTGGTCGAACGAAGTCAGGATTTAATGTCGCGCGAATGGAAACCGGCTGCGCCGACCAGGAACGCTGACACCGCCACGGCCGCCAGGACAATCTCCGATTGCATGATCTGCGGCCAGGATGTCGGCTTTTGAAAAACCCAAGTCCACGAGGCCAAGTGGTAAGTGATAAACCAGCGTTGATATCGTTCGAAGAACGGAATGTGCTCCAGCACGGTGCTGACGAAGACGCACGAGAGGGTCAGGATGGTGGCGGTCGCCGGCTTCATGTTGAAACAGGAGAACATCAAGGCGAGCGACAACAGAGCGGTGGTGTTGATCGCGACGAAAATCTGGGAAACGGCGTAAAGCGCCAGACCTTCCCCGGGTTCAAACAACCCAAACGTGCGGTTGCCCGACAGCGGGTCTTGCATAAAAACGAATAGCCCCTTCCACGGAAAAGTCAGGCGGGCAAAGACAACCGAGATTGTCCCCAAGGCCACCACCAGGACGGCGGTAAAGACGATGCCGGCCAGCCATTTAACGACGAGGAGACGAAAGCGGGAAATGGGCCGCGACAGGATCATCCGCAAGGTCCCATCTTCGGCTTCCTTCGCAATCATATCGCCGCCGATCAGAGCCACATAGAGAGGGAGAAGCAACCCCAATTGCGGGGCCAGCATGATCAAACCCACCGTCAGCGCTGAAAGGTAGTCCGCGGCCAGATAGCCATTGAGACCCAACAGGCGCTCAAAGTCGTTCTGCCAGCGGGTATGCCGGAACATCAGGAGCATCAATACCTGGGCGGTCACGAAAACGACGAAGCCAATGTAAGTGCGCTTCTTGGCCGCCAACTTCCAGAGTTCATTCTTCAATTGGGCCGCAAACATCTTAGATTTGATTTGCTTTGACGAGGTTCAGATAAAAATCTTCCAATGTTTGCTCTCGGGGCCAAATGCCTTCGAGCGCCACCCCGGCCTCGACCAGCGCTTTCGCCGCGTCGGCCACTGTTTGTCCGTCGCTCAACACTATCGCCTTCCCCTCGACGACGGACGCGATCATCGCGCGCCGGCGCAGCACTTCGACCGCCGCGGCAAAGTCCGGCGCGCGCAATAGCACTTGCTTTGAACCGGTCTTGGCCTCGGCCAGATTGCCTTCAAAGACTTTGCGGCCCCGGTTTAATACCGCGATGCGCGAACAGAGTTGTTCCACTTCGCTCAACAAATGCGAGGAAAGCAGGATGGTCAGGTTCAAATCCTGGTGCAATCGAAGGATGGTCTGGCGCATTTCCGCAATGCCCTCCGGGTCCAACCCGCTGCCGGGTTCATCGAGGATTAACAATTCCGGTTGGGGCAAAAGGGCTTGCGCGATGGCCAGCCGGGCCCTCATTCCATGCGAATAGGTTTTGACGGGGGAATCTTCGCGCCCGCGCAGCCCGACCCAATCGATCACTTCGTGAATCCGCGCGGCTGAAGTCGGGGCCGAATAGTGGCTGAGGATTTCGAGGTTCTGCCGCCCGGAAAGGTAATCGTAAAAGGCCGGCGCTTCAAAAATCGCCCCGACATGCCGCAAAGCCTGCGCCCGGTGCGTCGCCACATTGTAGCCGCAGATATGGACCTCGCCCCTGGTTGGCCAAACCTGGCCCAACATCATGCCGATGGTGGTACTCTTGCCCGCGCCGTTATGGCCGAGCAACCCAAAGATTTCGCCGCGCGGGACATGCAGCGTGAGCGATTCAACGGCCGGACGTTTTCCAAAGCGCTTATGAACTTCCCGCAATGAAATCATGGCGGCAGCGTTCCTTGGATCGTCAGGAGGTTCTTGAGATGGCCATCAGCGTATAAATAATTGACGCCCCGCTTCGCGCCCAGCGCGGCGTGGAACTTTTCCTTGTCGAAAAAGACCGGAATGCCGGACGGCTTGAAGGTCATTCCCAACACGCTCAAGCAATCGGCATTTTGGCCGTTGAGCAGGCTGTTCCAGGAATAACTTGAGCCGGTCTGCTCAAAAATTCCAGCGCGGTCAGAGAGACAGCGCAGAACATTCGTATTGCCCAATTCAGCGGCGAGCACTTCGTCCGGGCTGGGCAGGGCGTTGGTGGAAGGCAAGTCTGGGGTTGAACGGTCTCGCATGATGGGGAGGTGGTTGCGGTTTGCGTCCACGTAGAGTTGGAGGGCGACGCCAACTTGATGGAGGTTGCTGATACAAGCCGCCGACCGTGCGGCTTCCTTGGAAGGGGACAACGCTGGCAGCAACAACGCCGCCAAAAGGGCAATCACGGCCATCACGACCAGCAGTTCGGTGAGCGTAAAGGCTCGCGCCGACGCCCCCGGGCGCAAAGAAAGTCTCAGGTCCTCAGGCATATCTAACGGAGCAGTCGGCCGGATTCCATCTGGCGCTGCATTTCCTCCAGGAGAGGCGCGGCCTCTGCTTTGGTCTGGGCCGAGCTTTGGCTGTAAAAGGACTTCAAGCCGATCGTGCGAATCTCCGCTTCCAATTCCTGGCTGATCGGCGGCGAGTTGGTCGCGCTGGCCGGGGTTGCGCTGGCATTGGCCGAGGTGTGCAAACGCTTGATGGCGTCATCGATTGCTTTGTGCCGCTTTTCTTCGGGCAGTTTCTCGAAGGCTTCAATGGTTTGTTTGAAGCCCGTGGGCATGGTGGCTTCGATAAATTGCGACTTTTCCTCCTCCGTCATCAGCGCAAACCAATCCTTCATGAAATGCTCCATGCGCAGCCGTTGGCGTTCTTCGTAAGCAAGCGCGTTGAGCTGGTCTTCCAGCTTTTTCAGAGCGGCGGCGCGGGCCGCGCCCGTCAAGTTCGCGAAATCAACGGATTGAACATACGCCCGCACTTTGTCCGCCGTCACAACCATGGTCCCGAAGTACCAATGCGAGGCGGCAGCCAGCGCCCATATGCCGGCAATGGCGCAAGAGCTCCACAGCAATAATCGCCACCGCTGATTGAACATGACCGAAGCCTACGCCTTTGCGGGTTCGCTCGCCACCAAAAAACCGGGCCCATCGTCATGCCGGCGCGCAAGACAGTATTCTTCGTCCGCGAGGTAAGGACGCCTCGCCGAGACTGTCTCAAAAGGGACCCGACCAGGCGATTTGGGTAGGGCGCGCTCTCCGAGCGCGCCGTTTGTCCGACTACCTACCCCGGCGCGCACGGAGTGCGCGCCCTACCTTTTGCGTTACGAAAGGTTTTGATACAGCCTCCGCCGAGGGGTCCGGGCGTCCCGGCGGGACGCCCCTACCTGGCGAAGATTTCTGTTTTGCGCCCGATCCCAAATCCATCAATGAAAATTGTTTGACAAGGGCGGATGATTTGTTAGAATAAAAGCATCCGGAATAAAAAGCTGTATAGCCTTTAACCACAACCTGGAACCCAATAAAACTTATGCTCAAACCATTGTTCTTCCTCACCTTGCTCTTGGAAACGCTTTCCCTCACGGCCCGGGCCGCAACCGCGGCGTCCTGGCCCTCGAATTTTGTCCAGAACATCAGCGTGCAATTTCGGGTGGTCATCCCCGGCGTGACAGCCTCCAATGGCTTGAGTGCCACGGTCAATAAACTGAGCATAGACACGAAGCAGACGATCCAGGCCATCGGCCTGGCCACGACCAATACTTTCTCCAGCGAAGCTCAACTGGTGGGCGTGGAGCGGATCTACTATTATTACACTAACATAGTCGTGACGACAAACAAGGGTAAGGTGATGACGAATAACTATGTCTATGGTTCTCCCGGCTATCCGGCGTTTCAAATCAGGGATGGAAAAAAGGTCGTCGATGTCACCAAATTCATCACCTTCACCACCCTGAGCACGAGTTACCCCACGAGTTTCATAAAAAACCCCCAGGGCGGCTACCCGTCCTATAAAAGCTACAGTATTCAGTCGATCGCCATCAGCAACGCCTTCCTGACGCTTTCGGGACAAGCGTTTGTCGAAACGGATGTGGTCAATGTCACCGTGGCACCCGGCGTGGTGGTCTGGGCGACGGACGACTATTGGACTTCCTTTACAGGCACGGCCGCCAGCAGCGAGGGCAGCGGCGTTCTCCAAGGGGTCTTGACCGGCACCTATTTGCGGCTGGAATGACCGTGGCTGCGGCGGAAGTGGCCGAAGCGGGGCGCGGGAACCCCGCAAGTTCAAGCGCATCGTAATGATTCCATTCCAGTGGGCTGAGACTGCCGCCGCGCGTGCGCGCAAGCGCGGGGGCCATCGAACCCTGACTTTGTCCACCAGGTCAGCGCTTCTCCCCTTGACAATCTAGGCAATTACGATATTCTCCCTAGAACATCTATGAAAAGGAAAATGAACCATGCCTGCCACCAAAGCTGAATTGCTGCAAGGAACCCTGGATTTGCTCATCTTGCGCACCCTCACCGCTGGTCCCATGCATGGGTACTCCATCGCCCAACGCATCCAGGAGCGTTCCCGGGAGGTGCTGGTGGTTGAGGAAGGCTCCCTCTACCCGTGCCTTTATCGCATGGAAGAAAAAGGCTGGATTACGGCGCAATGGGGCAAGTCGGACAACAACCGCCGGGCCAAATTTTATTCGCTAACCCGCGCCGGGCGCAAACAACTGGAGGAAGAAACCGCCCTCTGGGAGCGCCTCCACCGCGCCATCACCCTCGTCCTGCAAACGGCCTAAGCCACCGCTCCAGCGCCGTGAAGGCACCTGTCCATATCGCAAACCTCCTCTGCCTCCCGCTAAGCCTCGGCCAAGATCGCAAAGGTCGCGGAGTAAAAAAGAAAAGATTTTTCTCCGCCCTCTCTGCGCCTCTGCGCGAGTCCCGGTTTGTTCGGCTTTGGTTTTGGGTCCGCGAAGGAGGAGATGGAGGTAAACCATGATCCACTTTAGAACCTTTTTGAACCGATTCCGCTCGTGGTGGCGACAGCGCGCGGTCAAGCAGGAGATTGACGAGGAGTTGCGCTTCCACCTCGAGCAGCGCACGGCGGAGAATATCGCCGCCGGCATGACACCAGAGGAGGCGGCGCGGGAAGCGCGCAAGCGCTTTGGCAATTTCCAAAGTGTGCGGGAAGAATGCCGCGATCTGCGCGGCGCGAGTTTGTTTGAGGCAACGTGGAAAGACATTAAGTTTGGCGCGCGAATGCTCGAGCGGAATTGGGGCTTCACGATTGTGGCGATGCTGATGTTCGCTTTGGGGATCGGCGCCCTCTCCGCGGTTTTCAGTCTCATTCAAGGAGTGTTGCTGACACCGCCACCTTATCCTGAACCGCAACGGGTAATGCTCATCCAAGCGCTGGCATCAGACAGCCAAACCGATGTGCGACCGCCGACGACGGAGCAATGGACTGGATGGCAAAAACAGAGCCAAACATTTCAGGGCATGGCTGGTTATGATTGGTGTTTTGACAGTTTAATTCTTCAGGACAGCAGCGAAGTTGTCTCCGGTCTGGAAGTCACCAGCGATTATTTCGAGGTCATCGGAGTCCAGCCGCGGTTCGGGCGCACTTTCCTCAACTCGGAAATTGCCAAAAACCCTGAATCCGCAGCCTTCATCATTCTCGGTTACGAGCTCTGGCAAAAATACTTCCACGGTAATCCGAGCATTCTTGGGCAGAAAGTCCAGTTGAGTCGTCACCCGCCGCTGACTGTCGTGGGCGTGATGCCGCCAAGCGTGCGCTTTCTGCCATCTTTCGGGGAAGAGTCCTGCCCGACTTACGACGTCAATGCGCGGGTGGATTATTGGCTGCCCGTTGAGCCGGACTTGAGCATACCGCGGGGAGGTTCGGGCAATGGCCCCTGGAGCGTTGTGGGAAGACTGCGCCCTGGCGTTACTCGCGCTCAGGCCCAAGCAGAATTGGCCGCTATTTCCGCGAAACAGGCGCAGGCCAATAGCTATTACAAGGGACTGACCATCAAGGTCCAACCGTTGACCGAATTTTTGAACCGCGATTCCCGCCGCTTGCTCCTGCCATTGTTGGCGGCGGTCGCGCTGGTCTTCCTGATTGCTTGCGGCAATATCGCCGCGCTCTTGCTGGCTCGCGGATTAAGCCGCCAGCAGGAATATGCGGTCCGGTGCGCCTTGGGAGCCGGGCGCGTGCGTCTCTTTCGACAAGTCCTTGTTGAAGCTTTGCTTTTGGCGCTCTTGGGAAGTTTCTTCGGTTTGACGCTGGCTGTCGCGATTGTCCGAGTGTTTAAGGCCATCGGAGGGTTTGCTATTCCTAGGCTTGACGCTGTCACAGTCGGCTGGCCCATGCTGGCGTTCTGCTTTGCCGCTGCCGTCGTGGCCGCATTTTTAGCCGGTTTCGTCCCGGCCCTTCGTGCCTCGCGCCTGGATGCGACGCAGGCCGCTAAAACTTTTGGTCCGACGAGCAGTCTGGCACGGAAGGAGCGCTTTCTGCTTGGCGGTGTGACAACGCTGCAGACATCCATGACCATGGCCCTCCTGGTCGGAGCCTGTCTCCTGATTCAAACGGTAGTCAATCTGGCCAACCTGCGTCCCGGCTACGAAACTCAAAACATCCTCACCATGTCTGTGATGAAAGAGTACCGAAGGGGGATGAACAACGATTTTCATCGCCAGGCGCTGCAACGTATTTCAGCGCTTCCGGGAGTCGGGAGCGCCGCCTTTATCGACGGATTGCCGCTTACCGGCAACCAATGGACCGCCGGCGAGGTGACAATCGTGGGCGAACCGCAGGGACCGTCCCTCGCGGAAACGCCGCAAATTGGCGCGTGTTGTGTTACAGAAAAATACTTCGATACCATGGGAATGAAGATCGTAGCCGGACGAAGTTTTCAGGCGAGCGACATCGCCAAGTCATTGGAAGAACCGCCGGCCGTCGTGATCATCAACCAAGCAATGGCCCAGCGGTTTTTCCCGAATGAAAACCCGCTGGGAAAGAAGATCCACTTTCGGTGGACGCCAGCCGACCATCCGAGCGAAATCGTCGGCATCGTCGCCGATTCACGCGATGTCTCCCTCACACACAAGCCGGAACCGGAACTTTATTTTTCGTTGTGGCAACTGGATGTGCTCACCAAGTCGCTGGTGGTGCGAACCACTACAGACCCGCGCGGTCTTATTGGAGTGGTGCGACATGAATTG
>Ga0182016_10003680_pt1 | contig 17365 bp, 12 predicted proteins | sample 712S2MmetaG_FD_120491 | JGI IMG/M metagenome (GOLD analysis project Ga0182016, IMG submission 120491) | Permafrost microbial communities from Stordalen Mire, Sweden - 712S2M metaG | ecosystem: Environmental > Terrestrial > Soil > Wetlands > Permafrost | place: Sweden: Stordalen | collected...
ACAACCAAACCTTCCTACGCGGCGCTTCAAACAATTCCAGAGAACCGCGTCTACATATCACCTGTTCGAGTTGCCGCGTTCCTGCATAGCTTCGTTGCCTTCTCTCACGGAAAGATCGTCTCCGACGATCCTCGCGCGCCCGGCATTGAGATCGGGCGTTCAACTGACACCTACAGACGCATCCGCATTGAATCGCTCTTCGGCAACCTCACGGTCTTCGTAACGGATGGACATCTCCCCTACCCCTACGGTCGTGAGTTGACCGGATACGAGGTCTCAAACCTCGCCGACACGCTCGCCAAAGCTGGGTCATTCGGCGTCCGGATTCTTGTTCAGCCATACGCCGCCAGCGAACGAACGGAGGCATTTGTGGAATTCCCCGGTGGATACGTCGCCGAAATCCACCAGGTAAAGAAATAGAGACCCCCCGCCTAAAACGGAATGCTATACCGATCGATCCGCCCCTCAACCCCCGCATCAAAAGAACGACCCGACCCCAATCCCCTGCTCGCAACCCGATGCTCCCAATTCGCTCATTAACTTTTTCACTGCCGACTTTGCACATAATTAAGTCTCCCTGGCGCACAATCAAACCATGATCGCCAAACAGCCCGAACTAAGGCCTTAACTGACAACTGACCGCTGACAACTGACAACTGACAACTAGCCCCTACACCCCTACCCCTGTTTTCCAGCATCTAGTTGAAATCAGATACTTTACGTCTTCCAGCATCCATACGACTCACTGATAACAAAGAACTTACCCGCCGCAAGCTGTCGGGGAACTGCCATTCCGAATCGGAAAACTGCTCAATGCAGACCCCCCGGCCAACCCAAAATCAAAAAATGCATCGTTAAAATCGATCTCGTTGAAAACAAACGAGTTCAACACTGAAAAACTTCGCATCCCACGGAAACAAAGGAGTTACAGACACACAAATCTCCGAAAAGCGCCAAAAAGTTCCAAATTTCCGCCAAAAAGCGCCGAAAAACGCCATTTCGGCCGTTGTTCCCAGCCCCTAAGTCCTTTAGTTCTGCAACCCCTAACTCAGTGTCACTCAAACGCCTTCACTTTTTCACCATTTTCCAGCCCTTGTGTCCACAGTTCACTGTTCAGACAGGAACACCCCTTCGCCCCGCCAGTCTCTCAGTCTCTCTGTCCCCTGGTCCCCGTTCTAGAGCGTCCCAGTCAGGTCCGTCTCTCCAAAAGTTCCTGCCGCCCCGGCAACCCCGCCGCCCTTCGCCCACTCGCCCATCGGGTAACCGCGATGACAATCCATGCACACCGCAACCGAATAAGCAGAAGAGCAATTCGGACACACCCCTCCCGTCTGGAATGTGTCGAACCCCTGCTGGCATTGTCCGCATCGCCAGTACGCACCAATCGGTGGCGGCTTCAGGCAACTCGGGCAAGCAAACCCAAGCCTCCGCGGCAGCTGATCGAATTGCATCTGCGCTCTCGCGTACTTGAAGCTGCTCCAGCAGTTCATGAACAGGAAGATCGCCATCACAATTGCCCAGGTAAACCCCGTCCATATTGAAAGGCAAACGTAAGCGATGATCCCGAAGAACCCCAGCACCGTGGCAACCAGAAGGCTGCGCGCACGCCCCAGAAAGAACCACAGCAACGCCCACAAAATCTTTCCGCCGTCGAGTGGATAGATCGGAAGCAGATTGAATGCCAGAATCACTACGTTGATCCAAAACACCGCAGTTACAAGATGGACGACGTTGGGCATCGAATCTTCCCAACCCGCCGCGCCGCCAACATGAAGCGCGCCCCAGAGAATCGGTATCAGCGCCACATTCACCAGCGGGCCGGCCGCTATGCTCCACAGCGTTGCTCCCGGTCTCTGTGGTGGATCAACGTATGCAATTCCGCCAAGTGGCCACAGGATGATCTGCTTAGCCGTTCCGCCCACCTGCCGGCACGCCAGGGCATGCCCAAACTCATGCAGCAACACGATCGCAAAGATCGCCAGGTATTCCAGAATGTTCCAAACGATCGAGCTATAACTGCCCGACCGCGACTGGATCTCAATCGCCGCCACCAGAAACCACGACCAATGCAGAAACAGATTGATCCCTGCTACACGGCCCAGTGGGATTGCCCCGCTGTTCAGATTCAATCGATCTCCTTCAAACGTGCTCCCTGTTCCCTTTGCCTATTGCCTATTGCCTGGTTCCTAGTCCCTTGGCACTATTGGTCTCCACCCAGAAGCGATCCAACAATCCCACCAATCAACGCGCCGCCGGTCGCCGGCCCCACCTGCCGCGCATCGTTGCGCGGCAAATACTCGCTGATCTGGTGTGCCAGTCGTGAGATCGGCAGCGTCTGCAGCCACACCGTTCCCGGTCCCTGCATCACTGCAAGAAAGATTCCGTCCCCGCCGAAGATCATGTTCTTCAAACCCGGCACCATCGTGATCTGGAACCCTACAGACGCTTGGAACGCACCAACATGCCCAGGATGCACGCGTAGCACCTCACCCGGAGCAAGGTTTTTCTGAATCAGCTCACCCGACAGTTCAATCCATGCTGTCCCCTGGCCGGCAACTTTCTGCAGAATGAATCCGCTCCCGCCAAACACCCCCGCCCCCAGCGATTGCTGGAATCCGACACCAATCGTCACCCCGTCAGTAGCGCATAAAAAGCCATGCCGGTGAATCATAAACTCCTGCCCCTGACCCACCTGGATCGGCACAATGTGCCCCGGCACCTTGGTCGCAAACGAGACCTCGCCCGCATACCCCATCGCCCGGTATTCCGTCATAAACAAGCTGCCGCCGCCCGCCACGCGCTTCAGCACGCCAAACAACCCCCCACCCCCTCCCATTTGGGTGTGCGTCGTCATCTGTATCGAACTCGTCATCCAGGAGAGCTCGCCGCTCTCTGAAAACACGCTCTCGTTCGGCTCGAGAAGAACATCGAGCACCGGCATCGTCGTTCCCTGAATTCTCGTTTGCATTGCGACCCTCCTGATTCCCGTCAGTGTACCTGCACAACCCGCTCCTGCTTCGAGCGATCTTACAAAAACAACTCCCGAACCACACGGCCTCGATGGTGAGCACCGTCGCACATGCGTCGTTCGATTGAACAGAACTCCGCATCAACTCTTACGTAAGCGAACGGCAAAAGGTTCTTGTAGTCTCGACACTCCCGGTCGAGCCTTAGCGAAGCAACGCCGAAGCAGCCCACAATACCGGCGCCTGCCCATGGAAATCCCCAGTCCGGCGCCGCCGCTGGTAGTAGTAGTCCAGATCGTTCTTCTTGCCCGTGCCTTCGCACACCTGCGTAATGTCGTTGTTCTGGTCGATATAACCAACAACGGCAATCCAGGCTTTTCGGGCCGCCGGGCCATAGGTCTCCGCGGGCAGCCAGCCGTTCTTCACCCCCGTGATCAAGGCAAAGGTGAACATCGCCGAGCTCGAGCTCTCGGGCCAGGAATCATCGTGATCGATCAGTTGACGCCACATCCCATCCTTGCCCTGGTACTGGAGAAGAGCCGCCATCATCTTGCGGTACCCGGCAAGAATCCGTGCTCGTTGCGGATGATCCGCAGGCAGGTCGCGCAGCATCTCAGCCATTCCCGCTGCAAACCATCCATCCCCCCGCCCCCAAAAGAAAGGAACATCCGGGGCGTGATGGAAGAGCCCATTTGGCTCCTGAAGTTTGTCGAGATAAGAGACCATCTCGGCCGCGTCACGATCCAGATATTTGCGGTCGCCCGTTGCCCGGTACGCTTCAAGCTGCAGGATTGTCAGCATCCACATATCGTCAACCCAGTACCGCGTCTCAGCTGAGAGACCATCGGGCTGCGGATTCTCCCATTGCCGATCCGCCCACCACTTTCCATAGGCCAGATACTTTGGGTCTTTGGTTTGAATACCAATCTCGAGCGGCGCAACGCCGAATATCGAATCGTCCACATGATGCCGCTGCGGAATTCGAACCTCTTCTGCACCCCCCGGCATCAGTGGCGCAAACTTGTCGATCAACTTGGTGCGCAACGCATCGTCATGAGTGAGATTGGCAAAAGTCAGCGCGCCATACCAGGTGCAGATCTCCGAGTAGTGGATCGTAGCCGTGTACTGATGAGGGCTGGTGACAAAGTGTTCCGCCACCCGCTTGCCCACCTCCTGCGGAGAGGTGCCAGCCGGCCAATTACTGAGGTAGTCCTGTTGAGCGAGTGCTCCAGTAGCCGCAAATGCACCGGCAAGAGCGAGTGTCCTGATCAAAAAATGCATGGGAAATGTCTCCAGGAAATCCGAAATCATTGTGCACTATCAAACTCGAGAATGGGAATACATCCCCGCGCGGCAACCTTCCCTACTCCAAAACCCTCAGGCTTGTCTCCAGAGTCGCGAGCGAACTGCCGCCAACCCAGATATCGTAGGTCGTTGGCTCAACGGTTTGCTTGCTCTCCACGTTGTAGAAGTTCAGCTCGTTGAAGCCGAGCGGAAATTCCACGTGCTTTGTTTCGCCCGGCGCAAGGGTGACGCGCGCAAATCCTTTCAGCTCCCTCACCGGTTGTTCGACGCTTGCCGCAGTGTTTCGAATGTAGAGCTGGACCACCTCTGCGCCCGCCACACCGCCTGTATTCGTTACGTCAACGCCAACGGTGGTCACTGCATTGGACCCGGATGCGAGCACTTCCCGCACTGGAACCTCCGCGCTGCTTATCGTCGGCTTGGAGTAGCTGAACCGCGTGTAGCTCAGCCCCCAGCCAAACGGGAAGAGCGCAGAGTTCTCCTCATCCACATAACGCGAAGTGAACTTTTCTTCGGCATTGCGAGGCATGTGGCTAAGGTCGCTATGCGCAGGCCTTCCCGTTGGCAATTGGGCATAGTAAAGAGGCTCCTGGCCCACCGCGCGCGGGAAACTGGCTGGAAGTTTGCCCGATGGGTTCACATCGCCGAAGAGCACATCGGCAATTGCGTGGCCCGCCTCAACCCCCGGGCTCCAGGCCTGAATTATCGCAGGAACATGTCCCGCTGCCCACTTCAGTTCGAGCGGGCGCCCAGCCAGAACTACCAGGATTACAGGCTTGCCCGTCGCAACAATCGCCTCAAGTAGCTTCTCCTGATTTCCAGTAAAGCCAAGGTGCGCGCGGCTTCCAGCCTCACCCTCAAACCAGTCAGTGGGCTCGCCCAGCGCCAGGATCGCAACATCGGCCGCCCTTGCAGTCAACACAGCTTCCGCTATCGTCTTTGCATCGTCAGGAACGGGGAGACTCCCGGTCGTTGCAACTCCACCTTTGAAGTTCATAGTCTTCAGAATGTTTTCGTCCTCACCCGCCAGCAGTCCGCAACCTGCAGCGTAGAGAAGTTTGTCGCCGAGCCGTTCGCTCAAAGCTGCCTTCAGCGTGACTGCGAACTTCGGATCGCCAGTCACTGCCCACGCTCCCAGCATCTCCTTCTGGTTGTCCGCCATCGGGCCGATAAGAGCCACCTTGCTCGCCTTCTTGCTCAGTGGAAGAAGCGCTCCCACTCTCTCAACTGGATCGTTCCTCAGCAGAACAAAAGTCTCCTCCGCAATCTTCCGCGCAGCAGCCCTGCGAGCCGGCGTTGCATCGTATGCCGGCCCCGATTCCACATACGGATGCTCGAATAGACCCAGCGCAAACTTCACGCGCAGGATCCGGCGCACCGCCTCATCGACTACGCCTTCGGGAATTCTCCCCGATCGAACCTGATCTGCAATCACAGTCCCAAAGAGGTTGCCCTCCATGTCCATATCCACACCGGCTTCGAGAGATTTGCGAGCAACGGTTGGGCCATCGCCAATGGAGTGATTCTTCAACTCGCTCACCGCACCCCAATCGCTTACCACGAATCCTTCAAATCCCCACTCCTTGCGAAGAATCTGCGTCAGGATCAGAGGGTTGGCCGATGCAGGAACACCGTTGATGGAATTGAAAGAACTCATCAGCGTTGCAGCCCCTGCCTCCACGGCCGCCTGGTATGGCTTCAGATACACCTGCCGCAGCGTAGGCTCGCCCATCTCCACAGCGTTGTAGTCGCGGCCCGCGATCGCAGCGCCATACGCGGCAAAGTGCTTCACGCTCACGGCCACCGAGTCAGGTTTCGACAGGTCGTCCTGCTGATATCCCTTCACCCAGGCCCGCGCCATTGCGGACCCGAGATACGGATCCTCTCCGGCCGACTCGATGATCCGTCCCCAACGCGGGTCGCGTGCAATATCCACCATCGGCGAAAACACCCACGGAATTCCGTCCGCCCGAGCCTCCGTAGCGCCGTAGCGAGCCACCAATTCCGCTGCCTCCGGATCAAAGCTCGCTGCGATTGCCAGTGGAATCGGGAATGTAGTCCGATGACCGTGAATCACGTCCTGGCCAAAAAGGACCGGGATGTGAAGCCTGGACTTCTCCATCGCAATGTGTTGATAGTGATTCGTGGCTTCTGCGCCCACAACGTTCAGCATGGAGCCCAGTTGCCCCTTCGCAACCAAATCGTCGTAACGAAGGTTCGAGGCCCCGGGCCCGGTCGCATACCCCGCAGCAAACTGCGCAAGCTGTCCGACCTTCTCCTCCAGCGTCATCTTCTTCAGAAGCGCTTCTACGCGAGCATTCAGTTCAGGCGAGGCAAGCTGCCGGTTTGGAATCGGCCTGTTCTGAGCGAAGCTGATGACGGACCCAGCCAGAATGCATGAAGCAGCGAGAATGCCGATAGCGAGTGAGCCGTACAATTGGCGAAACCTTTGATTTGTCATTGCTCGAAAATGATAAATCGTCGATCTAGCTTCGGTCTGAAATCAATTCAGCCGGCCGAATGGCCTTCATTCAATCCTTCTCCGATTTCCAGGCCTCAGGCTGGCCCAACCGCTTGAAATGCTCTACTCTTGCCAATGATCCCCATGAAGCGATTTCTAGCCAAACTCCGAACTGCCGTCGGTCAGGCGCTTGCCCATGACGTGATCAATACCGCAAAGGCGGTGGCCTACTCAGGCATGCTGATGCTGTTCCCGGCCCTGCTCGTGGTTACAACCCTGCTCGCTCAGGCTCCTGAGGGCAACAGGTTTGTTGGAGAGATCAGGATTGCTTTCGAGCAGATTCTCCCCGCCGACTCGATGGACCTGCTCCAGGACTATGTGCTCAATCGTCGCATCCACTCCGGCCAGGTTATTCTTTCAGCCTCGAGCCTCAGCATCTTCGCTGGTCTGGGAATGATGCTCTCATTCATGGAAGGCTTTCGCCGAGCCTACCGGCTGCCTCGCGAGGATTGGAGCTTCTGGGGACGCAGAATGCGCGCGCTCCTGCTCGTTCCAATCGCGCTTGTCCCTCTCTCGCTCGCCACCCTCGTCGTGGTCTTTGGTCATCAAATTGAGTTGTGGACTGTTACAAATTCCGATCACGAGTTACGCCACATTGTCATCATCCTTTGGCGCATGTTGCGATGGTCTCTCGCCCTGATCACCAGCGTTGCCGTTTTGACCGTTCTGTACCACTTTGGAACACGCCGCAAGGAACATTGGTTCTGGGTCCTTCCCGGCTCCATCTGCAGCACGCTAACCTGGTTTCCAGCTACTCTCGCATTTGGGTGGTATGTCACGCGCATCGCGGATTACTCAATGTTCTACGGCTCTTTTGGCGCGGGGATTGCCACCCTGGTCTGGCTCTACATCACTGCATTCAGCGTCCTTATCGGTGCCGAACTCAATGGGGCACTCTTTCGGGATCGACGAGCGAAGCTATTCGCCGCCGGCCAATCCGATCCCGACGAAACCGGCCTGTGACATCTCGCCCAGTATCCCTCACTGACCATTGGTCTTGCGCCATTTCATAATGATGCAAACAGGTTCCTCATAAGCCCCAATGTACAATGAAGCCGTCCCCTCTTGGTTTTTCTGTACCCAATACTCAGCCAAATTCATCGGAGTCTCATCGAATGCCATTTGAACTAAGCCTGACCGATTCGCCCTCCCAACGCCGCGCGAAGATTGTAGTCACGCTGGGCCCGGCATCCAACACGGAACCCGTCTTCCGCGATCTCGTCCGCGCTGGCATTGATGTTGTCCGACTCAACTTCTCCCACGGCACTCACGAAGAGAAGCTGGCATTGATTCAAATGATCAGGAAGGTCAGCCGCGACGAGCGCAAGCCCCTTTGCATTCTGGGCGATCTGCAGGGACCCAAGATCCGCACTTCCAAGCTCAAGGATCATCAGTCCGTCTTGTTGAAGGCCGGCAGTCGTCTCACCATCACGCCCCGCGATGTGCCTGGCACCGCCTCTTTGGTTGGCACCACTTTCAAAACGCTTGCTGAAAACGTGGAGCAAGGATCCCGCATCCTCCTCTCAGACGGCCTGATCGAACTGCGCGTCCACGAGGTGGATGGTGACGATGTGATTTGCGAAATCGTCAACGGCGGCATGTTAGGCGAGAACAAGGGAATCAACCTGCCGGGTATCCCCGTTCGCGTTCCCTCACTCACCGACAAAGACACTCAGGACCTGGAATTCGCGCTCAAAAATGGCGTAGACGCGATCGCAGTTTCCTTCGTTAGAACCGCTGAAGATGTGCGGCTCGTTCGCAACCGTGTCTCCGCTTACGGTGGGGAAACATGGATCATTGCAAAACTCGAAAAGCCGCAAGCCATCGAACACCTTGACGCAATCCTCACCGTCGCTGACGGCATCATGGTTGCGCGTGGAGATCTTGGTGTCGAGGTTCCTCCGGAAAAGGTGCCGGCGATTCAGAAGTACATCATTCGCCGTGCCGCTGAATTCCGCAAACCCGTCATCACCGCTACGCAGATGCTTGAGTCGATGATCGAGAATCCGCGCCCCACACGCGCAGAGGTTTCTGACGTCGCCAACGCTGTTTACGACGGCACTGACGCAGTCATGCTCTCCGGCGAATCGGCCGTCGGCAAGTACCCTGTGGAGACGGTTGGCATGATGGCTCGCATCGTCGCTGACGCCGAGCACCACATCAAGGAACTGGCATCCTACGAGTCACGTGAGCGCAGAAGCCACCTCTCCATCGCCGAAACCATCTGTGAAGCGACCGCTCACGCGGCCGACGACCTCGATCTTCGCGGCATTGCGCTCTTCACCGAGTCGGGTGTAACTGCGCGCCAGTTGTCCAAGTACCACCCGTCCACGCCGATTTTTGCGCTAAGCCCGGTCGAAGTCACCATCAATCGCATCAACCTGCTTTGGGGCACCACGCCGATTCGATGTCCCAAGGTCAACACGACCGAAGCTCTGGTCGAATGCGCGGAAAACCTCCTCGAGCAAGGCGGATATGTCCGCCCTCGTGAGGTAATCGCGATCGTGGCGGGCACGCGTACCAAATCCGGTTCAACCAACTTCCTCCGCCTGCATGTCATGGGCGAACGCAGCATGGAGGGCACCCGATTCTCTACCCCGCACGATGACGAGCAGGCTGCCGCTCATAGCGCTTCGAAGTCGAAGCACCTACCTGCGAAATCGGTTAAGCCGCCGGAGAAGCACAACTAAATCCAAAGCAATCACAAAATCAAAGGCTCCGTCCCCGCAGGGGTTCGGAGCCTTTGATTTTGTGGACTATCTTCCAAGCTCTGGAACGGAGCGGTGGTCTTCCAGCATCAGCCGAATGGCGGCGCTCAGGCTCTCGCGGCACTCTTCCACGCTGGGGCCCTGCCCATTGGCGCCTGGGATCTCTGGAGACCATGCAACAAACCATTCACCATCGCGCTCGATGACCCCTGTGAATTCATTGCGCATCAAATGAGTACAGACCAGCCGTCGCAATTGCTGAATGCCAGTGCGGAGTGAAGTCTGCATTCACCCCGCCCTGGTGCACACTGGTAGCCCGCTACTTCGCCGCCAACTGCCTCAGCACATACTTCAAAATGCCCCCGTGCTCGTAGTACTCGATCTCCTGCGGCGTGTCGATGCGGACCTTCGCGTCGAACTCCTTCACTTTTCCATCCGTGGTCGTAGCGCAAATCCGTAACGTCTTGCCTTGCGCCAACTTCGCATCCAGCAGACTCTTCAGCCCAGGAAAGTCAAATACCTCTTCGCCCGTGACCCCAAGCGATTCGGCATTCTCGCCATCCTCAAACTGCAATGGCAGAATTCCCATACCCACAAGATTCGACCTGTGAATGCGTTCAAAACTCTCCGCAATCACCGCCCGAACACCGAGCAGGTTTGGCCCCTTTGCAGCCCAGTCGCGCGACGACCCCGATCCGTATTCCTTGCCAGCCAGAATCACCAGCGGAACACCACGCTCTGCATACCTTACGCTGGCGTCGAAGATCGACATCGGTTCGCCCTCCGGCAGCAGTCGCGTTACGCCACCCTCGGTTCCCGGAGCCAGTTTGTTCCGCAGCCGGACATTTGCAAACGTGCCTCGAACCATCACGTCGTGATTGCCACGGCGCGAGCCATATGAGTTGAAATCCACCGGCTTTACTCCGTGCTCCGAAAGATACTTCCCAGCCGGACCGTTCGCCTTGATGTTGCCCGCAGGAGAGATGTGGTCGGTGGTCACGGAATCGCCAAGCACCGCGAGCACGCGCGCACCAAGAATGTCCTTCACTGGCGCCGGGTCCTTGGTGATCCCATCAAAGTACGGCGCCTTGCGAATATAGGTCGAATCCGGCTCCCACTGGTAAACATCCCCTGTCGGGAACTTGAGCCCCTGCCAGTTCGCATCGCCTGCGCTCACCGTCGCATACTCCTTGCGGAAGCCCTCACTGCTAACACCCAGTGCAATCGCGTCTGCCACTTCCTGCTGCGACGGCCAAATGTCCTTGAGGTAAACCGGCTGGCCGGCCTGGTCGGTTCCAAGCGGATCCGCATCGAAGTTGTGCCCGATTTTGCCGGCCAGCGCATATGCAACCACCAGCGGCGGGCTCATCAGATAGTTGGCTCGCACATCCACATTCACGCGGCCCTCAAAGTTGCGATTGCCGCTAAGCACGCTCACGGCCACCAGTCCATGCTCATCAATGCTTTTTGAAACATCTGTGGGCAGCGGTCCAGAATTCCCGATGCAGGTGGTGCATCCATACCCAACCACGTTGAAGCGGAGCTTCTCGAGATACGGAAGGAGTCCAGCCCGCGTGTAGTAGTCGGTCACCACGCGCGATCCCGGCGCGAGCGAAGTCTTCACCCACGGCGGAACAGTAAGGCCCTTTTCGACCGCCTTCTTGGCAAGGATTCCCGCCGCAATCATGACCGATGGGTTCGAAGTATTCGTGCAACTGGTGATAGCTGCAATCACCACCGAGCCATGATCGAGATAAGTGTCCGGATCGACTCCAAAGCGTTCCCTCACGGTCGTCGTCAAATGCACCGGCACCTTCTCCGCCACACCCGTATCCGTCACCAATCCGCGCTGCCAAGCAGCTGCGGTGCGTGTGCCTAGAGGCTTCGCCGTAGGTGAAAGTAAAGCGGGCAACTGCTGCTGGAAGCTTGCCGCCGCATCCTTCAGCAGAACTCGATCCTGCGGCCGCTTCGGTCCGGCAACGCTTGGTTCCACTGCGCTCAAATCAAGTTCAAGCGTTTGCGTGTACTCCGCATCCGGCGTGTCAGAGGTGTGGAACATCCCCTGCTCCTTGAAATAGGCCTCGACCAGCGCAATCTGCTCTTCGCTGCGGCCGGTAAGCCGAAGATAGCGCAGCGTCTCAGCATCCACAGGGAAAATCCCGCAGGTCGCGCCATACTCAGGCGCCATGTTGCTGATCGTCGCGCGATCTGCAAGCGGCAGTTCCGCGATGCCGGGCCCATAAAACTCTACAAACTTGCCCACCACGCCAAGCTTTCGCAGCGCCTGGGTCACAGTAAGTACCAGATCGGTAGCCGTCGCGCCCTCGCGCAGTTTTCCCGTCAGCTTGTATCCCACCACCTGGGGAATGAGCATTGAAACCGGCTGGCCAAGCATGGCCGCCTCGGCTTCTATCCCACCCACTCCCCATCCCAGCACGCCAAGACCGTTAATCATCGTGGTGTGCGAATCGGTTCCGACCAGCGTGTCAGGGTACGCAGCCAGCTCGCCATCATTTTGCGCCGTGAACACGACCCGGGCCAGGTACTCCAGATTCACCTGGTGGCAGATGCCCATGCCCGGCGGGACTGCGGAGAAGTTACGAAACGCAGTCTGGCCCCACTTGAGAAAGGCATATCGCTCACGATTCCGCTGGAACTCAAGCAGTGTGTTCGCATCCACCGATCCCGGCGTTCCGAACTCGTCGACCTGCACCGAGTGATCGATCACCAGCTCAGCAGGCACCAGCGGGTTCACGCGTTCGGGATCGCCCCCAAGCGTCTTGATGGCATCACGCATCGCGCCCAGATCCACAATCGCCGGCACTCCAGTGAAGTCCTGCATCAGAACGCGCGCCGGCATGTAGGCAATCTCGCGGCTCGGCTCAGCCTTGGCATCCCAGTTCGCCAGAAACTCAATGTCCGTCGCCGTCACGTTGACGCCGTCCTCGCGGCGAAGCAGGTTCTCGAGCAGAATCCTCAGGCTAAAGGGAAGGCGATGCAGGTTGAAACCTCGCGCCTCTAGCGATGAGAGGCGGTAAATCGTATATGGCTTGTTGCCGGAGCTCAGAATAGCCTTGCTATCGAAACTGTTCATGGGAAATAACCTTTCTATCCGCAATGGCGGATGAGGCTAAAAACACAGGGTGGCCCAGACCTTGCCAGCTACGGCGGAAGACCTGCGAAAACTCAACTTGTCATGAGTAGGTTACTCAGCGGGAGGGACGCCGTCCACGATCAGGCCGGCCGTGCCGAAACCGCTTCAGCACCGGCGTCGAGGAAATTCGCACTGCGGATCGGCTAAACATGATCGACAACAAAATTCTAGCGCGGTTCCGCCATTCAGGGAAATCCTGCCCCGGCCATTGACCGCTCCCGGCTCCCCCTGGAAGCCGAAAAAGCTAACTTGACCCCGACCACTCCCCGCTATGTGAGAATGCAGAGCAAGGCAAGATTCTCGAATCGCACCGCTGAGGAGACCACAACACATGCGCGCAATCTGCCTGCGAATCGCCTGCGCTCTATTCCTTTCACTCGTCTTGTTCAACCAGGACGCCGCGGCCCAAACGCCTGCCTCTACCATCACATGGCCAACTTCAGACGGCAGCGTCGTCCTGCCCAACTTCCGCTTTGGCAGCGGCGAGACCCTCCCAGAGCTCAAACTGCACTACCTCACCCTCGGCACTCCGCATCGCAGCGCCGCCGGCCGCGTCGACAACGCCATCCTTCTGCTGCACGGCACAGGCGGCAACGCTCATTCGCTGATGAATCCGCTCTTCTCCAACGCCCTCTTCGGCCCCGATGCCCCGCTCGACACCAAGAAGTACTTCCTCATCCTGCCCGACGACATCGGCCATGGGGAAAGCTCCAAGCCTTCCGACGGACTCCACGCGCGCTTCCCCGCCTACGACTACGACGACATGGTACGCAGCCAGCGCATGATGCTCGACGAGATGAAGATCGACCATCTTCGGCTAATCCTGGGCACATCCATGGGCTGTATGCAGACCTTCGCCTGGGGCGAGACTTATCCTGGCTTTGCCGATGCGCTGGCCCCCTTTGCCTGTCTACCCATCCAGATCGCTGGCCGCAATCGCATGATGCGTTACATGGTCATTCAGGCTATCAAGCAGGACCCAGCGTGGATGGATGGCGAATACAAGTCCCAGCCCATCCAGGGTCTGCGCACTGCCAACGAACTGCTGCTGGTCATGGGCTCCAGTCCCTTGCAGATGCAGAAGCAGGCGCCCACCCGCGACGCAGCCGAGCAGTACATCGACAACTATCTCAAACGCACTCTCGCCTCAACCGATGCCAACGACATGATTTTCTACACCAACGCCAGCCGCAACTACGATCCCAGCCCCCATCTTGACCACATCACCGCCCCGGTGCTTTGGATCAACTCCGCGGATGACTACATCAACCCGCCCGAACTGGGCATTGCCGAAAAGATGGTCACCCGCATCGCCCATGCGCGCTTCATCCTTCTCCCCATCTCCGACCAGACCCGCGGCCATGGCACGCATACGATTGCCGCAGTCTGGAAGGAATACCTCGCGGAGTTCATGATCGCCACAGAACCCAAGCCTTAGCTTCAGTCGCTTTGCCCTTTGAGTCAGCGGACAAGATCCATCCAACACGACTCAATTTGAATCCAACTCAGCGCCCCGGCTCAATGTTGTAGAGGAAGTACGCGCGCATTTCCAGATAAGGGCCATGAAACTCCCGAGGAAGCGGTGGGTAATTGGAGCCGGTAAGAGCGCCCCACGCAGCCCGGTCAAGCGCTGTATCGCCCGAACGCCCATCCAGCGTCAGGCTGCCGTCCATCAAGCGACCGTTTGGCAGCACCTTGAACCGAATCGCCACCTGGCCGGTTTTAAGGATCGGCGGATTCACCTCGTCGGGAATCAAAGGATCCCAGGTTCTCTCCGTCTCGCGGTGCCAGTATTGGAGCCATGCACTGAAATCCACTCCCTGAGTATCCGAGAGAACCTGGACCCCGCCTGATCCGGCTCCAGGATGCATGCGCAACCCTCCGCCACCACCGGGGTTCTGTTGGACGCCCCCTGGCGAGCGGGAACCCTTCATCGCATCACGAAGCTGGTCGGCCGGATTCTGCGAACCCATCGCAAAGTTCGGCCTTGGCGTTGCAGCCGGGTGCGGCGCTTCCACCTGGGCCTGCTGAGCAGGAACTGGCGTCGGAGGCGATTGGGGCTGCACGGGCGCTGGGGTGGTTGGCTCCGGCGCTGGAATTGGAGCGGGTGGGGGGGTCGGTTTGTTGAGGGCTTCGAGCGTCTTCTTGTCCACCTGAGGTTGCTTCGGAGGTATCGGCTTGATGACCGGCTTTGGCTGCAGCGCGCGCAATGCGTCCGGTGGCACATCGAGGTAGTTCAAGTCCTTGCGGTTTTTGATCGCGTCGATGGGATCGATGACCTGGGGGACTTTAAAGACGTACTTAGGAATCCACGTGAATGCCGAAATCAGCAGGATGTGCAGCAGAACGGCCCAGAGGATGCCCTCGCGGAGGCGTGCAAAGCGGCGCTCATCCTCGAGCTCGCTAATCATCTCCAGCAGTTCGTGCGAATTGTAGTCGAGCCAGCGGGAGTTGCTGAACGCTGACGCAGTGCCCCCATCGCCCGCGGGTGCCGGAGTGGCTTCCGGTTGGCCGGGCGCTTTCAGATCGTTTGGGGTCTCGGTGGTAGACATCCGTAGGTGAAGAGCGGAAGGGGCCAAAGCCCAAACCCTGACCGCGCTGTGTTCATCCTTTCTTTCTATTCTCTCATTCCGGACGAAACCGCGCGTAACAAGCTCCCCGTACAATGAAAGACGGATTAGCGGGCGGAAGGGGAGACTGTTTGAAGGCGTTTGTGGCTCGGATAATGGCAGATTGGAAGCTGGTGGTGCTTCCGGCCCTGCTAAAGCTTGGATTCTGGGGGGTCGGCGCGGTGGCGCTGCTCGACTCTTCAACGATTCCGGTGCCGATGGATGCGATTCTGGCTCTCTACGTCTGGAACGACAAGGGACACTTCTGGCTATACTGCCTGCTCGCATCAATCGGGTCGGCAATCGGTGGGCTGCTGCCCTACGGGCTTGGACGCGCTGGCGGCGAGCTTTTTCTGCTCAAGCGCGTCAACCGGGAGCGGTTTGAAGCCATGCGCACGCGATTTGAGCGCCAGGAGTTTCTGGCCATGATGATTCCCTCCATGCTCCCTCCGCCCACGCCGTGGAAGGCATTTGTGTTTGCTGCGGGCGTATTCGAGATGCGCGTTCCTGCATTCCTATTGTCGGTGTTTGTCGGCAGAATGGTGCGCTGGCTCATTCTCTCGGCCCTGGTACTCAAATTGGGTCCGGGTGCTGTGGATCTCGTCGCCCATCATGCCCTACCACTCGTCGGCGGAGCCATGCTGCTGGGGGTGTTTGGCTTCAGCTGGTGGTGGTGGAAGAGACGCCGCGCTGGATCGCTGGCTAAGGACTGATTCCAGCGTCCTGATGGATTTGCGCGAGCCGGTTCATAGCCAGACTTGATTTTGGTATGGGAGAATGTTCTGTCCAGGAAATGAGTGGCTGAACAGGGCGCAAATGCGTGGGCAGCGCGGAGCGCTACGGTGTAGTCCGACACGCCAGGTTGCCGAAACAAATGCAAACCGAGTCAACAATTGCGGGTTGTCCGCCAATCTGCTCTATCCGTTCGAAAGAAACAACAAAGTGAGGAAAAGGATGCTTGTCGCCGGTGTGGATCTTGGTGGAACCGCCGTAAATTACACATTGTTAGACGATCGCGAAGAGTTTCTCATTGAGGGCCTGTGTGAGCACCCTGCCCGTTCAACCGAAGGGCCCGAAATCTGCCTGAAGCAAATTGCGGATGGCCTCAAACTGGCAGTGGAAAAGGCAGGCGTCACTCTAGCTGATATAGCCGTCGTAGGCCTCGACACACCGGGCCCTGCCAGCGCAACCGGCGTGCTCAGCGCCAAGGGCTCAACGAACTTCGTTCATCCCGCCTGGGCCAGCTTCGACATGTGCGGCAATCTTACCAAGGTATTGGGCAAGCCCGTCGTCTACCTGAACGACGCAAACGCTGCCGCCCTCTGGGGCCATTTTGCGCTCTTCGGCTCCAGCAGCGGGACTACTTCCATTTCGTGTGTAGTGGGTACTGGTCATGGTGGCGGAATCATCATGGACGGTAATGTGATCAAGGGCCGCAAGGGATTTGGCGGCGAACTCGGTCACGTCCTGATTCCATTCCACATGATTCCCGGCACCGAAGGCCTGAATCCGTTGTGCAATTGCGGCCGGACTGGAGACCTGGAATCGCTATGCTCGCTCACGTCCATCCGCAGGTACCTGCTGCCGCACTTCCTCAAGAAGTATCCCGATCACGAATTGGCCAGGATCGAAGATCCCCACAAAGCCGCTTACAAAGTGCGTGGTATGGCGGAAAAGGGCGATCCGATGTGCCAGGACATCTTCCGGGTCCAGGCGCGTGCGCTCGGGCTCTTCTTCGACCAGATGGTCAACACATTCGATCCTGACGCCCTGATCGTAGGCGGCGGAGTGGTGGAAGTCAGCCCGGAGTTCAGCAGTTGGTTCATCGATGAAATTCGCACCGGCATGGGGCCTCAGCGCGAAGAGCAGGCTGACATCCCGATTCATGTGATGCCGAACGGTGACACCGCCGGTGCTCGTGGTGCGGCGATCGACGCGCTTCGACATGCCCGCGAATCAGAACTCATCCCTGCCGCCAACTAGGACGCGGGCAACGGAAAAGCCCGTCAACTTCCCTCGGCTGCGCTCCATTGGAAACACAAAACCGCCGGTAATTAAATGCCCCAGGTCCATAATTCTTCGGATCTGGGGCACTTAGTTTC
>Ga0182016_10003686_pt1 | contig 17358 bp, 13 predicted proteins | sample 712S2MmetaG_FD_120491 | JGI IMG/M metagenome (GOLD analysis project Ga0182016, IMG submission 120491) | Permafrost microbial communities from Stordalen Mire, Sweden - 712S2M metaG | ecosystem: Environmental > Terrestrial > Soil > Wetlands > Permafrost | place: Sweden: Stordalen | collected...
ATTCATCGCTCCGGCTCGCCGCCTGACTGCTTCGTTCCCCCATTAGTCGTCTCCCCAATCAACTTATATGACATCATATTGTTCTTGGTGACTCAGCCGGACCACCACTACATGGTCAAAAGCCGCGTCTTCTACGTCAACGACCTCGGCAAAACCCAGCCCAACGACGTCATACGGGCCTGGGTACCATCGGATAATCGATTTTGACCACGGATTTCGCGGATGACACGGATGAAAGAATTTTTACCTGTGAAAATCCGTTTGATCCGTGATCCTCGTTTCGCTTTTTAAGGGGTCAAGCGTTGAAAGTCGATGCGGCGGACGTAGCCCAGATCGTTTTCCACAATCAGGAGGTTGCCTTGGCTGTCCATCGAGACGGAGCGAAGCTGCCCGAATTTGTACGTCCTTGGCGCATAAAACCATTGGCCGTCGCCCGCGTGATCGTCACCATGCCCGTCAACCATGATGTGAATGAGACCGGCCCTGTCCACGTAAAGAAACTGGGCGCCGGCGTCTGTTACTAGGAAATACCCGCCGATCGGCGGCTGCCATACTCCGCGCACCTGGTCCAGCCCATTAGTGACGGCAAGGGTGTTATCCACCACCAGTTTTGTGCCGCCGTTGCCGTAAAGGAAGGTACGAGTGCCGGTGCGGGCGTCCACGGTCCAAACGGTGTTATCGCCTCGATCCGTCGCCACGATTACATCCCCGTTGACAAAGATATTGCCCAAGTCATGGAATTTTTTGTTCAGGGCGGAAACGCCGTCACTGGGAGTCCATTGCTTCAGATCGGTGCTGGCGCAGTAATAAATGACGGATTGATCCTGCTTAACCCACAACCCCCTACCGTCGCCCATGCCCTTCTTGTCCTGGAAAAGAGTGGTCATGATGCCATTGGTGTCCACGCGGCGGACTTTGCCATTGCCAGTATCCAGCACAAAGAAGGTTCCATCCGCAAAGACCCATAATCCATTGGGAAACTTGAGCGCGACGGTCGTAGCCAGTTGGGCACCGTCCGGCCCGTTGCCGGAAGCATGGGTGCCGGCTACGGTGTGGATGCGCCTGTCGGGAGTCACCTTGAGCACCGCATGACTATTCTTGTCCACAATAAAAACGTTGCCATTGGTGTCGGCCATGGCGAAGTGAGGGCGGGAAAGCGCGGCATTGGTCGCGTAGCCGCCTTCAAAACGCGCCAGCCAATAATTGACTCCATCCACCCCGCCATCCGCCCCGCTACCCGCGATAGTGTGCAACAGACCGTAAGATCGAACCAAGTTGGTGAAGGCTTCTTTGTTCGTTGAAATCTCCACGGCTCGCAGCCGAAAAAAGTCACAGGGGGATGAACTCGGCAAAAGACCGAGGCCAGCCGGGTTGGTGGTAAAATAGTTCCGCCACGGAATCCAGGGGTTGGCGCGGTTGAGCTGCGAGGCGGACTCCACCGTGCAAACTCCGTTGCTAAAACAGTTCGTCCAGGAAATCTGTCCGCCGTCCATTGCGGTGATTTGAAAATCGCTTTCGGCAGCCTGCGCGAGGCCAGAAATAAGCATCAAAAGCCAGCACTGCCGCTTTGCAAACTCCATAGCTTGATCTTAGTCCGCTTTTGATTGAAGTGCGAGGAGGAATTGTCTATCCCTGTGGCTCCATGGCCCGCGAAAGCTTTGAGAAACGCCGCCAACGCACGGAACGCATCATCGCCGGGCTGGAAATGGCCTATCCGCAGGCCCATTGCGAGTTGGATTACACCAATCCCTTGGAGCTGCTTATCGCCACTATTCTTTCCGCCCAATGCACCGATCGCCAGGTAAATATTGTAACAGCCGACCTTTTCAAAAAGTCCCCCACGGCGGCCGCGTACGCCGAGTCGCCTCTGCCGGAGTTGGAGCAAGCTATCCGCCGAATAGGGCTTTATCGCAACAAAGCAAAAAACATCCAGGCCGCCTGCCGCGCGCTCGTGGAAAAATTCGGCGGCAGCGTCCCGCGGACAATGGAAGAATTGACCAGCCTGGGCGGCGTGGGGCGCAAAACAGCCAACGTGGTGCTGGGCAATGCCTTTCACATCAATGTAGGCATTGTCGTGGATACGCATGTGGCGCGATTGTCCGAGCGTTTGGGGTTGAGCGCTCACAGCGCTCCCGAAAAGATTGAGATAGACCTGCAGCCCCTGGTGCCGCAAGCGCGCTGGACGAATTTCAGCCATCTCCTGATCTGGCATGGCCGGCGGCGTTGTGCGGCGCGCAAGCCGGATTGTCCCGGCTGCGAGATCAGCGGCCTCTGCCCGTTGGGCTTAAAGAATTTGCAGAAGCGGGATTAGCATGGCGCCACACGCGGAATCATCCGTTTGGTATTGGTTGCGGGAAGGCAAAAGTCCGGCTGCTTATAATATGGCGATGGACGAGGCGCTGCTGCAATGGGCGGCGGCCAGAGCTCATCCGACCCTGCGCTTTTATGGTTGGTCAGAACCGGCGGCGACTTTCGGTTATGCGCAAAAGTACGCGGACGTTGAAAAAATGACGCCTTTACGCCCGTTGGTGCGGCGGCCGACCGGTGGCGGTTTGGTCCCGCATGACCGTGATTGGACTTACAGCCTGGTTTTTCCCGCGGGACATTACTGGCACCGGCTCAAGGCGGGGGAAAGCTATCAACGCGTGCATCGCTGGATCAGCGCCGCTCTGGCCGAATTGCGTGTGCCCACAGCCTTGGCCGCGCAAAGTCAAAAAGAAATACCAGGCCAATGTTTCGCCGGGGCGGAAAAGGACGATGTGCTCTGGCAGGGCCGCAAAATTGCCGGCGCCGCGCAACGGCGGACCGGGCGCGGCTTGCTCATTCAAGGTTCCCTCCAACCGCCAGCAGGCTTGAGAAGGGAGGATTGGGAAGCGGCCATGCGCGAAGTCGGGGCGAAAGAATTCTCCGTCGCATGGGAGGAGATGAAGATCACGGGCGAACTGGCAAGCCTGGCCGCGGAACTCCGCGCCAACCGCTACAGTCAACACCATTACAACGAGAAGCGGTAAAGCGCATTTTCGTGTCGAATAATAAAACGAGGCCGGCCCTCAGGCCGACCTCGCTTGGTTCCCCCAGAAACTCCCTTGGCAAGTATTGCCGCTTAGTAGTCCATGCCGCCCATGCCGCCGCCGCCATGACCGCCGCCAGCCGGAGCGGGTTTTTCCTTTTCCGGAATCTCGGTGATCAGGCATTCGGTGGTGAGGAGCAATCCAGCGATTGAGGCTGCGTTTTGCAGCGCGGTGCGGGTGACTTTCTTCGGGTCAACCACGCCGGCTTTGACGAGGTCTTCGTATTCGCCCGTGCTGACGTTGTAGCCGTCGTTGCCTTTGCGGCGCTTGACTTCCTGCACGACAATGGAGCCTTCGACACCGGCGTTGGTCGCCAGGGCGCGGAGTGGTTCCTCGACCGAACGTTTGACAATGTCCACGCCGATTTGCTCGTCGCCGGCCAGCTTCAAGCCGTCCAGCGCGGACAAACAGCGAATCAAGGCGACGCCACCGCCAGGAACGATGCCTTCTTCCACCGCGGCTCTGGTGGCATGAAGAGCGTCCTCGACGCGGGCTTTCTTTTCCTTCATCTCGGTCTCGGTCGCGGCGCCGACGTTGATGACGGCCACGCCGCCGGCCAGCTTGGCCAGGCGTTCTTGCAATTTTTCGCGATCGTAGTCGGAAGTGGTCTCTTCGATCTGGCGGCGAATCTGATTGACGCGGCCTTGAATCTCCGAGGACTTGCCACCGCCTTCGACGATGGTGGTGTTTTCCTTGTCAACCACAACGCTCTTGGCGCGGCCCAAGTCGTCCAATTGGACGTTCTCCAGCTTGACCCCAAGGTCTTCGCTGATGAATTTGCCGCCGGTGAGCACGGCGATGTCTTCGCACATGGCTTTGCGGCGGTCGCCGAAGCCAGGGGCTTTGACGGCGCAGACGTTGATCGTGCCGCGGAGCTTGTTGACCACGAGGGTGGCCAGCGCTTCGCCCTCGACTTCTTCCGAGATGAGCAAGAGAGGCTTGCCGACTTTGGCCACCTTTTCCAGCAAGGGGAGCAGGTCCTTGAGGTTGCTGATTTTTTTCTCGTAGATCAGGATGTAAGCGTCTTCCAACTTGGCTTCCATCGTCTCCGCGTTGGTCACGAAGTAGGGCGAGAGATAGCCTTTGTCGAACTGCATGCCTTCGACCACGTCCAGCGTGGTCTCGATGGACTTGGCCTCTTCGACCGTGATGGTGCCATCTTTGCCGACCTTATCCATCGCGTCGGCGATGATTTCACCAATGGTGTTGTCCCAGTTGGCGGAGACGGTGGCGACTTGCTTGATTTCTTCCTTGTCCTTGACCTTCTTGGTGATCTTGTCAAGGTGATTGACGGCGGCTTCGACCGCTTTGGTGATGCCGCGTTGAATGGAAATGGGGTTGGCGCCCGCGGTGACAAACTTCAGGCCCTGCGAGTAAATGGCCTCGGCCAGAACCGTGGCGGTGGTGGTGCCATCGCCGGCCGCGTCGCTCGTCTTGCTGGCGACTTCGCGAACCATTTGCGCGCCCATATTTTCATACGGGTCTTCCAGTTCGATTTCCTTGGCCACTGTCACGCCGTCTTTGGTGACTGTGGGGGAGCCGAATTTTTTGTCGAGCACGACGTTGCGGCCCTTGGGGCCGAGCGTGGCAATGACGGCGCGAGCCAATTTGTTGACGCCTTTTAAGAGCGCCTGCCGCGCGGCTTCCTCGAAGATAAGTTGTTTTGCTGCCATAGTAGTGATCCTTTCGCTAATTGAGATGTGGGGTTAAAATGTAAATAAATCGCTGTGGGGTGATTATTCAATGATCGCCAGGATGTCGTCCGAGCTCAGGATTTTATAATCCTTGTCATTGAGTTTGATTTCCGTGCCGCCGTATTTGCTGACCAACACGCGGTCGCCCTTTTTGACTTCAAACGGCACTTTCTTGCCGTTGTCGTCGGTTTTGCCGGTGCCGAGGGCGATGACGATGCCTTCGGTGGGCTTTTCTTTGGCGGAATCCGGGATGATGATGCCGCCTTTTTTGACTTCGCGTTCTTCGGCGGGTTCAACAAGAATCTTGTCGCCGAGAGGTTTGACGTTAATAGCCATAACTGTGTTTTTTCCTTTTGTTTGTTTTTGTTCTCTTCGAATCAAAATCCCGCCGCACTTACAGACGGGAAACTTTGCTCCAGCCGCCTTCGTTGCGGCTGGCGTTCAAATGATGCGGGCTCGTTGACGATCAGCCCTTTTTCTCGTCCACCACTTCGGCGTCGATAATGGGGCCTTCTTCCTTGCCGCCCTGGCTGGCTTCGGGTCCTTCCGGGCTGCCGGTCGGCTTGGCCCCGGTGGGATCGGCTCCGCCCGCGCGTCCCTTGCTGGCCTCGGAGGCGGCGCGATACATATCGGCTGAGGCCGCTTGCCAGGCTTCGTTGAGCTTCTCGCTGGCGGCGCGAATGGCCGCCGTGTCCGTCCCTTTCAAGGCTTCCTGCGCGCCCTTGACCGCTTCCTCGATTTTTTCCTTTTGCGCGGGGGAAATCTTCGCGCCATTGTCTTTGAGCATTTTCTCGCTGCGATAAACCGAATTGTCGCACTCGTTGCGCGCCTCGACGGCTTCCCGCTGCTGCTTGTCGTCCTCGGCGTGCGCCTCGGCGTCTTTGCGCATCTTTTCGATTTCGTCCTTGGATAGACCGCTGCTGGCGGTGATGGTGATCTTTTGCTCTTTGCCGGTGCCCAAATCCTTGGCGCTGACATGCAGGATGCCGTTGGCGTCAATGTCGAAGGTGACCTCAACCTGCGGCACGCCCCGGGGCGCGGGCGGAATATCAGTCAAATGAAATTTGCCGATGGTCTTGTTGTCGCGCGAAAACTGCCGTTCTCCCTGCAAAACGTGTATTTCCACACCAGGTTGGTTATCCGAGGCGGTGGAGAAGATTTCCGATTTGCGGGTGGGAATGGTGGTGTTGCGCTCGATCAGTTTGGTGAACACACCGCCCAAAGTCTCAATTCCCAGGGACAACGGCGTCACGTCCAACAACAGCACGTCTTTGACTTCGCCCTTGAGCACGCCCGCCTGAATGGCGGCGCCCACGGCGACCACTTCATCCGGGTTGACTCCCTGATGCGGCGGTTTGTTGACCAGGCCGCGCGCGGTTTCCACGACCCGCGGCATGCGCGTCATGCCTCCAACCAAAACCAGTTCATCCATCTTATCGCCCGACAAGCCGGCATCCTTCAAACAATTCTTGACTGGTCCAATGGTGCGCTCGAAAAGATCGTCACACAATTGTTCCATCTTGGCGCGCGTCAATTTGGTGCTGACGTGCTTGGGCCCGGAAGCATCGGCCGTGATAAAGGGGAGGTTAATCTCGTAGGTCTGGGCGCTGGACAAAGCGATTTTGGCTTTTTCCGACTCTTCCTTGATCCGTTGCAGCGCATCCGGCTGCTGGCGCAAATCCATCCCGTGCTCCTTTTTGAACTCATCCAGAATCCAATCCATGATGCGATTGTCCCAATCGTCGCCGCCGAGATGAGTATCGCCATTGGTGGCCTTGACTTCAAAGACGCCATCGCCGATTTCCAGCACGGAAATATCGAAAGTGCCGCCGCCGAGGTCATAGACGGCAATTTCCTCGTTCTTCTTTTTGTCGAGACCGTAGGCGAGCGAAGCGGCGGTAGGTTCGTTAATGATGCGCAGGACTTCCAGCCCGGCAATGCGACCGGCATCCTTGGTGGCCTGGCGCTGAGAATCGTTAAAGTAGGCCGGCACCGTGATCACGGCTTGAGTAATCTTCTCGCCCAAACGCATTTCCGCATCGGCCTTAAGCTTGGAGAGAATCATCGCGGAGATTTCAGGCGGGCTAAACTGTTTGCGTTTGCCCTCCACTTCGACCTCCACGGCGGCGTCGCCGTTGGGGCCGGAAACCACCTTGTAAGGAACGCGTTTCAATTCCTCCTGCACCTCATTGAATTTGCGGCCCATGAAGCGCTTGATGGAATAAACCGTATTGCGGGAATTGGTGACCGCTTGGCGTTTGGCGGCATCGCCCACCAGACGCTCACCTGTTTTGCTGAAAGCAACGACGGATGGGGTGGTGCGCTTTCCTTCGGAGTTTTCCAATACCACCGGTTCCCCGCCTTCCATGACGGCCATGCAAGAGTTGGTGGTGCCTAAATCGATGCCGATTAGTTTAGACATAAAAATAAAAATTCACTTACTAACGGCAATAAGCAATGACCATGCCAGGCCATAAAATTATTGTAAACAACTAATGTGCATATACTTACATATTATCCATGAAGTGATCGGGCGCACTAAGCGTGCCACAATGGCGCACATGAGCGTCACAATGGCACACTGTCGCTTAGTTCTTGGGCAGGCGGCCCTTGCCGCATCCAAACCATAAGAATGCCAACATCGGATGGTGAAACACCGGATATGCGGGAAGCTTGGCCCAAGGTGGCTGGTTTGATCTTGGATAATTTTTGCCGCGCTTCAGTGCGCAGGCTTGGGACCTTTGAGTAATCCAACCATGAAGGGATCTGTTTATCTTCCAAACCTTTAAGCTTGGCCACCTCGACTTCCTGGCGGGCAATATAGCCTTCGTATTTGACCGAGATTTCCACCTGCTGGATCACTTCCGCTGATAAAGTCGAGTCCCGGGAAGGCAGTTCCGCGTAAGTTACCTCAGGGTGACGCAACATTTGCACCAAAGTCTCCGAGCCAGCGCGCGTTTTTTCCAGCCTGGCCAATTCCGTTTCGATGGCCTCCTTTTTTAGTTGCAACGTCTTGTGGTGCCGCGCAGGCAAGAGGCCGATGTCATAGCCAAGTTGCGCCAGACGCAAGTCCGCATTATCCTGCCGCAACAAAAGCCGATATTCCGCGCGTGAGGTGAACATCCGATATGGCTCAATCGTCCCCTTGGTGACCAAGTCGTCGATCAGAACACCTATATAAGCCTCGTTGCGGCGAAGAACGACAGGCTCACGGTTTTGCACCCGTCGCACGGCATTAATGCCAGCCATGAGCCCTTGTGCGCCGGCTTCTTCGTAACCGGATGTGCCATTGATTTGGCCGGCTAGGAAGAGATTCCGGCAGACCTTTGTTTCGAGAGAAGGCAACAGTTGGGTTGGGAAGGCAAAATCATATTCCACCGCATAGGCTGGACGCATGATCTCGGCCTTTTCGCAACCGATGATTGTCCTGACCATCTCCACCTGCACTTCGAATGGCAAACAGGTCGAGAACCCGTTCACGTAGATTTCATCGGTGGCAATCCCTTCCGGTTCCAAGAATATTTGTTGGCGTTCCTTCTCCGGGAATTTGACAATCTTGTCCTCGATCGAGGGACAATAGCGCGGGCCCACGCCTTCGATAATCCCTGAATACATCGGCGACTTGCTCAGATTTTCCCGAATTATTTTCGCGGTGGCGTCCGTGGTATAAGTGATATAGCATGGCAATTGCCCGTTAATTTGCGCCAAGATTGACCCAGCCGGATACTCAGAATGTTCCACGTGGAACAAATCGTCCTTCCAATAAGTGAAGTAAGGCGGAGGAGAATCACCTGGTTGAAGGTCCGTTTTGGAAAAGTCAATCGACCGCCGTAAAAGCCGCGGCGGGGTTCCCGTCTTGAGACGTCCCAGCTCCAGACCGAGTTCCTTCAAAGATCCAGAAAGTCCCATCGCCGCGCCTTCCCCCGCACGCCCCCCGGATTGCTGGTTGGTGCCAATGTGCATTAGACCACGCAAAAAGGTCCCGGTTGTAATAATGATGGTCTGGCCGTGGTACTGTACATCCAAGGTGGTTTCGAGGCCGTAAGCGATCCCGTCCTTATGCAGGATTCTGCCCACCTGACCTTGCTTAACGTCCAAGTTCGGCTCGCGCTCGCAAATCCACTTTAGGCGAAATTGATAGGCCTTCTTGTCGCATTGCGCGCGGGGGGCCCAAACGGATGGGCCTTTCTTTGTATTGAGCATCCGAAACTGCAAACCCGTCATGTCGGTGACCTTCCCCATCTCTCCCCCAAGCGCGTCGATCTCCCGCGCCAAATGCCCCTTCGCTAAACCACCAATCGCCGGGTTGCAGGACATTTGCCCAATCGTGTCCGCGTTAATGGTTAGGAGCAGCACAGAGCCACCCATCCGGGCGGCCGCAAGTGCAGCCTCAACACCCGCATGCCCGGCGCCGACCACGATGGCATCGTACTGCTTAGGATAAACGAACATTCGTTACACAATAACTATTGATGCGAACAAATCCACCGATAAAAAAGAGGGAGTTTACACATAAGAGTGGCCAAGCAGGCGAAGCCGGAAAGACGGATTTCGTCGGGCAGATGACTCGGTTCGTTCTTGGTGATCTGTTGCCTTCGTGGCGATCAATCCAGGCCTGAGGCTTGGGCCCAAACATTTTTCAACGCTATTCTGATTGACCCCAATTGGCTTTTGTGAAACGCGCAACCTAGAATGCGTTTCTAAGCGCTGCCATCGGGCTTGGGCGCTTTAAGCCGCTCCTTGCCTTCGGCGATGAGATCGTCAACGCTCTTGGCACTGACACGGCCTCGTTGGAGGTCATCGATTCCTTCCTGGATGTCCGCCTTAAGTTGCCTGTATTTCAAAGAATGAAGAGCCTGCTCGTTCTGCATCGACGTAGCCCAAGCGCACCCTAAAACTTCGCAGGCGACGTTGAGGTATTCTTCATCGATGTCGAAGCCGATAAATTCCGAGACTAGATCTGAGCATTGCCGCGCCGCCAATGCGGCATGGCCAATGCCCAGGAAAGGGTCGAGGACCACCGCGTTCTTTTTCCCGTGGAGGCGAATACATTTGACTGCCAATTCTGTGGGAAAGGTCGCCGGATGGGGCCGTTCCTTTGCTCTCCGACAAATTGTTTGATAGGGGATGAACCAGACATTTCCGCGACACCTCTTATCCCGACCTCCCGTGTGTGACCATCGGCGGATATTGCTTTTATCCGCGTAAGGGACCCCAACGGCTAATCGGTCCAATCGGGTGTTCCCATTCAAAGTAAAATGAAAGACATATTCCTGGCAATCGTTGAGATAGCGCTCTGAATTTATCGGCTTGAAATGTCCGTAGGATTCCGTGCCTTCGTCCTTGTCGATCGAAATGGATTTGATCCAGTGAATGGTGTTCTGCAACACAAATAAACCGCACAATCTCTGCGCCACCTCGAAGGCGAAAAAAGGATTGGTCGAAGTGTTGCCCAGATTTAGGAAAAAGGCGCCGTCGGGCTTTAGGACTCGGCGGACCCCTTGAGCCCACTGTTCACACCAATCCAAGAACTCCTCCGAAGATTTCTTGTCCTTATATGTGCTATAAGCTATTCCAATATTATATGGCGGCGAAGTGACGACCACATCCACCGAATTCTTTTCCAGGGCCCGCATTCCTGGCACGCAATCCCCGTGAAAAATCCTGAAGGCCGGACCCCCGCTCGCTTGCGCCTTCATATCCAATGATAATTGGCTGTTCTTGGCGCGGCCACTGTTCTCCTCGTTAAGCATGGAGAAAGTAACCTTTCTGTTTTTCCGAGATGGGCATCTCCAGCCTTTCCATGACCTGGAGCATGTCTTCCCAGACTTTTCTTTTTTCGGAAAGAGCCTGGTTGCGCAAAAGGTACGCAGGATGAAATGTGGGCATGAGGGGAATGTCCCGGAACATCTGAAAACGACCCCGCAGCTTTCCGATTTCTGTCTTGCCTAGGAGTCCTTCCACAGCCGTTGAGCCCAGGGCGACCATTACCTTCGGCTTTATCAACTCAATTTGCACCAGCAAATAGGGCAGGCAGGTTTTCATTTCCTCCGCAGTGGGCTTGCGGTTGCCGGAAGATTGTCCGGGCGTGTCAGGGCGGCACTTGAGAATGTTGGCGATATACACCGTCTCCCGGGTTAACCCCATGGTTTTGATAATCCGCGTCAACAATTGCCCGGCTGCGCCCACGAACGGTTCTCCTTCCCGGTCTTCATCCGCCCCAGGCGCTTCGCCGACGAACATCAGTTCGGCATCGATACTGCCCACGCCGAAAACCACATTTTTTCGACTCGACACCAAATGCGGACACTTCAAACAAGCGAGGGTTCGCCCCCGCAAATCAGTCATGGCCTTTTCTTTGTCCACAGGGTCGGTCGCGGTTTCCAGCGCGGCGGTTTCAACCAGGAGAGGAGGAGGACGGCGCAAATCCGCCAGGGTCTCAGCCTGAACCGTGACGAAGCGGGTTCCCCCCGCTTTGAGAGCCATTAAGTGGTTTTCCGTCGATTCGAGGACGCGCGCGTAATCAGTCATAGCGCGCCGATTTTAGTAAGCTGTCGCGCACGAGCACGACAATCTTGTTACTACTTGCTCACCACTAATTCACAGGCGGCTAACTCAGCCGCATGGGCATGACGACGTAAAGAAAAGGACCGTTAATCTTCAAGACACCGGGACTTAATTCGTCGATGAGTTCCAGAAAAACTTCGTCTTCGGTCAAAGCATTCAGCGGTTCCACCAAATAGGCGGGATTGAAGGCGATGGCCATGTCTTTCCCCTTGTAATTGATGGCCAAACTCTCCCGCGCTTCGCCGACTTCCGGTGAATTGGCCGTGATGGCCAGGTTATTGCGGCTGACCGCGATCTTGACCGAGTTGGCCTTTTCGCTGGTCATGATTTGCGCGCGGCGGGTGGCTGCGAGCAACTCTTCCCGGGGCAAAGCGATTCTTTCCTTTGCCTCGGAAGGGATTACCTGTCGATAATTTGGATAAACCCCTTCCACCAGCTTGGAGATGATCAAAATGGAAAAACCCTTATCGTCCGTCAGCGTAAAGGAGGCTTGATTCTCGCCGATCCGAATTTCCAAATCACCTTTTTCACCCAGCAACCGGCTCAATTCATTGACCGTTTTGGTGGGAATGATTAATTCCGCCTGGCTCGCTTCCGGAATATCCACTTCCTCATCCACCAAGGCCAGGCGACGTCCATCGGTAGCCACCATGGTCATTTTGTGCTCCTTGAGGCTGAGAAAAATTCCATTCAACACATAGCGGGATTCATCTGTGGAAATGGCGAAGGACGTTTTCCGCAGCATCCCTTTGAATTTCTCCTGAGAAATGATGATTTTCTTGTCGTCCTTCAGCGTGTTGATCGGCGGAAATTCTTCCGCGGCCAGTCCGTTGATTTTGTAAAAGGACGCGCCCGCCCGCACATGGCAGACGTTCTTTTCATCCACTTCAATTTCAATTTCAGGACTGCCCAATTCCCGGCAGATGCCGAAGAACCGTTTGACCGGAATCGTGCTGGCGCCTTTTTTCTTGACGGAGGCTTCGATGGAGCACGCGACCGTGACATCAAGGTCGGTCGCGGTAAATTCCAGTTTATTCTCTCCCGCCCGCACCAGGACGTTGGAGAGAATGGGCAAAGTCGTGCGCGTGCTGACGATATTCTGCACCGACTGCAATCCGTGAATCAATTGATCTTTGGCAACACTCAGATTCATTCTGCCCTTTAATATTCTCTTCTTTCTTCTAAAGGAAGATTATTATTAAGGGTTGTGAATAAGGCAAACAACTCCGTATGTCAAGGCGCAGGCAACGACTTGCAACGTGATCGGCTTGTGGACAAGTGTCTGGCGCGTAATGGCGAAAATGGAAAGAGCGCGCTTATCCGCATTCGGCACAAGAAATTCACCAACAATTCAGGGGCGACGGGTGCGTTTGCTCACCTGCCGCAAAACTTCGGCCGTGCGCAACACCTCTTCCATGGTTGAATCGCGCCCAAGGGAGAAACGAACCAATGAATTAGCGAGCGCAGGTTCCACCCCCATGGCCAGCAGGACGTGCGAAGGTTCCAGCGAACCGGCGGAACACGCCGAACCGCTCGAAGCGCAAATACCTTCCAAATCAAGTCCTGCCAAAATCGTGATGCTGTCGCAACCTGCAACAGTAAAGGAGGCGGTGTTGGCCAAGCGAGCGTTCCTGGCTCCGCGAAAACACACGCCATCAATTGCCGTGGCCAAATCGATCAGGCGCTGGGTCATTTCCTTGAGTTTTTCCCGCGGAAAAACAGGGGGACGAACAAAACGTTCGACGGTTTCGGCCAGACCGATAATCGCCGCCAGATTTTCCGTGCCCGCGCGTCGTTCATTTTCATGGGACCCGCCAAATAGGACCGGGTCGGGATGCAACGGAGATTTGATGTAAAGCGCCCCAGCGCCTTTGGGACCGTGCAGTTTATGGGCGCAGAAGGAGACGAGATTAGCTTGGAATTGATCAATCTGATCGAAGGGTTCTTTGCCGAACCACTGCACCGCATCCGTATGAAAAACAACGCCGTGAGCCTGACAAATTTCACCGAGTGCTTTGACAGGCTGAACTGAGCCAGTCTCATTGTTGGCCGCCATAATGGACACCAAGACCGTATCCGGGCGCAAAGCTTTGCTTAGGTCGTCAGGAGAAACCAAGCCTTCTTCATTGACCGGAAGATAGGTAACGTTAAAGCCGTCCTTTTGCGCCAAATACTGAAAGCATGCCAAGACCGCATCATGCTCAACGGTCGAAGTAATTAAATGGCGACCCTTTTCTCGCAAATGACGGGCCGAGCCAAAAATTGCCAGGTTGTTGCTCTCCGTTCCACCGCTGGTAAAGACAACTTCGCTTGGCCGACAGCGCCAGACTTTGGCCACGCGTTCGCGCGCCTCGTCCAGTAACGCCCGGGCCTTTCTGCCGAGGTGATGGATGCTGGAAGGATTGCCATAAATCTCCTCCAAGAAAGGCAGCATCGCCGCCCGCACATTCGCATCCAAAGGTGTGGTCGCGTTATAGTCGAAGTAAATTGTACGCATGCCCCTGCAGCCACATTTTAAAGCCCGTCATTCGCAGATGCCAAGGCGTTTAAACTGAATTCCTGCAAAAGGGCCGGCCGATTGGGGTTTGCACCTTTCCGCCGCGCCATTATGATCCGTCCAACGCATGAAGCAGCAGACCATTCTCCATAAGCTCTCCCGTCGTCATTTCCTGAAACGCGCTGCCGTCGCGGCAAGTGCCTTGGCCTTGCCGCAGTTTATTCCGGCGCGCGCGTTGGGCCGGGATGGATTTGTCGCTCCCAGTGAACGCATTATATTGGGCGGGATAGGTCTGGGCCCACGCGGCCAATACGATTTGAGCGTCATGTTGCCGGAAAAGGATGTGCAATTCGTCGCCATTTGTGATGTGCAGCGGACGCGCCGCGAGCAAGTCAAAAAAATCGCGGATGGCCATTACGGCAACCAGGACTGCGTCATGTATCGGGATTTCTTCGAACTGCTCGCGCGCCCGGACATAGACGCGGTGCTCATTGCCACTGGCGATCACTGGCACGCGCTGGCGGCGCTGCTCGCAGCCAAAGCCGGCAAGGACGTCTATTGTGAAAAACCTTGCGGCATGACCGTCGGCCAAATCCAGGCCCTGGCCGATGGCATTCACCGCTACGGACGCGTTTTCCAAGCGGGGACACAGCGCCGCAGCATCAGAAACTTCCAATACGCGATCCACCTGGCCCACAGCGGACGATTGGGTCGGCTGCATACCCTCCATGCTTCCGTTTACGTGCCGCAAAAGAACTATGCCTGGCTGGCCGCGGAACCGGAGCCCGCGCCGGAGGAATGCGACTGGAACCGCTGGCTGGGACCTTCGCCCTGGCGGCCCTACAACCGCCGCTACGTTTCCGGCGGCTGGCGCGGCCATCACGATTTTGAAGCCGGCGGCAATTTTCTTGATTGGGGCGCGCACACGCTGGACCTCTGCCAGTGGGCCAACCAAGCGGACCACACGATGCCGATCGAGTACGAGGCCACGCCGGACTCCATCATCGCCTGCTATGCCAACGGCGTGAAAATTGTCTGCGATTTTCTTCCCACCCCGTTCGGCAACCGCGCGCCGCAATATCGCACTTCCACCGGCACATGCCCCGTCCGCTTCGAGGGCGACGCAGGCTGGGTGGAGACGGGAGACGACGTGGAGGTGGTGCTCTCGGAGAGCCTGGCCAAAGAAGGAAAAAAACTCTTTGCAGGCACCGGCCTGAGTTCCGCCGGGCATGGGCGCAATTTCTTTGACTGCGTCAAATCGCGCGCCCGTCCGGTCTGTAACCAGGATATTATGCGCCGCTCTCATCTCACTTGCTTCGCGGCGGAGCTCTCCTGGCAACTGGGCCGCAAATTGAAGCTGGATCCGGTGAAGGAGGAGTTTATCGGAGACGAGGAAGCCAACCGCATGCGCAACCGGGCCACGCGCGAACCCTGGAGTTTTTACATTTGAGGAAACACCGTATGAAATGTTTGCTCCTGGGCGCGCTTTTGGCCGCAATGGTCTTGACTGAAACGCTTTCCGCGCAAAGTGGAAATGCCGCGAAAATGACGGAATTGACGGGCGTTTTGCAATCGTCCGCCCCCCTCTTCGACAAGGCCCGCGCTTGTCAACAACTAGGTGAAATCGGCGACAAGTCGGCCGTGCCCGTCCTGGCGTTATTGCTCTGCGATGAACACCTCGGCGCCTACGCGCGCAGCGGCTTGGAGGGCATCCCTGATCCCAGCGCCGCCCTGGCCTTGCGGACGGCCCTGGGCGCGCTCCAGGGCAGCCTGCGGGCGGGAGTGATCGATTCTCTCGCCGCGAGGCGGGACGTCCAAGCTGTCAGCGCCCTGCGCCCGCTGGCCGAAAACCCTTCGTCTGGCGTGGCCGAAGAGGCGTTGCGGGCATTGGGTCGAATCGATACCCCCAAGTCCGTCGCCATCGTGCGGCGCGCTCTCGAGGCCGGCCCTGAAGCCACGCGTCCGGCGGCAGCCGCCGCCTGCCTGCTGGCGGCGCAGGAGGAATCCGCCGCTGGTCACACGGCAGCGGCCCTGAAGCTTAACGAGGCGGTGCGAAGGGCGAAAGTGTCGGTCTTCTATCGGGCGGCGGCGACCCGCGGCGCGATTCTCTCGCGCCAAAATGGGCGGCTGCCGTTTCTCCTCCAACAACTGCATTCCGACGAGCGGGTGATTCGCGACGCCGCTCTTTTGACGATGCATGAAATCCCCAGCCCCGCCTTGGCGGAGGCGGTCAACACGGAAATCGGCCAAGCCGCGCCGGACCTGCAGGAGCAGTTGCTCGGCGTCCTGGTCGATTGCCACAACAAGCATTCATTTGACATCCTTGCCGCCCAGGCCGCCAGCCCCGAACCGCGCATCCGTCTGGCCGCCGTGAAGACTTTGTCAAGCATCGCCGGTCCCGCCCAAGCCGGCCCACTCCTCAAAATCCTCGAAGCGAACCGAAGCCCGGAAGAAACGGATTTGGCCGAAAGCGCCCTGCAACAAATGGCGGGAGCGGACGTTGCGCACGCGGTCTTGGCGGCTTTGTCCGCGGCGCGGGAAGAACAGGCGCGAGTCCGGCTGATCGGTCTGTTGCAAGGATCGACCAACGCCGTCGCGCCGTTGCTCGAGCTGGCGGCGGGTGGGGAGGAGGCCGTGACCGTGGCTGCCTGGCGCGCTTTAGGGGCGCTGGTGGATGGGGGACAAATGCCCGCGCTTCTCGCGCTGGCCAAAAACTGCAAATCCTCGTCGTCGCGAGAGGCCGCCGAGAAAGCGATCTGCCGCGCCGCCGTTCGTAACGGCAATACGAACGCCACCGGTGAGGCGGTTCTGGCGGAATTCGCGCGCGGGGCTGACAGTGCCGAGAAGAACTCCTGGGAGCGGATTCTAGTTTCGCTGGGCTACGCCAAGGCGCTGCCCGCGCTCGAGGCCGCCACCAAGGACGCCAACGAACCCAGCGCAAATGAGGCGATTGACAATCTTGGTTATTGGCCGGACCCCGCACCGGTCGAGGCGCTGCTGGCGGTGGTCCAATCCGCCACCAGCGTCACCTCACGCCAGCACGCGCTGGCGTCGGTCATCCAGTTGGTGACCGTGGCGGCGGACGAACACCAATGCCCGGAGCAGGTGCTGGCGGGCTGGCTGGGCCGGGCCAGCACGGCCGCGCAAACTGCGACGGAAAAACGCCAGATCATTTCGGTTCTGGGCCGCTTGCCCCAGGGGGAAAGTTTTCGCCTGCTGGTGACCTGGCTTAATCAGCCGGATTTGCAGGTCGAAGCCGGCATCGCAATCCTGCAAATCGCCCCGGCCTTGACTGGCACGGTGGACCCGGTCGAGCTCCGGCAGGCGCTTCAGACCATCGCCGCGACGGCCAAGACCCCGGAAATCCGCGAGAAAGCCAAGACGCTGGCTGACAACCTGCGCCCTTAGGCGGCGTAAATAAATAAAGGTAGCAACTCAGGCTGGAATCTGCCATGATCTCTGTCCATGAGTTTCGATCTTGCAGAGCTGACAGAGAAGTTCCGGGCCGTCTGGCCGCTGCTGGATGAGC